>WNGL01004047.1_pt1 | contig 22574 bp, 20 predicted proteins | sample 5400591 | NCBI WGS metagenome assembly WNGL01 (sample SAMN13153377, study PRJNA577476) | soil metagenome | isolation source: 80 cm soil or saprolite under Garry oak tree replicate 1 | place: USA:California | collected 2016-06-15 | reverse complement strand
TGGTGAGCAACGCGCCAATCTGCGTACCCCTCTCCTGGATGAAGTCGAGCGAGATTTGTACGCGGCGGCCATTGGACGTCTCGATTTCCTGCTGCTCGATGTTGTGCCGCAGGCGGAAAGCGTCCAGCATGGTCGCGCCCAGCGCCGACTCTGGGGAGAATATCTCCTGCGCGGTACGCCCCAGCAGCTCACCGCGAGAGCGCCCCAGAAAACCTTCAAGGGCAGCGCTGACGAGAACGACACGGGAATCACGCGTGAACAGCATCAAGCCGTCCTGCAGACTGGTCATGATCTGGTCCACGTTGTTCTTCAGGGCGGAAAAAATCTCACGCGCATCGCGCATCTGACGGCCCAGGTGTGCGATTTTCAGGCTCACCTGGCCGTATTCGTCGCCCTGACCCCCCGTTGCAGCGGGTGGTACCCCGGTTCCCTCGGCCATACTGTCGAGGCTTCTGCTGATGTTTTCCAGCGGTCCCAACGCAATGTTGGACAGACCCGCAGCTAAAATCAGCGAGCACAGAATTGCGATTCCCGACAGCATCAATTCCCGGCGGAGTCGCGGCGTAAGTTCATTCCGCAAGAAAACCGTCGAGACGCCCACGTGGATGCTTCCGAAAGCGACCCCATTCAAAAGTAAGGGCATGCGCACGTCATAAACAGTGGGCGGGTTGTAAACCAGGCGTAGCTTTCGCTTGAATCCCGCATTTTGGAGGATCGAAAAGTCTGGCCGGTCAGCGATTTTCTTCCCCACCAGAGTGGGATCGCTGTTGAGAATCGCTTTGCCGTCCGCGTCTAGAATTGCAGCGTCGTAAATCGTCGGCCAACTGCCCACCACGGAGTCAAGCATTGTATTCAGGTCGCGGTCGGTCCCCAGATAATAGGCGACCCCGCGGCGTAACGCCTCGGGATTAGTAGTATCCACGCGCGTGCTGCTGAGGTCAGGCGCGGCATTGGTGGCGAGATAGGCAAGCTGCGAGGTTAGATAGGACGCAGTATCGTGTGCGCTATTAATTCCCTGGCGCAGAATCTGCGAGATGTAAAGGTAGGATGCCCCCGTGACCAGCGTGGCCACCATGAAAGTGATTGCCAGTACGATTTGGGTCCTGCGGCGCATGAAAAATTGCTGTCAGCCGTCGGCTATCAGCTCTCTGCAATTCCGCAATGCCGAGGCTGAGTTAGGCGAATGGTGCTACGGCTCCTTTACTTCCTCCGTTTCTTCCTTTTCGGCGCGTGCGCCATCTGAGTTGGAACTGCCATACTCCTTTAATTTGTTGTGAAGCGTTTTCAGGCTGATGCCGAGGACGTCGGCGGCGCGGGTTTTGTTGTTGTTTGTGGATTCAAGTGTCTTGAGAATCAGCAGGCGCTCGGCTTCGCCTACAGTCGTCCCGACACCAACCCGAATAGAATCTGCATCGGCCGCGGAAGGTCTTAGAGGAGCCTGACCGAAGCCAGGCGGCAGGTGCTTGGTCTCGACGATGGCCCCCTCGCAAACAATCACGGCGCGCTCCAATGTATTGCGAAGCTCGCGGACATTTCCCGGCCAAGTGTAATTGCGAAACGCGTTGAGCACAGCTTCGCTCACGGTAGCAACGCGGCGGCCGTGCTTGGCGCTCATGTCTGCGAGCAGCCCATGCACCAGGTCGGGGATGTCCTCGCGGTGCTCGCGCAAGGGCGGCATATGAATGTTAAAAACATTCAAGCGATAATAGAGGTCATTTCTTAACTCGCCGCGCGCTACCGCCTCCTCGGGCACTTTGTTGGTGGCCGCGAGTACGCGGACATCCACCGTGGTTTCCACTCTGCTGCCCAAGCGGCGGAGTTTGCGATCCTCGAGCACGCGCAACAACTTCGCTTGCGTCGCGATGGGCATTTCGCCGATCTCGTCAAGCAGCAGGGTCCCGCCTTCCGCAAGTTCGAAACATCCGGTACGGCGTTCGAGCGCGCCGGTAAAAGCGCCTTTTTCATGTCCGAAAATTTCGCTTTCGATCAGGGTCTCCGGAATAGCCGCGCAGTTGATCGCCACAAAGGCTTTGGGCCGTCGCGGGCTGAGTTCATGAATGGTGCGAGCGACAAGTTCCTTGCCAGTCCCACTCGCCCCAGTGATCAGTACTGAAGCCGTGCTCGGCGCCACCATTTCAGTGAGGCGAAAAATTTCTTGCATTTTCTTCGAAGGACCGATAAGCGTGCCCAAAGAACCAGTGTCCCGCAGCTTGCGACGGGTAACTTCAAGTTCAACTCGCGTGTCTAGAAGCGCAGATGCATTTTGCAGAATAGTGCGCAAGCGGCTGGTATCAATTGGCTTGGTGATGTAGTCGTAGGCACCCATACGCATGGCCTGGACGGCGCTGTCGATTGTCCCCTGCGCGGTCACCACAATCACCGCAATTGTCTGGTTATTGCCTGCGATCTTCTCGAGCAGTTCCAATCCGCTCAGCCGCGGCATCTTCAAATCGGTGATGACGATGCTCGGGGACCAGGCCGCGACCTTCTCGTGGCCTTCCTGGCCGTCGCGGGCGGTTTGGGCGGAATATCCCCAGGAAGAGACCAGTTCGGCCAACCCGGTCCGCTCGTTTTCTTCGTCTTCGACGATCAATACCTTTTCTTGACTCATTGAGTACTTATTATTCAGGCTGAATGCGCCCTCTGCAAGCCATAAGGAGCAGTTTCAGCGGAATCATCCAGGCAGGCCCATAATTTAGTATGGATGCACCTTATGTCCAAAACGCCATTGTGGGGAGCGGGAGACCAGGCTGCGCGTCTGGCGGAGCTGACTGCCGGAACCGAAGATCGCGCCAAAGAGCTCCCCTTGCGACGAGATGTGCGCTCCCTGGGGATGCTGCTAGGGCAAGTGTTAGTGGAACAGGCTGGCGAGCCGCTCTTTAAAACCGTGGAACAGCTTCGCCGCCTGCTGATTCAGTCGCGGGCGCACTCTGCCCGGTCGCAGTCGAGCACCGACGAAATGCAGCAGGCCCGGCGGATCGTTGAGCAGATGAAAATTCCGGAGGCCTACCGGGTCACCAATATTTTGAACTCACCAACCTGGCGGAGACCAATCATCGCAAACGACGGCGCCGGGCGGCAAAGTTGTATCCCGACCAACCTTCGCCGGCGGGGTCGTTTCGAGGAACACTGTTGCGGATGCGGGATGCCGGAATGGCGGCGGAAAAGGTCCTGCAAGCACTCGCGATGGTGAAAGTGGTCCCCGTGTTCACGGCGCATCCCACCGAAGTCGCGCGGCGCACTGTACTCATGAAACGCAGGCGCATCGCGAAGATCCTCGAATTGCTGGATCGCCTGCCACTACCCGGCGCAGAGGCTTTGGCCCTGGAAAGCGCGATCGCCGCAGAGATCACCGCCCTCTGGCAAACCGACGAGGTGCGCGTTCAGAAGCCGCAAGTCACAGACGAGATCCGTATGGGTCTCGACCACTACCCGATGTCCGTTTTTGAAAGCCTGCCGCGGTTGTATATGGAAATGCGTGATTCGTTTCGCGAAGTCTATGGCTTAGAACTTGGCGCAGACCAGATTCCACAAGTCCTCTTTTTTGGCTCGTGGATTGGCGGGGACCGGGATGGCAATCCGTTTGTCACGGTCGAGAGCACGCGCGACGCACTCGAGCGAGCGCGCAACACGGTGCTGGCCCACTACACGTCGGAGATCGAGCGCGCTATCGAGCAGCTAAGTTCGTCGTTACGCCAGGTCCCGGTGTCCAAAGAGTTTCATAACCGGCTGCGCAACTACGAGGAGCGCATGGATGACCACCCCGTCCGGATCGGACGGCTTTCCAGAAGCGAGCTGTATCGTAGGTTTCTAAGCTTTGTGGTCGTGCGCCTTCGGCACACCCGCGAATACAAGGAGCCGAATGCATATAGGGCCGCGGAAGAATTTGACGCAGACTTGGTTTTGGTCTATCGAAGTCTCGACCAGAACAAAGGCGGTGATTTGGCGCGTGCGACGCTCGATCCTCTTTTGCGCAAGGTGCGCACCTTCGGATTTCATCTTGCGGCGCTCGATATTCGTCAGCATGCGATAGCGCATGAGCAGGCGTTGAGGGAAATTCATCCGATAGGGGCCGATCAGAGCCAGATCACAGCGGCTGCTGCTGCTGCTGCTCCTTCATTGGAGAAGACGGGCACGCAGGTGCTGGAGACTTTTCAGCGAATCGCGGAGTGGAAGAAGACATTTCCGGCCGAGGCGATACGCAACTACGTCATCAGCGGAGTCGAATCGGCGGACGATATTTACCGCGTTCTTGAACTCGCGAACCTTGGTGGAGTGCGGCTGGCGGCATCGGGAGCCGATCCCGGACTAATGCCGGTGCCACTTTTTGAATCCATCCAGTCGTTGCGCGCTTCTGCGGCAATCATGGAAGAGCTGTGGCGCAGTCCCGATTATCGCAGCCTGCTCGATTCCTGGTCAGGTTGGCAGGAAGTGATGCTCGGCTACTCCGATTCCAACAAAGATGGCGGCATGCTGACCAGCATTTGGGAGCTCTACAAAGCGCACCGCGCTTTGCACCAGGCGGCGCGGAAACACAATGTGAAGCTGCGGCTGTTCCATGGACGCGGAGGCACGGTGGGACGCGGAGGTGGCCCCACGCACGCGGCCATCCTAGCGCAACCACTCGGTGACTTTTCTGGTGAGATTCGAATTACCGAACAAGGCGAAGTGCTGAACTGGAAATATTCCGATCCGGTGCTGGCGGAGTGGAGCCTGGAAATCATGATTGCCGCGTGTCTCGAGGCGCTCACCCGCCCGGAGTGGGCGCCGGTTGAATCCGACATGCGATGGGAAAGCGCGATGGAAAGCATGTCAGGCGAGGCCTTCCAGTACTACCGCCGCAACATTGCTGAAAATCCAGATGTGCTCGCGTACTTCGAGCAAGCGACTCCGGTGAATGAGTTGGAACATGCGCAAATCGGGTCGCGTCCAGCCCGCCGTTCGCAGGGCAGACGGCTGGAGGACTTGCGGGCAATTCCGTGGGTCTTTGGCTGGATGCAGAGTCGTCACGCGCTGCCTGCGTGGTTCGGCGTAGGCTACGCTCTGGAGCAATTTGCGGCAAAGGGAAAACAGCAGGAGCAACAACTGCGCGACATGCTCGGACGATTCCCGCTTTTCAACGACCTCATCCGAAATGTCGAGCTGGCAATGTCGAAGGCCGACATTGCGATCGCGCAGCTTTATGCCTCGCTCGTGCGGGACGAAGCATTGCGCGATCGCGTTTGGGCGATGATTGCGGAAGAATTTGAGCGGACAAAGCGCATGCTGCTTATGGTGAAACAGCAGGAAAAACTGCTGGAGAAGAATGCGGTGCTCTCGCGCTCGATACGGCTGCGCAATCCGTATGTTGATCCGATGAGCTTGATTCAAGTTGAGCTGTTACGCAGGAAACAGCTCGGGGACAACTCCGAGGACTTGAACTACGCGCTGGGCGCGACAATTAATGGTATCGCAGCAGGGCTTCACAATACGGGCTGAGCCAGGCAGCGAGTAAAATCTCCACCTCCGCCGGTAAAACACCTAGTAATTACTTGGTAAATTTTTCGCCTTAGACTTCCCGACAAAAGTCTTACACAGAAGTACATCTTCACTGACGATTTCTGTTGATCGTAAGTAGAAGAGTCCTTAGTCTCAACCGAAATTCACTACAGTAAATGCTGGAGATGTTTTAAAAATGAAACTGTACGCCTTTGCCTTTTTTCTTTTTGCAACGTTTGTTGCAGGAGCTTTCAGCCAAACCACTAGCCCGTATTACAAAAAAATCTACAACCTTCAACAACAGAAGGGATGGAGCGGATATGCCTTGCTGGCTCCCACCTGGGGAATCTGCACGACATGCTCGCCTACCGGTTCTAACGTCAATTGGAAGCGCACTCCGGGGATCACCTCACCTGCGGTTAGCAGCAGTTCCGCAAGACATGACATCGGGGGCACGATCAAATTTGCCGACATTCTGTGGAACAATCACATCATCGGAGATTTTTCTTCGCAAGGCATCTCCGACAGTAACCACACCCTGGTTCCCAAGCTGCACAACTTTGTGTACGAAGCGTATTTTTATGCCAAGAGTCTCGGATACTCGCAGGCTCTGGAATTCGACATCAACCAATTTGTTGGTGGGAAGTCTTTCATCTGGGGTCACGAGTGCCGCATTGCCGGCGGGCACCAATGGGATACTTATGACAACGTGAACAAGAAGTGGGTGCCGACCGGAGTTCCCTGCTACCCTAACAATAATGGCTGGAATCATATTGTGCTCCAGGTCCAAAGGACGACGGGCGGCCGTCTGCTCTTCAAATCCATCACTCTCAATGGGAAGACCGCGACCCTGAACATTTACCGGTATCCAGGTAATACCAGCTGGCACGGCGTCACGATCAACTACCAACAGGACGGGAACAGATACATGACGGATTACTCCATCTGGCTCGACAAGGTGAATTTCAGTTACTGGTAGACCTGAAAAGCTGCCGGCAACTAAGCAATAACAGAGCAAAAAGAAAGCGCCTCGCTGGAGATGAGGCGCTTTTTTAATAGGAGCTTGTTGGGAAGCTCAAAAGTTGTTCCGATTCTAGCAGCTAGGCTGGCCAATTTGGATCAGGTCACCACTGTAGAAAGAACGAGACGTTTTCGTATACCCTAAACATGTCGCCTTTGCGTCCCCTGATATGCCGATCTTCGAGTACATCTGCGGAAAGTGTGAACATCAATTCGAGACCTTGGTTATGGGAAGTGAGAGAGCCTCTTGCCCAAAATGTCATAGTAAGAACCTGGCTCCGCAGCTTTCGCTTTTCGCCGTTTCAGTCGGAAGATCCTCGGCACCCACTCGCGCGCCAGGGGCATGCGGATCGTGCGGCGATCCCCGAGGACCAGGCGCGTGCTCGCTGCCCGACCAGGATTGATGACTGACGGGTCGGACTATCTGTCTAACTGATTTAAATCCAAACACTTGACTCAGTACCCTGGTACCCTCGCCAGGATGACTCGCGTAAGTATCCCATCCTTCCCGTTTCAAGGAGAATTGCAACTTCTGAGCACCTCGGGGAGGGTTCATGGATCGTCGCAGATGTCCAAGGGTAGAAGTGCAACTGCCAGTACAAGTGTGGGGTCTGGACGCTTACGGGCAGCCGTTCCTGGATTCAGCGTTGGTCACCGACATGAGCGCCGGCGGACTTGTGCTGCGCGGGGTGCTGCGGAGAATCCGTATCGGAGAGGTCCTCGATGTTCGCATGGACCGGGAACGCGTAGAGTTCCGGGTAATGTGGGCCCGCCATCAGGGAGAATACGGTGGGGGCGAAATAGGATTGCAGAAAGTCACGGCCCAGGGATTCCTTCCAGACTCGCTCCTGGCTCACTGTTCATTGGCGGCAGCGGCTTGTTAGCCGATCCCGTTAACTGACGCCGTCGGGCGGGTTGCTTACGCCCCCTGTCGGTTTCCCTTTGGTTCCGACGAGCGTGGTTCGTCTTGCTCTTCCCTTCCTCTCGCTGGACGGGTTCGGTCAGAAGCTGATCAGCCAACTCTAGCAACCGCACCTGGTCCTCAGTTCGAGGTGGGAGGGGCTCACCGCTATTCAGTTCTGGCTGTATGCTGAGAATCAGTCTGCGGTTCATCGCGGCGCAGACGATTAGTGGCGTGTTGAGATTATGCACGGGAATGCAGAAGTGTTCGATACCGTACATCGTGTAGTTTTGAGGGACCCGTACCGCATGAGGTTCAGGTGGCGCGAGGCTGACGGAAGCGTTAACAGCTGAAGAAGTTTTCATTTACACTCCTCTCACAGAATGAAAACCATCAACATCGTCCGCGGCTTTTTGGTTCTATTGCTCCTCGTCGCTGTCATGACTCCTCTGACCGCGGAACAAGAACCCGCACAAATCCACCTGATGCCATGGCCCGCAAGCCTCAAGATCGGTGCTGGACAACTGGCGATTAGTAATTCATTTTCGCTTGCGGTGCACGGCGGCGATCCTCGACTGCGGAAGGTGGCTGCAATCTTCCTCAACGACTTGCGTCACCAGACCGGCATGTTGCCGCTGGATTTCACCGTGACTGATTCCGCAGACGCCTCGCTCTCGATCCACAGTGATCACCCGAGCAAGGAAGTCCAGGAGCTTGGCGAAGACGAATCGTACGCGCTTGAAGTCTCCGCCACAGGCGCAAAACTGGAGGCGCCGACCACGCTCGGGGCAATGCGTGGCTTGCAAACATTTCTCCAACTAGTCCGCATTACGCCGCAAGGGTTTGCTGTCCCTGCCGTTTCGATACAAGACACGCCACGTTTCGCCTGGCGGGGCCTACTGATTGACCCGGGCCGCCACTTCCTTCCGGTGGACGTGATCAAACGGAATCTCGACGGGATGGCAGCGGTAAAGCTGAATGTGCTTCATTGGCACCTTTCCGAATACCAGGGCTTTCGGGTGGAGAGCAAGCGCTTTCCCAAACTGCACGAGCTGGGATCTGACGGCCTGTATTACACCCAGGACGAGATCCGAGATGTGATCATGTACGCGCGCGATCGCGGCATTCGCATCGTGCCGGAATTTGATATGCCAGGGCATAGCACTTCCTGGTTCGTGGGGTATCCGGAGCTCGCCAGCGGACCGGGGCCTTATTCCATTGAGCGCAAATGGGGTGTGTTCGATCCCGCAATTGATCCCACAAAGGAGAGCACTTACAAATTTCTCGACGGGTTCATCGGAGAAATGGCTGCGCTGTTTCCCGATCAGTTTTTTCATGTTGGGGGAGATGAAGTAAACGGGAAGCAGTGGGACGCGAATCCGAAGATCCAGGAATTCATGCGGGCCCATGGACTGAAGAACAACGCCGACCTGCAGGCTTACTTCAACCAACGACTCCAGAAAATCGTCGCGAAACATGGCAAGACGATGGAAGGCTGGGACGAAATCCTTCGCCCGGAGTTGCCGAAGAGTATCGTGATCCAGTCTTGGCGCGGGCCAAAGTCCTTGGCTGACGCCGCGCGACAGGGTTATCGAGGATTGCTCTCTTCCGGTTATTACCTCGACCTGATGAGCCCCGCTTCAGCGCACTACGCCGTGGATCCGTTCGCTGACGGCGCGGCGAATTTATCTGATGCCGAGAAGCAAAGGGTTTTGGGTGGCGAAGCTTGCATGTGGGGAGAATTCGTCTCCGGGGAGAACATTGATTCGAGGATTTGGCCGCGTACCGCGGCGATTGCGGAGCGGCTGTGGTCGCCGCAAGCCGTGACAGATGTCAATTCTATGTATGACAGGCTAGACGAAATCAGCAAGTGGCTGGATTTTTATGGCCTCAAGCACAATGTAAATCGCGAGCTCATGCTGCGGCGCATGGCAGGGGGGGAAGGCAGCTCCGCATTGCGCGCTTTGGCCGATGTTGTCGAGCCGTCGAAAGGATACTCCCGCGAGGCGTTGGCGACAGATCAGCCCACTGCGTTTACGCCACTGAACCGGCTGATTGACGCGTCCCAACCAGAAAGCGCGACCGCCCGGCATTTTTCGGCGATGGTGGATTTGCTCGTATCTGGAAAGATGAAACCCGGAACGGAAATTCAGATACGCGCCATGCTGACCAAGTGGAGAGACAACGACATGAAACTTCGCGCCCTGGCGGCGAAGTCGTCGCTGGTCGAGGAAGCGACTCCTCTGTCGCAGGATCTCTCGGCGCTGGGTACGTTGGGTCTGCAAGCACTGGATTACCTGGATCGTGGGGAGCATCCGCCGGAGGCCTGGACATCGCAGCAACTCGCTCTAGTTCAACAGGCATTTCAACCCAAAGCACAGGTTCTGCTGATGGTTGCGCCTGCGGTACAAAAGTTAATTCAGGCGAGCGCCGGGCAGACACCTACAAGCTTGCCAATTCCGAAGAATGCGGTGGAGTAGGACTTTTATGCCGCGATACGTTCCCACCCGACCGCCGAGCTCCTGTTAGACTTTTTGTTTGCCCCAGCCCGCCGAAATTCATACGGAAGCACTCTGCCGCCACTATCGCATGGGCAGCACCATCATCCGCGCCGTTGATGGCGTAAGCCTCGACGTGGCGTCGGGCGAGTTTGTGGCTTTGCTCGGCGCTTCGGGCTCGGGAAAATCTTCGTTGCTCAACTTGATTGCGGGGCTGGACTCTCCAACTTCAGGGAGCGTGATTGTCGGCGGGCGCAATCTCGCAGTCCTCTCCCGCGATCAACTGGCCGAATATCGCCGGCACACCGTTGGAATGGTATTCCAGTCTTTCAATCTTGTTCCCGCCATGACGGTTTTCGAAAATGTCGAGCTTCCACTGCGGTTTGCGGAAGTCGAGCGATCGAAACGCGGCGCCCTGGTAACAAAGGCGCTGGAGAGGGTGGGGCTCAGCGGCAGGCTTCGCCACCGGCCAGTCGAACTTTCGGGTGGCGAGCAGCAGCGCGTCGCGCTCGCGCGGGCGCTCATTAACCAGCCAGGAATTTTGCTTGCCGACGAACCTACCGGAAACCTTGACAGCCGTACCGGAACCGAAGTTATGGAACTCATCCGGAACCTGAACGAGTCGCTGCCAATGACTGTGGTGCTGGTTACGCACGAGCGCGACCTTGCGGAAAAATATGCAGACCGTCTGATCTTCATGGCCGATGGCCGAGTCGTAGCCGAAGGCCCGAATGCAACCACGCATTCAATTCCGAATTCGACCACAGCCACCTCGCGAGGTGACGCATGAAGCTATACGATTCCATCGACCTCGCGGCCCGGAACCTGCGCGAGTCGGTGTTGCGGAACTCGCTCACCACTCTGGGGATTGCAGTGGGAGTTGCATCGTTGGTGGCAATGCTGTCGCTGGGAGTGGGCTTGCAGCGTATGACCGCGCGACGGCTGAAATCGTCAGGGCTGTTTGACACAGTTGTGGTCACGTCGCGCCGCGACTTGCGGAGTTTCGATCGCGAGCAGGAGATGAATGGTCCGTCGGCTGCCGAGAGCCCCGATCTCGACGAAGCTGCACGGCGCAAGATTGAGAGCGTATCCGGCGTGCTCGAGGCCTACCCTGAACTGCGCTTTATCACGGAACTGCGCTATGAAGAGAAGCCGCACCTCACTATGGTCGGGGGGATGGCATTCTCGTCTAAAGATAGTGACGGGTTCGAGGGTTTGCAGGGAAGGTTTTTCTCCTCAGAAAACGTAGCCGAAGCTATTTTGCAGAAAAGTTTCGCAGCAGAATTGCTGGGAAGGGCGCCCGCCCGCGGCCCTGATGAGTTTAGCGTTGCTGATGTGGCGAAGCCTCTACTCGGAAAACAAATCATCATGCGCTATGTTGAACGCAGTTCGTCAGCCGAGAACAAAGATTCAGCGTCATACTCCGTCGTCTCCCATGAATTGCCGCTTACGATTGTTGGCGTCACCGACCTTGATCCTGACAGCGTTCGCGGCCCTGCCCGGGCGCGTCTGTTCATTCCCGAGAAATTACTTGAGGGACTGCGCGTGATGCAGGCCTATGATTATCGTGATTCAACCCGGGCGACATCCAGCGAACCTGCTTACGCGACCGTAATTGCAAGGGTGAGCGGCGCGGGGAAGGTTGATTCCGTCGAGCAAGCGATCAAGAAGATGGGGTTCAATACCTTTTCCATTTTGGATGCGAACAAGGGACTACAACGCCTTTTCAAGATTCTCGACCTGTTTCTCGGAATATTCGGCAGCCTGGCGTTGACGGTGGCATCGATCGGAATCGTCAATACTCTCGTAATGGCAATCCTGGAGCGGCGGCGAGAAATTGGAATCATGAAGGCCGTTGGAGCGAGCGATCAGGACGTGCGCGGGTTGTTTTTCGCAGAAGCTGGCGCTATGGGATTTCTGGGCGGCGTATTTGGCGTGGTGCTGGGATGGGTGATTGGTCGCGTCATCAATTTCGGAACTAACGTTTATCTCAGCCGCCAGGGATTTCCGCCGGAGCAAATTTGGGCTGTGCCGTGGTGGCTGATAGCGTTTGCGCTGGGGGTGGCATTTCTCGTCAGCTTAGTGTCGGGGCTGTATCCCGCTTCCCGAGCAGCCAAGCTTGATCCAGTGCAGGCGCTGCGATACGAGTGAACGAAACCCAAGCGCGCTAACCACGAAGGACATAAGGTGCACGAAGGAACAACCCAGGACTATGCATAGAAATTTCCGGTTATTTCTTTTTGTGCTTCTGTTTAGCGTCTCTCTGCGGGCCTCTGCGCAAGGCCGGATTGATTGCAGCAGTTTCAGCAGCCAAATCCTGCATCGCGCGGTTCGATATTGCGTGATGCTTCCGTCGAGTTACGAGAAAGAACCTAACAAGAAGTATCCCGTGTTGTATTTTCTGCACGGGCTTGGCGAGAACGAGCAAGCCCTGGTGCGCAGTGGCGGGTGGGGTCTGATAGAAGACCTTCAGCGGCAACACCGAGTTGGGGATTTCCTGCTGATCGCTCCCGAAGGTGGCGGCAGTTTCTTCATCAACTCCGCCGACGGCCGCGATCGCTACAGCGATTTCTTCCTTACGGAATTCCTGCCCTACGTGGAAAACCGCTATCGGGTGATTCGCGAGCGCAACGGTCGCGGCATTACAGGTCTCTCGATGGGCGGATACGGTGCGCTACGATTCGCATTCTCGCATCCTGAACTGTTTGGTTCGGTGAGCGCCCAAAGCCCTGCCCTGATCACCGAATCGCCAGCCGAAATGAATGCCGATCTGCGCAGTGGTGGCCCGCTGGCAAACTTGCTAGGCGGGGTCTTCGGGGATCCCATTAATGTCGCGCACTGGCGCCAAAACAACCCCTTCGATCTCGCTCGAAAGAATCAAATCCAGATCCCACCTCAAGCCATCTACATTGATTGCGGGCAGCAGGACGAATATGGGTTCGCCGCCGGGGCGACAAAGATGCACCAACAGCTTTCAGCCGAAGGAATCCATCACGAGTTTCATCTTTATCCCGGAGGTCACAGCGGTAATTACTTTCTTTCACATCTTGGGGAAACTTTTGAGTTCCACTGGCGCGTTTTCGCGGGATCAGCGGCAAGGGCCAGATGATGCGGCATGAGAGCCTGAACCGCGAGGGGCACGAAGGTTCACGAAGGAAATCAGGATCTTTTTGCTTCCTTCGTGGTACTTCGTGGCCTTCGTGGTTACTGGGTTGAAAGTCTCATGACGCAGGAGAGGCGGAATGCGTAAAGCGGTTTTGCACTTAAAGAAGTCTGATCCGGTGCTGCGGGCCATCATCGAGAGGATCGGCCCATGCCGCATGGAGTTTGGTGAGCCCAAGTTTCACAGCTTGGCTGAGGCCATCATCTATCAGCAGCTCAACGGCAAAGCTGCGGTCACCATCGTCAACCGATTTGCCGCGCTGGCGGGCAATCCCCTCACGCCGGAGGGCATCCTGAAATTGACTCCGGAGCAAATGCGTGCAGTGGGCCTATCCAAACAGAAGTCTTCGTATCTCCTCGACATGTCGGAGCGTGCTCATCGTGGCGAACTGGATTTCTCGCGCCTGCCGGAAATGTCGGATGACGAAGTGATCGAGCACCTCACCCAGGTGAAGGGCGTGGGAGTGTGGACGGCCCAAATGTTCCTCATGTTTACTTTGCGGCGGCCAGACATTCTTCCCACGGGGGATTTCGGCGTTCGCATGGCCATGTATAAGCATTACTTGAACAAGCGTGCAGCCAAGAACGGCCAACCGAAACCAGCCGCGAAAAAGAAGACATCAAAAGCACTGCCGCGAAAAATCAAACTTCCGACGCCCGAGCAGATGGAGAAGATCGCAAAGGCTTGGATACCATATCGAAGCATCGCGTGCTGGTACTTGTGGCAGAGTTTGGACGTCAAGACTATCGGGTGATCGGGTTAACCAGCTATCGGGCTCGGATGATCTCATTCGCAAAAATTCAAGCAACCACAATTGGGGACAATTCCGCCAATAAGGCCAGATCACTCGATGGCCCGATCAGCCGATCACCCAATGTTGTGGTTAAATGGTTGCGATGAGTGAGCTGAAAATCCGCGTGCTGGTGGCGAAGCCTGGCCTTGACGGTCACGATCGCGGCGCCAAAGTGATTGCGCGGGCATTGCGTGACGCCGGCATGGAAGTCATCTACACGGGTCTTCGGCAAACACCGGAAATGATCGTCAACGCTGCGCTGCAAGAAGATGTCCACGTCATCGGTTTGTCGATCCTTTCCGGGGCGCACAATGCGATCGTCCCGCGCGTGACCGACCTTCTGAAGCAGAACAAAATGGATGACGTGATTTTGGTTTTGGGGGGAATCATCCCCGACCAGGATATTGAGTCGCTGAAGAAAGCGGGCGTTGCCGCCATATTTCAACCTGGCACAGCGATGGACGAGATCATCCAGTTCATTCGCGCGAACGTCCATCCTCGCGGCGTGACTGCGGGCGACTGATGGACACGGCGTAATTCCACATAGCGCTGACTGTGCAGGCCCACGATCTGGGCGGGCGGACGAGGCCTCCGCCCTTACTTAAAACCGCCCTCAACCTTCATCAATGGTTTGCGCCTTTCTTCCCACTGGGTTAACGTAGCAAGCGCGCAGCATGGCCACGGAAACCGTTAACTCGATTCTGACTACGCGCATTGATCCCACTTCCTCTCGTTTCGAAGCCAATATGCGTTTCCTTGCCGACTTGGTCTCGGGCATCCGCAATGAAGAGGAGCAGATTCGCGAGGGCGGCGGGGCCAAGGCCATCGAAAGCCAGCACAATAAAGGACGACTCACCGCGCGGGAACGTATTCAGCATCTGGCTGATCCGGGAACCTTTTTTGAACTTGGCATCTACGCTGCAAATCGGATGTATGACGAGTGGGGTGGAGCGCCGGCCGCGGGAGTGATCACCGGTTTGGCCCGGGTTGAAACGCGGCTGGTCATGATCATCGCAAACGATGCCACGGTCAAGGCTGGGGCATTCTTTCCGATGACGTCGAAAAAAGTCATCCGAGCGCAGAACATCGCTATTGAGAACCGCATTCCAGTCATTTATCTAGTGGACTCTGCGGGAATTTTTCTTCCTTTGCAGGAAGATGTCTTTCCAGACACCGACGATTTTGGCCGCGTGTTTCGCAACAATGCGGTGATGTCGGCCATGGGAATTCCCCAGATTGCCGCCATCATGGGAATGTGCGTAGCCGGCGGCGGCTACCTGCCGGTCATGTGCGATCACGTGCTCATGACCGACGGCAGCGGACTCTTCCTCGCCGGACCGGCACTGGTGCAAGCAGCTATTGGACAAAAGATTTCTGCGGAGGAACTGGGCGGCGCAGCCATGCATTCCGCGATCAGTGGAACCGTAGATTTTCACGAACCCAACGATGAAGCCGCCTTGATGCGCATTCGCTCCATCATTGAAAAGTGGGGGTACCGGCGGCAAAGTCCGTGGGACCGCAAGAAGCCCGTTCCACCTGCCCTAGCGGCGGAAGAGATTTATGGGATTTATGATTCTTCGCCGGCGCGCCCTTACGATATTAAAGAGGTGATCGCGCGAATCGTTGATGCCAGCAAGTTCGACGAATATAAGTCTGAATACGGCAAAACACTGGTTTGCGGATATGCGCGCATCGGCGGGTTCGCCGCAGGAATCGTTGCCAACCAAAAGCTCCATGCCCAGGCAACTGACCACGAAGGTCGGAAACGCGTGGAATTCGGCGGCGTCATCTACACCGAATCGGCGGAGAAGGCGGCACGCTTCATCATGGACTGCAATCAGAACCTGGTCCCGCTCATTTTTTTGCACGACGTGAATGGGTTTATGGTTGGCCGCGATGCGGAATGGAGCGGAATCATCAAGGCGGGCGCCAAAATGGTTAACGCAGTGGCGAACTCAATCGTGCCGAAAATTACCGTGATTCTTGGCGGATCATTTGGGGCAGGCCACTATGCGATGTGTGGCAAGGCGTACGATCCCCGTCTTGTCTTCGCCTGGCCGACCGCGAGGTACGCGGTGATGAGCGGAGACTCCGCCGCCGGCACGTTGGTTGAGATCAAGATTCGGCAGCTCGAACGTAGCGGAAAGCAGTTAAGCGAAGAAGAGAAAAAAGAGCTGTACGAGTCAGTGAAGCGGAGCTACGACGAGCAGACTGATCCACGATATGGCGCAGCCCGGCTTTGGATTGACAAGATTATCGATCCCATGGAGACCCGCGATGCGATCACCATGGCACTGGAAGCCGCCGCGCTGAATCCTGATGTGCCGGAATTCAAGGTGGGGGTGTTGCAGACCTAGAAAACATTGAACCATTGATCGATTGAATCGTTGAATCACTGAAGCAACGCTTCATCGCCGACGCAGTCGGCCAATGATTCAATCACTCAATGATTCAATTCCTCCTCCCGGCCAACAGTAATCAGCCTACCTACAATGTGGGATTGTCACCTTCTCTGCGCTTGTGCTAGGTTAGTAGGCAATTCACGCCTTTCCGTATCCGCAAACGCGCGCCGTTTTGGGTGGCCCGCAATTGGAGCGTGTCCGAGGTGGTGCCATGAAAGATGCAAGTCCATCCGTACCAGCCGAGCGTCACATTGAAAAAGAAGGCTTCGCCAACCGCAAACTGATTCGTCCATTGTTGAATCACTCCAATCACTCAGGCCCGAACCATTCTGGCCCAAGTATGGGTGAGCGGCGGGAGCGTTCCGACAGACCACCAGAACGGTCGAACGGTGCGCGCAAGTCCGCGCCTCCAGATCAAACCAACGCAGAGAATTTCTATTACCAGAAGCAGATGCAGTCGAAAACGCCGATGGTGATCGTGCTGACCGATGATGAGGAAGTCCATGGCGTGATTGAGTGGTATGACCGGACATGCATCAAGGTAAATCGCATGGGCGCACCCAACCTGATGATCTACAAGCCCTCGATCAAGTACATGTACAAGGAAGGCGAGGAAAGGAAATAGATCGAATTGAATCATTGGGCCATCGGGGGATTGAATCATTGAAGTGTTCGACACGTCACGACCCAGAGGCTTTCAGGTTTTCAATGATTCAATCGCTCAATGATTCAATTGCGTCAATTGACAATCTTCCATATCTCTCATAGCATCAAGCACTTGGCACATTCTGTAACTTCCGATGCGACGAGGCTGCCGTGATCAAGCTCGACATTATCAATGAAGTAGTGAATCGAACTGGAATTACCAAGACCAAAGCTGAGATGGCGGTTGAGACCGTCTTTGAGAGCATGAAACGCTCACTGGCGAACGGTGATCGCATTGAGCTGCGCGGCTTCGGCGTGTTCAACGTACGCCCGCGGAAGACTGGCATCGGGCGGAATCCGCGAACCGGAGCGGAAGTTTCAATTCCTCCGGGCAAGGCCGTTCGCTTCAAGCCCGGCAAGGAGTTACAGACCATCGAGTAGGCCTGCCGGATTCGACGCCACACCAGTACGTTCCCGTTCGTTGAGTTGATGATGTCAAGCCAGAATTCCCCAGAAGTTTACGTCCCCACAGAAATCTACTCTCCTGGCAGCGAGAACGTGGTCTTCGTCTCCAGACCAAGGCCCAAATACTGGCTCAACATTCTGCTTCTGCTAATCACGTTCTTCACTACCCTGGTTGTGGGTGCACGCATGGAGTGGAACTTTCTGCGTGGGCTGCCGCCTTTTTCTACAGATGACGGGATCTTCCCCTTGGGTTGGGCGTTGCAGAGTTCACACCTTGTGCTCGGTATTCCTTTCTCTCTCACACTGATGCTGATCCTGCTGGTGCACGAGATGGGACACTATTTGTACTGTGTGAAGTATGGCGTGCGTGCGACGCTGCCGTTTTTTATCCCATTTCCGACTTTGATTGGAACCCTCGGCGCTTTTATTCGTATTCGTTCGCCGTTGAGGTCGCGCTCGATTTTGTTCGACATCGGCATTGCCGGCCCAATTGCGGGATTCGTGGTTGCCCTGGCGGTGTTGATCTGTTCTCTCGGGCTTTCGCATGTGGCGCCATTCGGTGCAGTTCCGTCGCCGATTCAACCTGGCTTTCCGTTGGTATTCAGTCTTGTACGCAAGCTCCTCGTGATAACTGGCCACGCTCAGCAGTTAGGAACCGCGCCACTCGAGCGGCTGTACCTTCATCCGGTAGCAATCGCGGCATGGGTAGGAATGTTTGCGACTTCCCTCAATCTGCTGCCCGGGGGACAACTCGACGGCGGCCACATTGTTTTCACAGTATCGCCGCGAGCGCACAAGAACATTTCGCAGGTTACGATCCTGGCGTTGATTCCGATGGCGGTTTACTTCTGGGTGGGATGGCTGATTTGGGCGGTGCTGCTGCGGCTGAGCGGAACCCGCCACCCAGCGGTGCCCGAATGGCCTGACATTACCATGGGAAGACGGCGACTGGCGTGGTTCGCATTGCTAATGCTGGTGCTCACGATTACACCCGCACCGTTCGCACAGAGTTCCCTGTTCGATTTGTTGCGATAAATTCCGCAGTATTTTTCTCTTTAAGGCGGAGGCGGACGAGGCGTCCGTCCCTACATTTTTGCGGCTCGCAAAGGAGTAGGAATCGCTCAGTCCTCTACCATCGGCGCAGTCATCTCCTGCACGGGCTCGCCTCCCACCATTCCCTGCGCAACGATTAGCCGGCGGGCCTCAACTCTTAGTGTCGGGAGCCGCAAGCCAAAGATGGCCGCGCCTCCCAGGCATGCAACGGCTCCCAAACTCACCGTCACGGGCGCGCCCAGGCGGTCTGCAAGCGCGCCGCCCAGCAATGCACCAATCGGTGCCATGCCCATGAACATCATGGCATAAACCGACATTACGCGGCCGCGGAGATGGTCGGGCACCATGGCTTGAATCAAGGTATTAGAGGACGACATTTGCAGCATCATGCAGAACCCCACCGGCACCAGGAGCGCAGCCGAGAGCCAGAAATTACGCGAGAGTGCAAATGCAATCAACGTGACCGAGAAACCGGTGCACGCGAACGTCATCCAGCGGCCAAGGCCGTGAACGCTGGTGCGAGTTGCTAAGGTCAGGGCCCCCACCAGCGCGCCCACTCCGGTTGCGCCCATCAGAATGCCGAGCCCACGGGCGCCGCCATGGAGAATCCGGTCGGCGAAAATCGGCATAAGAACCGTATAAGGCATGGCCACCAGGCTCACCAATCCCAGCAGTAGGAGGATTGCGCGGATCGGCGCAGTATTGCGCACAAAGCGAAATCCCTCAATCACGTGCGCCAAGGGTGACACCGCCGGGGGCGCAGCCCGGGGCGGTACACGCATCATAAGCAGTCCGATAATCACCGCTATATAACTCACGGCATTCACGAGAAAGCACCAGCCCTCGCCGATTTTCGCTACCAAGATTCCCGCGACCGCCGGACCGATAATGCGCGCGCCATTAAACATCGAGGAATTCAATGCAATGGCATTCATTAAGTCTTCTTTGCCGACCATTTCCACCAGAAACGATTGCCGCGCCGGAAGGTCGAAGGCATTGACGATGCCCAGAAGCGCCGCTAATACAAAAATTTCCTGAATGGTGACAGTGTGGGTAAGGGTGAGCACGGCCAAAATGCAAGCCAGGACCATCGAGGCTGTCTGAGCTGCAATCACCACGCGGTGACGGCTGTAGCGATCGGCAACGATGCCACCCAGAGGAGAAGCTAGGAATACTGGGATCTGGCTGGCAAAGCCGACTGATCCCAGCAGAAGGGACGAACCGGTGAGCCGGTACACCAGCCAGGACTGTGCAACCGTCTGCATCCAGGTGCCAATCAGAGATATGAGCTGTCCGCCGAAAAAGAGCTGGAAGTTGCGATGAGTCAATGCCCTCAAGGCGATAGGTAGGGCTCGCGTACGAGATTCTGGAGCTGTGGTGAACCTAGAGTGACGGTTCGAATCGTGCGGTGGAGGCACATTTTATGATGCCGCTTTACCGGGCTGGACGCAACTTGATCCATCGTTCATAACGTATATCCGGTCCGCAGGCCATTCGCCGACTGTCACTTTCGGGGGCGAGGGTTGCGCTTTTCTTTTAGCTTCCCCGAAAGCGATTCTTGCGTTAGATTGGTTGGGCATGACCGCCTCCGATGAGAACCGGATCGAACGTCGCTGCGGCCAGCGCTTCCCTTATCAATTACCAGTACTTCTGCGCGTGCCCAACGAAAGCCTGAGCGGGGCCGGCGTGACTCAGGATCTGAGTTCGCGGGGCGCGATGGTGTGGACTGATTTTCCAGTGACGGTTGGCGTGACCATCGAGATGAGCCTGATCATGCCCTCTGAAATCATGCTCGCCGAGGACATGGATGTTTGCTGCCGCGCTCGCGTGGTTCGTGTCGAATCCTCAGACGGCCAAAAGACCGCGATCGCGGTCCAAATCGAGCATTATGATTTTCCCCATCGAGTGGCTGCCGCCCTCCAACAACATGCCCCAGTACACCTGAACGGTGTCCGAAGCTAATCCGCACGCCCCAGGCTTTCCATCTTTCCCTTGCGCGCGGTTTTGCTTAGAATACATACTCCGTTGGGTCTGACGAGGGTTCCGTGCCAGCCGATTTGCCCTTCCTTCGGTACTGACGGTACTGAGCAATCGTTCAGAGCGGACGGGGATCAATTACAAAGGTCACTATCAATTACAAAGGTCACTTGGCGAGGTTACCCGCTGCCCATAACATTTGGATAGCAGCGAATTTGCATTATGCATGGGATAGCCGTAGGCATACTCGCAGAAAATCCAGAGCGCCTCGCGCTGCTGCAGCAGTTGATTGCCAGCACACAGGTTGGGCGCATCGTATTCGGACAAGCGGAATTTCCCACCAGCGCTTCGGATGCCATCGTCCGCCGAATCCAGGAATTACACTGCGAAATCGTCGTAGTTGACATCGAGCCGCACACGCCGGGGCACGCGATGAAGGCGATCGAGTTCATCCACGCCGGTGTGGCCAATATGTCTATTTTTGCCGTCGGCGGGATGAGCGATTCTACAGTCATCGTCGGGGCAATGCGGGCCGGGGCGCGGGAATACCTGGAGCACGATGCCACGGCGGATGCCTTTGCCGACGCATTGAGGAGATTTGCAGCGTCGAATGCCAGGACGCGCGCCATTGCCGGGCGCGCTCGAATTGTGGCGGTGGCTAACGCCAAAGGCGGCGCGGGAGCAACTACTGTAGCCGTCAACACCGCCGTAGCCCTGGAACAACAGCATGGCAGGACAGTGCTGGTTGATTGTGCCTTACTCGGTCATAGCGCAGTGCACTTGAATGTCCGCCCGGCGTTTGGCATCGCGGACGCTCTGCAGAACCTACATCGCATGGACTCATCTCTACTGCAGAGTTTCCTGACTCCTTGCAAAGCTGGCTTACAACTTTTTGCCGGCCCGCAGCAGCCAGTGCAACTGGCACCTTCGCCCGGTGAACTGGCGCGCCTCTTTGATTTGCTCGTCTCGCAGTTCCAGTACGTTGTGGTGGACTGCTCGAACCGGATGGATGCGTTATCGAGGTTGGTCGCAGATCTGGCAAACGTCGTGTTGCTGGTGACGCAAGCAGATGTAGTCTCGCTGTGGAGCGCGTCCCGGGTACACTCGTTTCTGGAGCAAGGCAGCGGACGGGATCGTGTACGACTCGTGTTGAACCGCTTCAAGAAGATTCCTGGTCTGAGTGACGACGACATCGATAAGGTCACCAACTGCAAATTGCTTTGGAAGCTGCCAAACAATTTTCATGCGGTTTCCCCGGCAATTGATAAGGGTATTCCAGTTGCGTTAAACGACGCTAACGAGCTTGGGCGCTCCTTCCGCGCCCTCGCGGGTGTGCTGGCGGGTGCGGGAAGCTCTGACAATTCCATGGATCTGAGCTTTGCGCCCGGCAAAGCCACTGGCAAGAAGCCGCTAGGGAATTTGCTGATTTCACCGTTACGGGCCGGCCAGTAAGTTTCGAAATTAGAGCTGATGTTCGGTCACTTCTCTGCCGCTCTATTTTTCTCAAGCGAAGTGTACACCGCCGGATTTGTGCAGACCTCGTAGATGGGAGTATCCGTCCAGCGGGTGAGGCTGAAGCTACCAGTTTCAACCACGGGAACGAAGCTGACACGGACCACAATGCTGCGGAAGGTGTCGGCACCGACGGGCACCAGGCCGCGATAGAAGCTGTTTTCCTCGCTTCCCCAGAGCTGCGGAAACTGTAGCGGACATTGTTCTAGCGATATCTCCTCACGCAGGCGGTTGAATGCCGCCTCGCTCATGCGAATGCCACCGACGTTGTATTTCATGGGTTCAGGCCCGGCGCTCTGGCCATCGCGAAATTCATAAACGTTGAAGGGTACCGCCATCCCTTTCATCGCTTTTCGCATGCGCTTGTCGCAGGCAGACAAGCGGTCGCTCTCGTTCAGGGCGTCGGAAATCATGATGCGGTGCTCGCCATCCAACAGGTACATGGGGCCTGAGTCTTGGTAGGACAGTCCCATACCCAACTCCAGAGCGGGAAGCCCGGCACGCTGCAGCAAGTGGTTATATCCGCCTACGATTTCCATCATCTCGCGGGCCAGTACACAGGCGCGGGCCACTGAGAGAGCGGAGTCACCCTCGCGTTCCAGCATGGCCAAAATGATTGCGTCACCTTCAACAAAAACTTTCGTCGCTCCGTACTTCGAGAGCAATT
>WNGL01002432.1_pt1 | contig 22604 bp, 19 predicted proteins | sample 5400591 | NCBI WGS metagenome assembly WNGL01 (sample SAMN13153377, study PRJNA577476) | soil metagenome | isolation source: 80 cm soil or saprolite under Garry oak tree replicate 1 | place: USA:California | collected 2016-06-15 | reverse complement strand
CCAGCCGCCTCGCCAAGAGCGGCCTCTTTGACTCCATTTTCGTTACGCCCAAAACCAATTTGCGCGGGCCTGGCGGCGGGCCTCCGGCCACGCGGACCCCGGCCTCGAAAGCCCGCCCACTCGACGCAGACGCTCGCGCCGAAATCTCCCGCCTGCCCAACGTGATCGAGGTTTATCCTCAAATTCGCTTCTTCACCGAAGTGCGCTACGATGGCAAGCCCTACGCCACCATGGTCGCAGGCATGCCGGAATCATCAAAAGCCAGCGGCGCGTTCGACGGCATGCAAGGCAGCTTTTTCTCCTCACCGAACGCGGACGAAGCCATTTTGCAAGCGGAATTTGCGAAAGAGCTGAACCCGCAGACTTCTTCGCTGATCGGAAAAGATTTAATTCTGCGCTATGCAGAGCGCCAGTCACTGGCCGCACAAGCGAGCGATTCTGCGGGAAACTCCGGCGGATTCTCTGTCGTCCCCAAAGAAAAGCATTTCGTCATCATCGGCGTCGTTGAAACCGAGCCCGCCTCCGGCTTTGGCGGTTTTGGCAGCGGCCGCTTGCTCATTCCTCTTCCGATTGCGGAAACTCTGCGCGCTGCGCAGGTCAACGATCTTCGCGACATTCTCCGTGACTCTTCCAGCGACAAGCCCGCTTACTCCAGCCTCACGGTTCGCGTGAAAAGCCCGTCACTCGTGGAAGCCACCGAAGCCAAGCTCAAAGACCTCGGCTTCAGCGCCTTCTCCCTTCTCGATGCTTCGAAGAGTCTGCGCATTTTCTTCTCCGTGTTCGATCTTCTTCTCGGTATTTTTGGCAGTCTCGCGCTCGCAGTGGCAACTCTTGGCATTATCAACACTTTGGTCATGGCCATCCTCGAGCGCCGCCGCGAAATCGGCGTCCTGAAAGCTCTTGGCGCAGCCGATCGCGATGTCAAACAGCTTTTCTTTGTTGAAGCCGGAGTCATGGGACTTTTCGGCGGGGTTTTCGGAACACTTCTTGGCTGGCTCATCGGCCGCTCGCTTACTCTCGGAACCAACATCTATCTGCACCGCCAGAATCTTCCCGGCGTGGACATTTCTTCGGTTCCGTGGTGGCTCGTTCTTGGTGGAATTGGCTTCGCCGTTCTCGTTAGCCTCGCCGCCGGTCTCTATCCCGCCTCGCGCGCTGCCCGCCTCGACCCTGTCCAAGCCCTCCGCTACGAGTGATATCTGAACCGCTTCTCTCAAGATTTTAGCCCCGTGTCCAAAGTAGGCCGAGCCGTGAGTAGAATGATTGTATGAACATGAGCGTCGACAAATGAAGATGTCATCCCGAGAGCAGCGAGGGACCTGCTTTCTCTTTCGCTTTTTGTCTTCTCTCGTTCTCGCCACTCGCTGCTCCCAACTCGCCATTCTCTTCATCCTCTGCCTGTTTTACGTCCCTTCTTCTTTCGCTTCCGGCCGCGTCGAATGCAACGCCATCCCCAGCAAAATACTTGCCCGCAGCGTCTCCTACTGCGTCGTGCTTCCGGCTTCGTTCGACTCGGAAAAGACGAAGCGCTTCCCGATCCTGTACGAGCTGCATGGACTAGGCGACAATGAACAATTCTTCGTGCATTCGGGCCTCTGGAATCTCGTGGAAGACCAGCGCGAGCGCGGCGAGCTGAAGGATTTTCTGATTGCCACTCCGGCGGGCGGCGCGAGCTTCTATATCAATGCCAAGGACGGAAAAGTTCGTTACGAAGACTTCCTGCTGCGGGAATTCTTCCCGTTCATCGAGAAAAAATATCGCGCATCACCGGGCCGGGCGAACCGCGCCATCTCCGGAGTCTCGATGGGCGGCTACGGCGCGCTGCATCTTGCTTTCCGCCACCCTCAACTTTTCAGCTCGGTCAGCGCCCACAGCGCCGCGCTGATCGAAAAGCTTCCGGCTTTTGTGAGTGGGCCGCAACCTCCGCGTTCTCGCGTTCTCGGCGCGGTCTTCGGCATTCCTCCGGACATTGCATTTTGGAACGCCAACAGCCCTATTACCCTGGCGCGCTCCGCGAATCTCGCCGGCCTGAAAATTTACTTCGATTGCGGTGACCAGGACGATTACGGGTTTGAGGCCGGCGCCGCGGCGCTAGACAAAATTCTTACAGCACGCAAAATCGCTCACGAATTTCACATTTACCCCGGCCGCCACGATCCGGGCTACTTCGCCACCCACATCCCCGCTTCGCTCGCCTTCCACTCGCATCTGTTTTGACGGGAGGGGGCAAGTTTTGAAGTCTTCGGCCGCCTATTTCTTGCGCTTCCTCTTCTCTTCGATCTGAATGGTTCCGTCGGTCTTCACTTGATAGGTGAAGTGAGCCGTTCCCACAAACTCCGCCACTGGCGGATCCCGGGTGAGCACGTGAAATACATCGGTGTCTTCCGGCAGATCGCTCAAGATGTGTGTGTGGACTCCACTGACAACTTTCTTGCCGGTCACAGGCCCCGTTTCCAGGATGGTTTTGTGCATCTGGCGTTTTTCCAGGATTTTCGTGCCGTCGGCGCTCACCAGGTACCGCACGTCGCCCCCCAGCGGGTAAACGCGCGCCTTGGTCTGCGCGGGATACAGATAAACGTAGAGCTGCTCCGAAGGCGCTGGCAGCGCGGCGACGTTGTACGGCCTGCTAGCTGCGCCGAAATCCTTCATGGCTAATTCGATGGCGCGGGCGGCATAGAGAAAAAATCCTTCGTCCTCACGCTCGGCTGGTTCCGGCCGCATGGCAAACTGCCGTAGTGTCGCCTGCTCTTCCGCTTCATAGGAAATTCTGAACCGGCTGCGATCCTCATTCAATTTCCCGAAGACGACAGTCCACTTGCCGGCTTCTTTTTTGGCGATGTAGCGCTGCCCTTCAACGCTCTTGGGATTCGCCATCTGAACGGCGTCGCTGGCATGCCAGGAGGCCTGGTCGTATTCGTATAGCAGCCTGCCACGCTCGGCGATCGCGGCAAGCTCCTCCTTTGCCGGCGGTGTTACCTCCTGGCCTGTTGCCAACTGCACGGCAACACCGGCTGACGCCATCAACAAGACCGCGCCAGTCACCACTCGAATTGCCCAGCTCATCGCGCTTCCTTGGGAAAGCTGTCCTATCGCGCGTCCAGTTAACCATAACCATGCCTCCCCCCCCTTTTTTTGTAACTGCGCATTCTAAAGCACTTACGAGAGCGGGTTTTTGTAAGTGCACATTCTAAAAGACTTACGGACCGAAATCGTGTAACTGCGCATTCTAAAGGGGTTACGGGCGCGTTTTTGGAGCTAAGGGAGAAGGATGGGACGGAACACGGTGATCTTGGGCGACGTAGGATGGTGATGCGTAAGGGCATAGGTGACTAGCACGGCGGAACGTGCTCAACAATTTATTTTATTATACTAAACTATAACGTTCTGTCAAGGGAAATCTGACTTTTCCTTACAGCCAGATACGAGGACCCGTTTGTAGCCGAAGGCCAGCGGGCAACAAGAGTCCGGCTAACCCCTTTCCTTCCTTTATTTTCGCAGCGTGCTCGACTATTATCCCGGCGCGCAGCGGGGGAGGCCTCATGAGCTTCGGGCAAAGGCTGAAGGAAATCCGCGAGGGGTTTGAGCGGCCGTTCTGGGTGGCCAATTTCACTGAGATTTTTGAGCGCGTCGCCTACTATGGAACCACAGCCGTTCTCGCGATCTATCTTAGCGAGCAACTCCGATTCTCAAGCGAACTCACAGGCTGGCTCGTCGGCACGTTTGGTCTTGTGGTTTGGTTCCTGCCGATCCTGGGGGGAACACTGGCTGATCGGTTTGGTTTCCGCCGGGCTTTGATGTTTGCGTACCTTATCATGGCCCTTGGATATTTCCTTCTGGGCTCACTCACCGCACTGTGGATGCAGTCCTTGCGCATGGCTCTGACAGACAAATGGCTGGTGCTGGCCATTCTAATGATTCCCGCGCTTGGGCCTGGAGTTGTGAAGCCCTGCGTTGCGGGAACAACTGCTCGAGCCTCGTCTGAGAATGTCCGCTCCATCGGATATTCCATCTACTACACGCTGGTGAACATTGGGGGCGCCCTCGGACCCATCATGGCCTTCCTGGTGAGGAAACAGCTTGGGTGGGGCATTGAGAACGTTTTCCGTGTCGCTTCCCTGAGCGTGTTCTTGATGTTTTGGGCGACATTCTTTTTCTATCGTGAACCCACGCGACCGGGAGAGCAAAAGGTGGAAAGCATCCTGATGGCGATCAAAAACATGTTTGTGGTGCTCCGAAATTTTCGCTTCGTTGCCTTCCTGATCATTTTTTCGGGCTTCTTTGTGGTGTTCTGGCAGCAATATATTTCGGTGCCGCTGTTCATTCGCAAGCATATCGACCCGAACGCCAGCACGGACTTGCTTCTCTCTGTTGACGCCACTGTCGTAATTTGCTTCCAGATCGCGGTTTCCTTTCTCACGCGGAAGCTTCCGGCCCTCACTGCAATGAATCTGGGAATCCTGATCACCGGACTGGCCTGGATCATTCCGGCGATCCACTCCTCAATGCTCACGTTCGTTGTCACGCTCATCTTCGTCGCGGTTGGTGAGATCACACAGGTTTCGCGTTATTACGAATACGTCTCACGCCTTGCGCCTTCCGGTCAGCAGGGCCTCTATATGGGCTATGCGTTTCTTCCTATTGGAATTGGATATTTTATCGCCGGACCGCTCGGCGGATATTTGGTTCATCGAAGCGAATCAGGCCGGGCCGAGAACGTTTGGTGGGTGATTACGGCAGTTGGCGTTTTCACTGTACTTCTCTTATGGATTTACGACCGCATCGTTAAACCTGGCCCTAGAGATTCGGCGGTTTGATTCAACTAACACGAAAAAAGCGCCGGAATGAAGCCCGGGCTCTACAAAAGAAATCGGAATTCGCGCTCAGTTGACCATGCGGCGGAGGGAAGCTAGCGCCTGGCGGGCGAGCGAATAGCGGGGCTCGATTTGCAGAGCTTCCTGGAAGCAGCGCATGGCGTTGCTGTACATCTCTTTTCCAAGGTAGGCGCGGCCCAAATTGTAGTGCGGGAAATGCCGCGGCTCGTAGCGGCGCGCTTCCGTGGCGCGCTCAAGCCAGGGGATGGCTTCGTCATAGCGTTCTTGCTCGATCAAGTACGCGCCGATGTCGTTGTAGGGATTACCGAAATCGGGATCGATCTCGATGGCGCGCTTGCACTCAGCAATGGCTTCTTCAATGCGCCCCTGGAAATGGTAAGTCCAGCCGAGGAAGGTGTGGGCCTCGGCGGTGGGATGTATTTCGAGCGAAGATTGGTAAAGCTCGACGGCGCGATCGTAATCGCCTTCCATTTGGGCCTGGTAGGCGTCCTGCAGGATTTCCCACGCGCGCGTGAGCGTCTCCATGCTCATGAGACTTTGTTATCACAACGATTTGCGCGGGGTAAAGAGTACGAAGGTCAGAGGCGTGCAGGGCAGGAACCTGTACCTTTTGCCGGTGACAGGGTCTGTACCCGCGGCGCGGTGGGTGGCGAGTGGAAATTCGCAAGGCAAACAGAGAGAATGGGTGAGTTTGGGAACGAGGCCGGTCCAGGATCGACGGCGACTTTAAATTTTGTGGAGACGAAGGAGAGGAATCGTGAGGCGGAATCTTCTACTACTTGGGATCGCAGGTCTGGCTCTGGCGTGCGCCGTGGTGGCGCAGGACCCGCCGGCACAAGACGCGCCGAAGAAGAGTGCGAGCCACGCCGCAGGAGGATCGGCGACGAAAGGCAAGCAAGTGTTCGAGCAAAAATGCGCCATGTGCCATTTCGCCGACAGCGACCAGAAAAAAATCGGGCCGGGGCTGAAAGGAATCTCCAAGCGCGGAACGTTCAGCGTGAATGGAAACAAGGTGACGACGGAATCCCTGACCAAATGGATTGAGAACGGCGACTCGCAAATGCCGGGGATGAAGGATTCGCTGGAAGCGGCGCAGATTAAAGATGTGGTCGCTTACGTCAAGACGCTGTAACTCTCGACCGGTTCGGTTTGTAAGCCAACGCATTTTACTTTGGTTGCCAATAGGAGCGCAGCATTCCCTCGCTTGTTCGGGATAAAGCTGCGCTTACCAGTTTTGGTAGGCGAAAGAGAAAAACCCCCGTTGACCTGAGATCTCAGGCCAACCGGGGGCCAAAATTCTGCAAATACTATAACTACTTCAGGACAGCGTCTTTCAACGCTTTCGACGGACGCAGGCGAACCACAGTCTTCGCCTTGATTTTAATCTGCTCCCCCGTCTGGGGGTTGCGGCCGATGCGCGCCTTGCGGTGCGCCTTGACCAAGCGGCCGAGGCCCGGAATCACGAATTTGCCCGCGGCGCCCTTGGCTTCTTTCACCGCAAGCTTGAAGAGCTCATCAAAAAACATGGCTGCGGTTTTCTTCGGAGTTCCGACTTTCTCGGCGATGTGCCCAACGACTTTCGTCTTGCTCAGTGGCTTGGACATCTAGTGCGTATCCTCCTGATTTTGCTTTCCATCCCGGTTGCACCGGGACAGGCCTCGATGCGATCGAAGCAGGCTCCGAGTCGGCTACCCCTCAAATTTTGCGTGAATACTCGGGCCGGGAAGGACTATAGCCAAGGGAAACCGGGAACGCAAGGAAAAATCGCAAAAAAAGCCGGGAAAACGGGGTTTTTTGATGAGGGGTGTGGAAAACCCCGCTAAAAATGCGGGTTGGAACGCATTTCGGGGAGCTTGCGGGCCGTTCGAACCGGCTCTTCGGCGAAATTCTTCAGTTAATGGCCAAAAGGGAAATAGGCAACGCCAGAGAAGTTCGGCACCACCTCGGCTACCGCTTGGCCAGGTCAGCGTAAAAGTGGGCAACGGCCTTGATGCCGCCAAAATAGTTTTCGAGGGAGATGTGCTCGTCGGGAGCGTGGGCGTTTTCGTCGGGCAAACCGAAACCGATGAGCACGCACGGCACTTTAAAGGTGTCGTACATTTGAGTGACGAAGGGAATGGAGCCGCCCTCGCGGATGAAGACCGCTTTTTTCCCGAAGCCTTTTTCCAGTGCGGCTTGCGCTTTCTGGAAAATCGGATTGTGATACGGAGCGGCCCACGGTTTTCCTTTGCTCAGGATTTCAAATTTGCAGTGAACCGTTTTGGGTAGCAGCTTTCGAATGTGCTTTTCGACGAGTTGCGCGATCTTGTCGGGATTCTGGTTGGGGACGAGGCGAGTCGAGAATTTCGCAAACGCTTTTGAGGGAATGACGGTCTTGGCGCCCTCGCCTTGATAGCCGCCCCAGATGCCGTTCAATTCGAGAGTCGGACGAGTCCAGAGACGTTCGACGATGGTGAAGCCCTTTTCGCCGCAATAGCTGGGGGCGCCAACGGCCTTTTCAAAATCTTTTTTCTTCCAGGGAAGGGAATTCAGAGCTTTGCGCTCTGATGTGGAAAGCTTCGCGACTTGATCGTAAAAGCCGGGGATTGTGACGCGGAAGTTCTTGTCGTGCAGCTTGGCGAAAAGCTCGGTGAGAATGGTGAGAGGATTCGGCACCGCGCCGCCATAGACGCCGGAGTGTAAGTCACGTTCGGGACCCGTAAGTTCCATCTGGTAGTAGTTCAAACCCCGAAGCCCGTAGGTAATGGACGGTACGCCTTTCCCGAGCATCGAGGTGTCGGAGACCACGAGCGCGTCAGCTTTCAATTTTGCTGTGTTTTTTTGAACGTAATCCCAAAGGCTGACGCTGCCGACTTCCTCTTCGCCTTCGATGAGAACTTTCACGTTGATGGGAAGCTTGCCGTTGACCTTTTGAAGCGCCGCAAAGGCCTTCAGATGAATGTGGACTTGTCCCTTGTCGTCGGCGGTTCCGCGGCCAAAAAGGTTGCCGTTGCGAACCGTGGGTTCGAACGCGGGAGAGGTCCAGAGATCAAGCGGTTCGGGCGGCTGCACGTCGTAATGCCCATAAAAGAGGATTGTTGGCTGCCCGGGAGCCTCCAAAGATTCGGCATAGACGAGAGGGTGTAAATTTGTGGGAACGATTTCCACGGTCTTGAATCCGGCGGCGCGTAGGTGGTCGGCAACCCAGCGGGCGCCGAGCTCGATGTCCGGCTTGTGCTCGCTCTTGGCGCTGATGCTTGGGATGCGCAGGAATTCGTAGAGTTCAGCGAGATGCTGGTCGCGCGAACTGTCAATCCATTCAACAAGATTCATAGAAAGTCCTCAGGGGACAAAGAGTCCTCTCGAATTCAAATTCAAACTAACCTTACGCAAAATGTAAAACGAATGTTGCGGCAGCGGATGAATGGACCTGCGCTGGCCACGCACCTTTATTCTATGACTGGCTTGGCCCAGGCACAAGGCGGGTCCAAACCGCAGGGCACAGCCAGTCTCGAATACCTGATCCTTCAGATTGAATGCTGCTGCAGGAGATGCCAGTTCCCTGGAAATCCATATCGTCCGCTAGTTCCCACCAATGGAAATGGAACAGGTGCACCGGTTTGGGACAAAGGTCCCTTTTTGCCAGAGCCCCCATGGAGCTAACGCGTTGATAAAGCAGACCTTTAGGAATCCATGGAAAGATCATTTTGGTTGGACAGGTGCATCGGATCACGACGGGAGTTGTCTGTGCAAAAACAAGTCTTAACGACGAACTCAAGGAATCTCGGATTGCGTGGGGCGGTGGCTTTTCTTCTCGGCGCCCTGGCCTGCACCGCGTCCTGGGGACAGACGCAGCAAATGCCACCGAAGGACCTTACGACCACGAGCATCGAAGACCTGATGAACGTGGAAGTGACCTCAGTCTCGAAGAAAGAGCAGAAGCTTTCGAGGACCGCAGCGGCCGTTTATGTCATAACACAGGAAGACATTCGGCGTTCCGGCGCAACGAACATTCCTGACCTGTTGCGCACGGTTCCTGGGCTGGATGTGGCGCAGATCAACGGGAGCACCTGGGCCATTGGTTCCCGCGGGTTTAATCAACAGTTTGCAAATAAGCTGCAGGTCATGGTGGATGGGCGAAGCGTGTACTCTCCCACATTCTCGGGAGTTTTCTGGGACACCCTCGATCTTCCCTTAGCCGATATTGAGAGGATTGAAGTGATTCGCGGACCAGGCGGTTCCATTTGGGGCGCGAATGCTGTGACTGGTGTCATCAGCATCTTCACGAAGAAGGCGTCCCAGACAATCGGAACTCTGGTCGAGGCTGGCGGCGGAAGCTTTCAACAGGAATTTGGAGTGGTTCAATACGGCGAGAAGCTAGGCAAAGCAACTGACTTCCGCGTTTACACGAAATATTTCAACCAGAACCACATGCTCGACCCGAATGGCCGGAATGGCGCAGATGGCTGGCACCGGCTGCGCGAGGGCTTTCGAACTGACAGCCGCTTGTCTCCGAAGGATTCCTTGATGGTCGAAGGGGACCTTTCTACCGGACGAGAGGGCGAATTTGGATTTGAACTCCCTTCCGTGACCTCACCCGGCTTTGTGGGGGTCAGCGAGCAAATTAATTTGGCCGATGGAGCCGTTGAATCCATTTGGGACCATACTTACTCAGAACGGTCGGAATCCAGTCTGCAGCTCTCTTACGACCAGCACCGGCGCGGAGATCCGCTGAATCCGGAAACACGCAACACGTTTGAAGCAGAATTCCAGCACCATTTTGATTTAGGCAGGAGAGAGGAAGTTGTCTGGGGCGCAGGCTATCGCTACACGAGCGACGAGATTGGAGGGAGCCTGACCGTGGCCATGGTCCCCGCGAGCAGCGCTCTACAGCTATTTAGCTCCTTCGTTCAGGACGAAATCGCTTTGATGCACCAGCGGCTTTATCTCACGGTGGGTACAAAGCTCGAACACAACGATTACACGGGCTTTGGGGTTATGCCCACGACGCGAATCGCCTGGCTTCCAAGCAACCATCAGACGGTATGGGCCGCGGTTTCTCGCGCTTTGCGCGCACCATCACGCAACGATACGAACCTGGTGCTGAACATCGGGGCGATTCCAGGTCCTGGTGGAACGCCAACGCTGTTGAGGCTGTTGGGCAATCCTAATTTTGAAGATGAACGTTTAACTGCCTACGAAGCGGGCTACCGGACCATGCTGGGCCCTCGACTTTCGCTTGATCTTGCCGCTTATTACAACGACTGGGACAACCTGCAAACCACGGAGCCGTCGTCATCTTTCTTTGAACCTACTCCTCTGCCAGCACATCAGGTTCAAACCTTCACTTACAAAAACCTGATGTATGGAGAAGGACATGGGGTTGAAGTCCAGGCGAAATGGAAAGTGATGGACAGCTGGTCGGTCAGTCCGGGGTTTACTTATGCCAATGAACACATGCATACAAGGCCGCAGAGCCTCGATACGCTTACGGCTTCGTTCGAAGAAGGAGGAGCACCGGACCACCTGGCTCAACTTTTCTCTCATGTGGATCTAAGGCGCGGACTGACGTGGGACCTAAACGCCTACTACGTTGACGAACTAACGGACCAGGGACCTACTGGCAATGTCAAAATTCCGTCGTACACGAGGCTAGACACGGTGGTGACGTGGAAGATGTGGGAACGCTTTTCCTTCAGCATGGTTGGGCAGAATCTGTTGAAGGATCACCGCATGGAATTTGAAGACGTGAACGGGAGCTTGCAATCCGGCCAAATCAAGCGCAGCGGTTACATGAAACTGACCTGGCAGTTCTGATCTGAGACGAGAAGGCTTGAGATTCACGAGCACAATGAGGGACGCAGGGGAGCAGCAACGGACGAAAGATGCTTTGTTAGAAGCGGGCGTGCGCGGGTTGCGAATCATTCTGGTGGCGCTCGTCATGTTTCCTCAATTGAGCGGCCCCTTGCCGGTATCGGCGCAAGCGAGCTCGCCGAATGAATATAGCGTCAAGGCCGCCTTTCTTTTTCACTTTGCGCAGTTTGTGGAGTGGCCTGAAGGGGCGTTTCAAAACGCAAGCAGCCCGATCGTTTACTGCACGATCGGAGAGGATCCGTTTCAAGGCGCGTTGGACGTGAGTTTGAAAGGAAAAACCATCGACGCGCGGGCATTGCAGGTAAGGCACCTCAAGGATGGAAGCGAAGCGCAAGGATGCCACGTGGCGTTTATCGGGAAAACGGGGAAGAAACGCGTTACAGACGAACTCGCGAGTCTGGGAAACAGCCCAGTCCTCACAATTGGAGAAACTGAAGAGTTCGTAAAAGATAACGGAATGATCGCGTTTTACGTAGAGGAAAACAAGATTCGCTTCAACATCAATCTGAAAGCGGCAGAAAAGGCCAATTTGAAAATCAGCTCCAGGCTGTTGACACTCGCGAAAACGGTAATCGGCAGCCCAAGACGTTGACATGAGCATATTCGGGAATTCTTCCATTCGGCGCCAACTGACGCTCGTTGTATTAGCAACGAGCTTGTTCGGACTCGGGATTGCCTGTGGGGTTTTCGAGCTATACGAAAGAGCAAGTTTCCGTCGAAGCTTGACCGAGGAGCTCTCCACTCTCGCGGATACCGTGGGCGCCAATAGCGCCGCATCGTTGACGTTCTATGACAAAAAATCAGCCGAGGACCTGCTGGCGGGTTTAGGCGCGGAACCTCACATCCTAGCGGCATGCTTGTATAATAATTACGGGCAAGCCTTTGTCGAATACCGGCGACCTGGCGTCGGCCGGGACTTCCACATCCATTTCTCTCAAGAAGAAGGAACCCATTTTACGCCGGATTCTCTCACCTTGCGCCGTGCGATCAGCATGGGAGGAGAAAAAATCGGCTCGATCGCCATCGTTTCGGATCTCTCCGAACTTCAAGCCAGGATGCGTCAGTACATGGAGATTTCGGCCCTGGCTCTGCTTCTTTCGGTTCTCGCCACGGTTCTCCTCTCTTCGCGTCTGCTGCGCCTGATTACAGAGCCAATTCTGCAATTGGCGGAGGTCGCCGGGAAGGTCTCCAGCGAACAAAACTACTCTCTGCGGGCGATCCTGCAAAGCAACGACGAAGTCGGCAAGCTTGTTCGCTCGTTCAATGGAATGCTCGAACGCATTCAGGAGCGGGACACCAAACTGAAAGATGCCAAGGACGAACTGGAAATGCGCGTGGAAGCGCGGACAAAAGAATTGCAGCTGGAGGTCGACCAGAGAAAGCAAACCGAGGAGAGACTACAGGCCTCTCTTAAGGAGTTGGAAGATTTCAAGTTTGCCCTGGACCAGCACTGCAATGTATCGAGAACGGATCCCGAAGGGATCATTACGTTTGTGAATGAAAGGTTTTGTGCGGCGTCAAAGTTCGAGCCCGAGGAGATGATTGGCAAGACCCACCGAATCGTCAATTCCGGGCATCACTCCAAGGAATTCTTTACCGAGCTCTGGGGTACTCTTAAGAGTGGCCGTTCCTGGAAAGGCGAAATGCAAAACAAGGCGAAGGACGGTACGATCTATTGGTCGGACACGACCGTTGTTCCCTTCTCTAACGGACAAGGAAAACAGCTCCAATACATTGCCATACGCTCGGACATCACCAAACTTAAGCAAATCGAAGAAGAGTTGCGCCTTGAAGTTGATGAAAGAATTCGAGCCGAAGAAACGCTGTCCGCGGAACGAACAATCCTCCGCGCCTTGATCGACAACGTACCGGATTACATGTATGTGAAGGATACGGACTGCCGGTTCTTGCTGGCGAACATGTCGGTCGCGCGGCAAATGGGAGCCAAAGGTCCCGAGGAGTTGCTGGGAAAAACGGATTTTGACTTTTATCCTCGCGACCTTGCCACGGTCTTCTTCGAGGACGAGCAGAAAGTGGTTCGGACGGCGCATGCGGAGATTAACCGCGAAGAGTCGGGCATGGATCCTCAGGGCAATCTGAGTCATGTTTTGACCACGCAAGTGCCCCTTCGGGGCAAGAACGGCGAGGTTATCGGCCTCGTGGGAATTGGCCGCGACATTACTCACTTGAAGAAAATCCAGGCGGAAATGCAAAGGGCCCGCGAGGCCGCGGAGGCGGCCAGCCGCGCGAAAAGCGAGTTTCTGGCCAACATGAGTCATGAAATTCGCACGCCACTGAACGGCATCATGGGCATGACGGATCTGGCCCTGGAAACGGATCTGGGTCGAGAACAGCGGGAATACCTCGAGACGGTGAAGGTTTCGGCGGATTCGCTGCTTACCGTCATTAACGATATTCTCGATTTTTCCAAGATTGAAGCGGGCAAGATCGACCTGGAATCGGTGGACTTCGACGTGCGCGACAGTCTGGAGTCCGCGCTGAAGACCCTGGCCGTGCGCGCGGACGAAAAAGGGCTGGAGCTTCTTTGCGAAGTGGCTCCCGAAGTGCCGGAAGTTGCGCGGGGCGATATTACACGGCTTAGGCAGGTGCTGCTGAATCTAGTCGGCAACGCCACTAAATTCACGAACGAAGGCGAAATCGCGGTGAAGGTGGGGCAGGGAGCCCGAGATGGGCGCGAGTTGGTCCTCCATTTCACTGTATCGGATACCGGAATTGGCATTCCCGAAGACAAACTGAAGGTGATTTTTGATCCTTTTGCTCAGGCAGACAGTTCCACAACGCGGAAGTATGGCGGCACCGGTCTGGGGCTGACAATTTCGGCCCGGCTCGTCAGGATGATGGGGGGACAAATATGGGTAGAGAGCCAAGAGGGCCGAGGGAGCCACTTCCACTTCACCGTGCGGTTGCAAGTCGCTGACGGAAAGGAAGTGAAAGTGGGCAGTCCGGCGCCGCCGGAAGTGTTGCGGGGAGTGCGCGTGCTTGTGGTGGACGACAACCAGACAAACCGCCGGATTCTCGAAGGAATGCTAAGACGCTGGGAGATGGTTCCCGTGCTCGCAGAAGGCGGGGAGCAAGCGCTTACCGCACTGGCTTCAGCTCAATCGGAGGGAAGAGCATTTGGACTGATCGTGACCGACATGCATATGCCAAAAATGAATGGTTTCGAATTAGTGGAACACATTCGCGAGAAACCCGAACTGTGCACTGCGACGATCATGATGCTTACCTCGGCAGGCCATCGCGGGGACGCTGAACGCTGCCAGAAACTGGGAGTGTCCGCGTATTTGCTGAAGCCCATCCGGCAATCCGAATTGCGCGAGGCGATTGCGAAAGTGCTGGGGGCTCGCGAGCAGGAGGGCATGATTCCTCTCGTTATGCGCTACTCGCTGAGTTATGTGCGAGATCGCTCGGAGATCCTGCGCATTCTGGTCGCGGAGGACAATCTGGTGAATCAGCGTTTGGTTGTGCGCCTGCTGGAAAAGAGGGGGCATCGAGTCGTCGTGGCCATTAACGGCAAAGAGGCCCTGGCCGCGTTGGAAAAAGAGAGCTTTGACATCGTCTTGATGGACGTCCAGATGCCGGAAATGGACGGGTTTGAAGCGACGGCGGCCATCCGAGAAAAGGAAAAAGGCAGCGGGCTGCACCAGAGTATTGTGGCGTTAACCGCACACGCCATGAAAGGAGACCAGGAAAAGTGCCTTGCCGGGGGAATGGATGGATACCTCAGCAAACCGATCCGGCCTCAGGAACTGGATGAAGTGCTGGTCCGTTACGGAGCGCGGCATCACATAACCGCATAAACGCAGGGGAGATGGCGCGGTGGATGCGCCGTTTTTAAATGGAGAACACCTGTACGGAAGGCCAGATTGACGGTAGCGGGCTGGCGGGCCGATGATGACGCTATGAACGAAGTCATCTCCGCAACACCAAGACGAAGCGCCCGCGCCTTCCACAAGATTCGCGTGCAGGCGCAAGGGCGCACGCACGACCGCAAGAAGTTCAAGGAAACTTGCGAGACCGTGGTGGTGAGCGCTCACGGCGGCTTGCTGCTCCTGAAGCACGAAGTGGATAACGGCGAGATGCTGGTGCTGACGAATCCGCTAACGCAGGAAGAGCAAGAATGCCGGGTTGTCTACCTGGGCGAACCCATAGAGAGAGGGCAGCGCGTAGGCGTTGAATTCCTGACTCCCGCGCCAAGGTTCTGGGGAGTGGAGTTCCGGGAACCGAATTCCTCGAGCAACGTCAACTAAAATCCAAAATCCGCCTGTCCTTCCGTACGGTTTGCCATAGAAAACAGATGTACTGCGAACCAGTTCGTCACGTATATCGAGCCTGAGAAAATGAGCCTATAGCGCTGACCTGACCCGGAGGCAAACATGAATCCGGAAACCCCCAAGAACAGCAAATTGGCTGCAATTGCAGCGTTGCCGATTGTGGGAATCACTCTATATTGGACTTTTACGTACTCCGGCCCGTACCGCTACCTGGCTGAATTGCAAGTGAAGTGGTTCGGCTACTATGTGCCCAAGCTGACCGCGATGGTGATCATCCTCGGCTTCTTGGCGATTGCCGGGGTGATCAAAGTGGTTTTGAGGGGGGCGGAGCGACCGGTTCCAGGCCCTGCGAATGGGTCCGTGGCGGCAGTTCCCGTCGCGAATGCGGCTGTGCCGCAACCTTGGCTTCAGTATGTCCGGTACGCCGCTCCGTTGATTGTCGTTGGAATCGGCGGGTGGCTATATTTCAATGGGACGCAGGCCGGCGTTTTGCAACAACTGACAGCCGTAGATTTTGAGTCAGGAAAGCTGCACTCCCGGATCGTCTACGCGGATGTGCGGGGACATCTGAGCAGGATGTATCTGAGCAAAGAGAACTATCTTTATATTCCCATGTACACGGTAGCGAACGGGAAATCTCCGGTGCGGCTGGTCGTGGGCGTGAATGAAAAAGACGCCAACAAACGGCTGCACGGGGAAGCAGACGGCAGCGTTACCGTTCGCGGAATCGCCGACAAGGGGCTGGAAGGCGACGTGAAGTATGCCTTCGAAAAGAACGGAATCGCCGTCGCGGACCCCGTGTGGGTGGTTCATGCAGGGCGCGCGCCCGGCGACGACAGAATGGCTGGGACGATCATGATGGCCATTGGCGTTGCGCTTGCTGGGCTATTCTTCGCCGTGGACAGCTACAAGAAGAGAAAGAGCGCGGCGATGAGGCCGGTGCAGATTCCCGCTTGAGAATCGAGCAACCGGTTTCTGTCTACTGAGCTGGGTTCGCAGGGGCGTGTTGCGGCGAGAGTTTCGCGCCGGCCGCTAAGCGGCGCTTGAAAAACCAATCTCCCAATCTCCACAAAAGCAGGATTCCCACGAGCGCGCCATAAAAGAGCGGCATGCGGACGTCAGATTTCACCTTCCAGTAGTAATGAATCACTCCACAAACCGCCGCGAGATAAATGGCGCGGTGCAGCGCCTGCCAGCGCTTGCCGCCGAGGCGACGAATCCAGCCTGCCGTCGAAGTGATTGCCAGCGGAAGCAGCAGCAGGAAACCTAGAAAGCCCACGGTGATGAACGGGCGCTTGGCGACGTCTTTCCAGATTGCAGCGAAATCCAAAGATTGGTCCAGGAGCAGATAGGTGAGAAAGTGGACGCACAAGTAAGAAAAGGCAAACAGACCGAGCATCCGCCGGAAACGAATCAGGTCGGGCAAATTCAGGAGCTTGCGGAAGGGCGTGATACACAGCGTGAAAACCAGAAAACGCAGCGTCCAACGTCCCGTCGTGAGCTGGATGAATTCGACAGGATTGGCGCCGAGGCCATTGTGAAAGCCTCGCCAAACAAGCCCGCCGAAGGGAACTAGACAAAGAAGGAAGACAAAAACCTTAGTCCACTTGTTGATGAGAATGGCGCGCATTTCGCAGGACGCAGCTTAGTAGTTTTTCCTCAGGTCCATGCCGTTGTACATACCGGCAACCTGGTCGCCATAACCGTTGAACATGAGTGTTTTGCGGCGGAAAATCTCGCCGAGGCGGCGCTCGCTGGCTTGGGAATAGCGTGGATTAGGGACGTCTGGATTGACATTCGAATAGAAACCGTACTCGGGCGGGTTCGCGATGTTCCAAGTGGTCGGGGGCATCTTGGACTGGAACTTGATTTTGACCAGCGACTTGATGCTCTTGAATCCGTATTTCCACGGAATCACCATGCGCACCGGCGCGCCGTCTTGATTCGGTAAGGATTCGCCGTACATTCCAACGCAAAGCAACGTTAGGGGATTCATGGCCTCGTCCATCCGAAGGCCCTCGACATAAGGAAACTCAATCCCCGCCCAGCGTCCCTGTGGCATTTGCCGCGAATCGTAATAGCTTTGAAACGCGACGAACTGGGCCTTGGGCGTAGGTTCGACGAGCTTTGCCAGAGTGCTAAACGAGAAACCAATCCAAGGAACCACGATCGACCAGGCCTCCACGCAGCGGTGGCGGTAGATGCGCTCTTCAAGCGGCGCAATCTTCAGGATTTCATCCATGGTGAACTTGCGGGGCTTGGCAACGTCGCCTTCGACAGAGACCGCCCAGTTGGAAGTGTTGAACTTTTGCGCGTTTTTCGCGGGGTCGGACTTGTCGGTGCCGAATTCGTAGAAATTGTTGTAGTGGGTGACGTCTTCGTAGGAGTTTTGCTTTTCCGTGGTGCTGAAGGGGCTCTTCATGAGGTCGCCGAATTTGGTTGCCGCCAGCGCCGACTGAGGGGAAATGGCCAATTCGAAGAGACGCTTCCCCGCGACCGCAGTCGCCCCAACAATGCCCATGGCCTGCAGGAATTTGCGCCGGTCCAGATAGACTTGTTTCGGCGTGATATCTGCGTATGTCAAATCCGGGGCCTTGCGGATCAACATTTTGGATCCTCCAATACGAGCGCTTACTCTCATTATCCTACGGAGCCTTTCTTATGTCTCTTATGTCGGAAAAAAAACTGAGTCCAGACCCCTTCGTTTAACGACCGAGTGAAAAAAGCCCTGAGCCGTTCTCTGTTTGAGAGTCTCTGCGGCAAGATAAGGTTACAAGAAATCTTGCGTTTGACGCTGCCTCAAGGCCGTCCGCTGAGATCAGCGAGAGCCTTTTGCGCTGCTTCCACGCCGTGATACTGGGCTTCCTCGAAAATGGACATGCCGCTGAGATCGGAGTTGGCGAAAAAGACGCGGTCGTGGAAGCGTTTGACTCGGCGGCGCTGTTCGGAGAAAAGCGACCCGACAGCCGGGCGAATCATGGCATGCCCCATGCGCATGACGTCGATGCGCGAGACGCATTGGCGGACATCGCGGTGAACGCGCTCGAGATCATGCAAAATTGCTTCCTTCCAATGAGCCCAGTCTTTTTCGAGCAGGAGCTGACGGTTTTGTGATGGTGAACCCTCCGCGAGGGCCCAATAAAATGTCCACACGGTGCGATCGACGTGCGTGCGCAGGCTCTGATGCATGGCATCCACATAGCCGAGCGTTGGCGAATCGAGAAAAACCGTGTCCCAGGACGGCTCGGCGCCACGCGAATCGGGATAGCGGTCGAGCGTGAGATTGGCCGTGAGCCATGGGGAGTAGACGAAGTCGTGGAGCGCGGGAAAACTCTCAAAGAGGTAAGGAGCAAGAAACGTGGGCGCAGCGAAAACGAGGAATTCGGCTTGAAACTCCGTGTCGCCAGCGAAAATGCTGACGCCGCGCCGCGACGGTGCAACGCGGTGAACCATTTGGCCGGTATGGATGTTCTGTCCTACACGCTCGAGAAGTCGGCGTGTGATCCAACCGTTGCCCTCGGGCCAGGTGAGAGGACCATTCTCTTCCGGCTCACGCGAAGAAAAATAATGAATGCCAGCCCACGCGGATGTGTCGGCGGCCAAAGCGCCGTAATCGTCGCGGCATGCGTAGTTCATGTACCAAAGGAGAAGCCGCGAATCGAAGCCTTGCTCGCCGAGCCAGTCGGCAAACGAGATGCGGTCCAGTTCTTCGTCTTTTGAAGAGCGGCCAAGCTCCAGTGGAATAGTGAACGAACCGCGTTTGCGAAATTCAGTGAACAGATTTTCGAGCCGCTGAAATTGCTCGCGATCTCTTTGCGTGAGACCGACCGCAGGCTCGATGCCATCCTGCCATCGGCCGTAAAGAAACAGCCGCTCCTGGGGAGAGAAAGCAAGATAACGCTCTTCCCACTTGCCATCCCTCAGGACGCCGAGATCCTCGAAGAGTTCGCGAACGTAGGCGGCTCTCGGGCCGGGAACAGGCACATAGTGCGCGGCCCAGGGGTACGCGGAGATTTCGTTTTCGCTCCAGCGTGCGTTGCCGCCGGCTTGGGCGTTCATTTCGAGAAGAACAAAATCGGTGAAGCCGCGCTTACGAAAACGCCAGGCGGCGCTGAGACCGGCAATTCCGCCTCCAACGATAACCACGGGAAATTTTTCTATGCGCTTTGCAGGCGGAAACGCGGCGCGGCCGCGCAAGAAATGACCCATTTGAAAGGAGTCGTTGACAAATGAGCCTTCAACTTTTTTTTCACTTTTGAGGGAAAGGCCGACCAACGCGGCGCTGCCAGTCTCCAGGAATTTACGCCGGCCCAGCTTCAATGACTGATGTCCTTCCAGTCGTTTTCGTACGTGCGGACAAGCACTTGATTGTTGAGCTCGTTGGGAGGCATGGAAAGAGGCGACATGTCCGGCGGGAATTGGAAAAGCCCGGAAATGCCTTCTCTACTGATGAATCGGAGCCCGGAAGGGAACTGCGCAGGAGGAACATACTCGCGCATTCCCGCCAGAACAAATCCCCATTCGCCGAAAGAAGGCACGTATACATGGTAGGGATACGTCTGCAGGCCCGCTTGCTTGAGAGTTTGCGCGATGCACCAAAAAGAGTCGCGGGCGAACATCGGCGAAGTACTTTGGACCACCATGAATCCTTGCGCACTGAGATGGCGGGCAGCGGCGCGATAAAACGCAACTGTGTAGAGCTTGCCAAGCGAATAATTGGTTGGGTCAGGAAAGTCAATCACGATGAAATCAAAACTGTCGGTGTTTGAATCGATCCACGGAAAGGCATCGGCATTAATGACATGCACGCGCGGGGAGAGCAGAGACTTGTCGTTGAGCTTGGTCAGCATGGGATGCGACGAGAAAAGCTTGGTCATCTCCGGGTCGAGATCCACCAGCGTGATGCTATCGACTTGGGGATATTTCAGGATTTCGCGAACGGCGAGGCCATCACCGCCGCCGAGAATCAAGACGCGGCGCGGAGCCGGAACGGCCGCAAGGCCGGGATGAACCAAAGCTTCGTGGTAGCGGTATTCGTCGCGCGAGCTGAATTGCAAGTGGCTGTTGAGAAAGAGACGCAAATCGTCCTTGAAACGCGTGAGAACCAGATGCTGGTAACGCGTATCGCGGGCGAAGATGATTTCATCGGCGTAAATATTGTCCTCTGCGGTGGACGTGATGTACCGGGCTTCCGCGATGCCGGCGCCCAATCCGCAGAGCACCACCAGGCAGGCGATGCGCAGACCACGAGTCCGCGTGAGCTGGCCGGCGAAAATAAAAGTGCTCCAAAGGGCGACGGCGGCATTAATCAGGCCAAAGAGCATCGCCGAACGAACCAGCCCGAGACGCGGCACGAGCAAAATGGGAAACAAGAGGGATGCGCCAAGCGCACCGAGATAGTCGAAAGTAAGAACGTGCGCGATGACATCCCGAAAATGATAACGATCCTTTACAATGCGCATCAACAAAGGGATTTCCAGCCCCACCAAAGCGCCCATTACGATGACCAAGGCATACAGGATCAGTTCGAAGCCCTGCGTGAACGCGAACGCGAGCATCAGCAGCGCCGACGAGAAGCCGCCAACCACGCCGAGAAGCAACTCAATCCACACAAAGCGGTGCACGAGTCCGCGATGGATACAGCGAGAGAGCGCGCTGCCGATTCCCATGGCGAACAGGTAAGTGCCGATGATCGTCGAGAATTGAAACACGCTGTCACCGACGAGGTAACTCGCCAAAGTGCCGGCCACGAGCTCGTAAATGAGCCCGCACGCCGCTACCAGTAGGACGGAAATGAAGAGCAAAATGCCCATAGAGTGTCAATGAATGGCAGATGCGATGATGATGCAGATGCCGATGGACATCGCGCCGACAAGAATTGCCAGCGCCATGTTGTGTTCCTGCACGATCTCCTTCCAGAGATGATACGGCGTGAGCTTGTCCATCACCACAAACGCGATGACGAACACCACGATCCCGATAGAAGCAAAGACCAATGCAGCGATGATGTTGTCGAGCGGAACGAGATTCATCTTATTTGCCTCCGGTGTAATGGTGATAGCTGCTGTAAACCGAGCGGTACGAACCAGGATTATCGCGGACCGACTTGGGAACGTTCTTGACCTGATCGATGGTGTCGAGGCTCCAGCCACGGTACTGGCCGAAAGCCACTGTGCCAAGAGTGAGAAATCCAAAAAGGAGATAGAATTTTCGGAACATTAGTCGTCGTCCTCCGAATTACCGCTTAGATTAGAGATTTGCATAGGCGGATGATCGCTTTCAGACCAGCGTGAACGCTCGAACGTATACCATCGGAAGGAAATCAAGAGGGGAGGCAAAAGCAGGGCTACGAGACCTATGCCGTAAATCCCAAAGACTGGAACGTCGCGGGTGAGTTGTACGGAATACGAAATGGCGCGAACAGCGGGATCCACCTCCGGCTCGATTCGCAAGTAATAGTGGCCCGAAGGAACGCTTGGAATCACCGCGGTGTCGTCACGACTACCTTCGGACCACGAGCCGTCACTGTCGTAGCCGGAGTAGTAGCTGAGTTCGCGGCCGAAATCCCAGGCCTGCCCCGTATCCTGATTGATCAGGGCGTAGTTTAGATAGATCCACTCGTTGCTCACGGGCGCCCAGGTTTTGACCTGGACGGTCGAAGGACCGCCTTTCAGCTCGAAGATGTCGGTGACAAAGGAAGATTCGCCACCTGCTTTTGCGCGTTCCCAATAAAAAGTTTGTTGTAAGACCTGCTCTTTTCTTGCCGTGAAGTCGAATCCCAGCATCATGCCCGCAAGAAGAATGGCAAAGAGGATGAAGATGGCCCAGATGCCTTTGACATTGGTGGCCACGGGCGAAGGCTGGTTTTCATAAACGCCTTCGGCTTCAGGAGGACCGCCCGGCAGCTTGAATGCGTCCCAAATCTCCCGGCCATACATGTACTCGCCGACGGACCAAGTCACTTCCTTGTCCATTTTTTCGCTGGAGAGCACACGCGGAGGATGGACGTAGTCGGTAACGGCAGCGTGCTCGCCGACGCGCACCTGCCAGGGAAATTCTCCCAATACGAAATCGGTGTTGGCGTCTGACGTTTGAAAATGTTTGTAAACTTCGCCCAGATAGTTGGCCGAGCCGGAGGAACTGGAAAACATTCCGCCTCCAACCATGGGAAGCTCTTTGCAAATACTTATGTCGTTCCAGTTGCCGTTGTACTCGCTCAAGTAGCGAAAGCCTTTGTAGGGATTGAAGAGAACGTACTCGTGCCAGGGATACGAGATTCCTTCGACCGTGGCGTGGCGGCGCTGAAAGCCAATGACCTCGTAGTCCGTGCCTCGAAGCTTGCCACGCGTGCCAAGAGGAATGAGGGGACGAATGTCGCTCGTCTGCATTTCGAATTGCTGAAGGATGGCCAGGTTCGGATCCTTCGCGTCGAGGATACAGCGGCAGCTCCCGCAGACAACCGTTTCCGCTTGTCCAAAAGTTCGGAGCGTAATAGCCGCGCCGCACTTGGGGCAATTGAGCGCGCGCACTTGCGGTTTCGGCGGCGTTCCCAAGAGTGGTGGACTTGTGCTCATCACCAACCCTCAAAGCTGCGCAGGTTCTTTAGCTTGAGTTGCTCGAATTC
>WNGL01003161.1_pt1 | contig 22608 bp, 19 predicted proteins | sample 5400591 | NCBI WGS metagenome assembly WNGL01 (sample SAMN13153377, study PRJNA577476) | soil metagenome | isolation source: 80 cm soil or saprolite under Garry oak tree replicate 1 | place: USA:California | collected 2016-06-15 | reverse complement strand
GACGCAAGCCAGGAAGGACCGGCCAGTCCGGGCTATGAAATCATCGGTGTGGTTCGCGACACAAAGTACAACGATCTGCGGCGGGAAATCAGCCCGATCATGTACAAACCGCAGAGTGGCTTCATCGGCGCTGCGTTCGAGGTACGCACCGCGGGCGATCCGCAGGCTTTAGTTCCCGCGATTCGCAAGGTGGTTGCGGAAATCAATCCCAACTTACCGCTGCGCGATGTCACGACGGAATCACAACAGATTGACCGGTTGCTGTTCCAGGAGCGGCTTGTGGCGCGGCTCTCGGGATTTTTTGGTTTACTGGCGCTTGCGCTGGCATGCATCGGGCTGTACGGACTTCTAGCGTATGAAGTAACGCGCCGGACGCGCGAGATCGGCATTCGCTCGGCGCTTGGCGCACAAAGGAGTGATGTTTTGCGGCTCGTTGTGAAGCAGGGACTTCTGCTGGCGCTCGTGGGCTCCGCTGCGGGCATCGGAGTGGCGCTTGGCGTGACGCGGTACTTGAAAACCATGTTGTACGACGTGAGCGCCTATGACCCCATTACCATTGTCGTGGTTAGTGGGTTGCTGGTCCTGGTTGCGCTTGCGGCTTGCTTGATCCCTGCGCGACGTGCGACGAATGTTGATCCGATGGTCGCCTTGAGATATGAGTAGGACACAGTCGCCACGATCAGGAATCCCATTTGACGGCAAGCCCGCCGCTCTCGCGGAAGAACTCATTTCAGTGCCTCTTCGGCGGCCCCTTTGCCTTCGGTGATCCGGAATACTCGATTCACGCCGGACAGCGTAACGTTTTCCTTCGCGCCGTCGGGCCAGCGAATTTCCAGCTTGTCGACTTGTTTCGCCTTGCCGATTCCGAAGTGCAGCCGCATATCATTGTTGGAAATGTAGCTCCCACCGCTGATGACGTCGTTCCGCTGGGTAATCCCTCCTGCCGTCAGGAACGCTTTCGCGCCAATCGCGTCGCGCGGCCCCTTGGCGCCGCCAATCAAATGCAGCGAGACCCAGTTGTTTCCGTTGTTGACGACGTTTCGCAACAACACGGGCGGCCCATCGATCGTGTTGAGCACCACGTCAATTCTGCCGTCATTGAATAAATCGCCAAACGCCGCGCCGCGAGCGCAAACGACGACGCCCAAACCACTATTGGGCGCGGCAGGCACAACCTGAAAGTGTTTCCCGTCCAGGTTGCGGAACAGCAGCGGCCGTTGGGCGAAGGTCATTCCCCAATCGTTTTGATCCACGCCGGGATAGACGTGGCCGTTGGCAGCAAAAATGTCCTTCCAACCGTCGTTGTCGTAGTCGAGAAAACCCGTGCCCCAGCCAAGAAAAGGAATGGTGGTGGCCGCCACGCCGGCTTGAAAACTGACATCGGAGAAATTGCCGTCACCCTCGTTGCGGTAAAGAGAATAGTAATCGTCGGAAAACGTCGTCACGTAGAGCGAAAGGTGTCCGCTGTTTTCATAATCTCCGATCCCCAGACCCATGGACGCTTGTTCCCGGCCGTCTTCTTTCAGCGCAAATCCCGATGGATAGCTGGCGTCTTCGAAAGTTCCGTCGCCTTTGTTCAAGAACAAATAATTCGGCACGGAATCGTTGGCCACGGCGAGATCGAGCTTTCCATCATCGTTAAAATCCGCAAAAGCCACGCCGAACCCGTAATAACCTTTCTCATTGGCGACGCCGGCCTTTTTGCTGACCTCGGTGAATGTGCCGTTCCCGTTGTTGTGAAAAAGATGGTTCTGCTCTCCCGCAAGCCCTCGCGGCCCGCACATCACTGGCTTTCCGCGATACTGGCAAAAATTATATTGCGCTGCGGCTGTTCCTGAGACAGGAGGATTATCCAAGTCGAATTTGACGTACCCAGTCACGTAAAGATCCAGCTTGCCATCGCCGTCATAATCACCGAACGTGGCGCCTGCGGACCAAATGGGCTTGGCGCCACTCACGGCGACGCCTGCCGCTTCGGCAACGTCCGTGAAGGTGCCATCATGATTGTTGTGATAGAGGCGGTTCTTGCCGTAATTGGTAACGTACAAGTCCGGCCAGCTGTCGTTGTCGTAGTCGCCCACGGCCACGCCGAAACCCCAGCGCTCGTTGGCCACTCCCGCTTTTTCAGTAACGTCGGTGAAGGTTCCGTCGTGGTTGTTGTGAAAGAGAGCGGCACGGGGCGGCTTCTCTTTTCCGTGCAACGCATCGAACGTAGAACCATTGACCAGATAAATGTCCGGCCAGCCATCGTTGTCGTAATCGAAAATGGCTACGCCCGAACCGGGAGCCTCGAGGATCAGGCTTTTCTCCAGCGACCCGGAAACGTGTTTGAATTTGTCGAGGCCTGACTTTTTTGTGACGTCTTCGAAAATCACGGGCGCGCCTTCGATGAATCCTCCCGCCGTAATGGGTCGGTGCTTCTCGTCGAGAACGGGGGCGAAGACTCCACCCGTGGAAGCGCCGCCGGACTGTGATTGCGCCTGCGGCTTCGGCGCCTCCTGCGGTTTTTCTTGCTGGGCGCCTGCACCGGAACCACCTGGGATCATCAATACACTCAGCGCGCAGACCATCGCTCCGCGCGCTCTGCAAAGCAAACTATTCTTTGTCCGTGGTGGCATGGCCTCAGGGCTTCGAATTACCTTTGCACCTGGTTCGGTTTTTCAGCAACTGGGGCAGGCGAATGGTGAACCGGGCAGGACTCGAACCTGCAACCCGCTGATTAAGAGTCAGCTGCTCTACCATTGAGCTACCGGTCCACGGGGAGATTCAAGAATTTTACATGGTAGGCGAGAAAACAAAGGCTAAATCGCTTACAGGATTAGATCAGCCGGAACACTACCCTAGCTAGGTTTTCACGAGTACACCCAAACAGAATCGCTTCTCCCGGGGAAGCATAATCGAATCAACGCATTGGATGGTGTTGCATCGACCGTTTGAACCGACACCGCTAATCAGGCGCTATTTTCCACGAAGTGTGGCCGCCAAGTCCCGCGCCACTTCGCGCGCATGCGCCAGATTTCCCGGATCAAAGGAAATCGCAGAAACCCGCGGGTGCCCTCCCCCGCCATGTTTCTCGGCAAGAGAAGCCAAATTCTGATTTGCATTGGCCTGGTTCCACGGGTTCGTTCCGAGCGAAACCTTTGCGCGAACCGGAGAAGCACTCACGCTCACGGAATAGACGCATTCGGGATGCAGCAGGTACGGAATGAATTTGTTGTAGCCTTCAAGATCCAAATCGCTAACATCAAAGAAAATCACGCCATCGCGCGCATCGATGCGCTGGCGAAGAATGTCGATGGACAGGCGATGACGCTCGATCAGTGGCCCCAAGTGTTGCGCGACCAAGGGCAGCTTGACCATTTCGCTGAGCGAGCGGTACGCCAAGTCAGGAATAATTTGCGCAGGCAGACCATTCTCCGGCGCTGCCTCAATCACCAGGGCGAGTTGCGTGGCCGGTTTGGTCAACTCCACAGCGGCTTGTGGCGTCGGATACTGTGCGCCATCAATGATGTCGCCCCAATGAATCAAGTCCGAAAGGGGCGCGGTATCGAAGCCGAACTTTTCCTTCGTTACCGTGGCGATCAGCTTGGTGCAGGACTTGTAATCGGGCTGGTAAAACATGTGCTCGCGCGTCTGCTTGCGGAATTGGTCGGCATCGGCCGGAGTCAAAAACGCGCTCTGGTGGTGGTCGAACCACCAGGTGACTTTCGGTGAGTTCGAATACTTGAAGTCCACAATGACGTTTTCATCACCGTCGAAGATGCCGTCTTCCCAGGGTTGCGCCGCGCGGTGGGTCATGCCGGTGAACTGAAATTCCGCGTTCTTATCGAACTTCTCTCGATAGAAGCGGTAAAAGAGGGCGGCGGAAGCCGTGCCGTCAAAACAACGATCATGGAAACAGAGCCGAACCTTGGTCATTTTTGCGTTTATTTGCTCGTTCCTTCCACGGTCTTAAATGGAAGAGGGCACAAAGCCAACCAAGATGTACGCCTGCGGCAAGATTGTCAAGAAGAAACACTCTTTCCAAGGATCGGAAGGAACCTCCACTCTGACGAGTCTCATCGCCTCCCGCGGCGGAGCTATTGATGGTTGGATATGGCGCGCGGCATCACATTCGCCGAAACAATTTGCAGTATCTCCACCAGGAGATACTGCTTACCAAGAAGCGAGGCTCCTTTACTCTTGAAGAATCTCTTGGGACGCTTATCCGCAACGGAGAAATCGAAAAGGAAGATGCGCAGCTTTGCGCCATTCATCCTGACTACCTAAGTATCTTGCTGAAATCCATGGCGGCGCATAGATGAACGGATAACAATCCTTCTAGGGCTTGATTTGCTCCCTTTGGGACAAACGGTTAAGAACTTCCCTTTTCTGATCCTCGGACAACCCTTCATATAGAAAAAGAACCCCCTCAACGCTCGATGTGGCGCTTTCGGCAGAGCGAGGCGTTCCTTGCTTGCTGTGAGAGCGACGCTTATGCGTCGTGAGATGGCTCTCATTATAGATCTTGCCACAGATGTCGCACTTGACGATTTGTCCCATTTCCACAGTGTCCTTTCCGCTTTGCAGCGCGCCAAACCAAAAGTACCTGGATTCACTTTCGTTCACGACTTCGGTGTGGGCTGATCGTTATTGATGGCATCAGGGCCAACTGATGCTGAATCCCGTCCATTGTCCTGATTCGAGCTTTTGCTCTTTTTGAAGATGCGACTGGACTAGGCCGGCAAAGAAGGAGGCGCGCGGTGTTGGAAGAAATCAGCTAAAGCAATTCGATAGGATGTGGGCCTTTCCGATTGCACCAGCAGCCTTGCAAAAAGACCGGGCTGGGGGGGAACGACCCTGGAAACCATCGGCGTAGAGGAAAACTCGAAGTTGAGCGGATGATGGACCAATTCCATCTTCGTCGACTTCGAAAAATGGTGCAAGGGATTGGATTCAGGCAGGTACTTTGCGTCTTTTGCGAGAGTAGATAACCCCACTACGGCGAAGAGCAGCAGCAGCTCCGCGGCCCTTACCAGGATGCGTTGGGAGTGATGGCGACGCATCGGCTGATCTTTCCCGGTCCAAGCGGAGTGGGCCTCCGCTGAGGCAGCCTCTTCGTTCAAGCATGGTTCAGGAGGCTAACCCCACATGCTCTCTGATTATGCGCCTGAAACAGGGCGATGAAACCGCAAGCGGAGGGTAGAACACCTATCAGTAAACGGACTGCAAAAATGGCTTTTTTCCTAGGAAGAGGCATGGTAGGCTGGGTTTGTGATGATGTCCATCGCCAAGAAGCGAATTACCTCCAAGTCGTCCATGTCGATTACCACGACTACGACTAAGAAGATTATGACCGCTTCGGGCGATGGGAGAAACAGCTAGCAAGCTAAAAAGAGTTTCCAACCCACCGCCGGAAGCGAACCTGGCGGTGGGTTTCTTCTTTTAAGCCCCCTCCAGAGACGCTCCAGCCGCCGGACTTGGGATCAAACAGGAGCGCAGGTCATGAATCAGGAAAACGTGGCGGAAGAAGCAGCAGAACAACGCCCCGCTGCACGGCCCGGCGAGGCGCTTTGTGGCGGCGGGGTCGGTAAGAGTCGCAATAGAATACTAGCGTTTAAGTTTGGCGGCAGCTCGCTGCTGGGAGCAGAGCGCATGTTCCAGGCAGCGAGACTGGTGCGAGAGGCAGCCGAAGTATCGAGCGTGGCGGTGGTCGTCTCCGCAATGAAAGGCGTGACGAACCATCTCCTCTCCATTGAAAAAGCCCTCGCCGCAGGCAAGCAGGCTCATGCGCGCTGGGAAGCGGAAGTTGTCCTCGAGTTGCACCTGCAAGTGCTTGAAGATTTGCGGCTGGATCCAGAGACGGATCGCCATGTGCGCCATGAGTTGCAGCTCCTTGGATGCGACCTGCTGCACGAAGTTCTGAGCCGAGATCAAAACGCAGCGACTGCCGAGTTTTCGGATCGGCTGACTTCATTTGGTGAACGGTTCAGTGCCCGGCTGTTTGCCGCTGCGCTGCAAAAACTGGAAGTTGCTTCGGTCCCCGTGAGTTCGTCGGACTTCGTGTTGACCTGCGATACCTTCCGCGACGCTCAGCCGCACCTGGAGCAAACCAAATTGCGCGGACGAAGAATTCTTCTGCCTCTTTTGAAGGAAGGAGCGGTTCCCGTGGTGACGGGCTTTATCGGGGCGACCCCCGATGGGCGAATTACCACGCTAGGCCGGAACAGCTCGGATTTTTCTGGAGCGATCGTGGCGCATGTGGTGGATGCCGACGAACTGGTGATCTGGACCGATGTAGACGGCATTTATACGGCGAATCCACAAAAATCGGCAGAAGCACGGCTGCTCCATGAACTGAGTTATGACGAGGCGCACGCGCTGGCAGCAAGCGGCGCCAAAGTGCTGCACCCCAAAGTGCTGCCGCTGGCGGCCGAAAGCGAAATGGTGGTGTGGGTGCGGAATACGTTCAATCCACAAGCGCGCGGGACGCGGATTGGACCCGCGACCCAATTTTCGGACGCAGCTCTTCCGGGAGGCGCCGCATGAGCTTACAAATCCAAGATGGGAGGAATGGAGAAATGGAGCCGGGGGAACAAAAGCGCATCAGGACTGTCAAGAAGAAGTGGCGGGCTGGAGTTCTCGGTGCGACCGGCATCGTCGGGCAGCGGTTAGTGAAGCTGCTGTCAGAACACCCCTGGTTCGAGCTGACTGAAGTTGCGGCGTCGGAGCGATCCTCAGGAAGAACCTACGCTGAGGCGGTTCGCTGGCACCTGGAGACGCCCATTCCGGCCGTTGCTCGCGACTTGGTGGTGAAGGGGGTTGAGCCGGTGCTCAACTGCGATTTTGTCTTTTCCGCGCTGGATTCGTCCGTCGCCGGGCGGGTGGAGGAAGATTTCGCGCGTGTGGGCTACCCGGTAGTCAGTAACTCGAGGAACCACCGAATGGACGCGGATGTGCCGCTGCTGATTCCCGAGGTGAATGCGTCGCATTTGGACGCGATTTCGGTGCAGCAAAAGAATCGAGGGTATGACACCGGGTTTATTGTGACCAACCCCAATTGCTCGACGGCCGGGCTCGTGTTGGTGCTGAAGCCGCTGGCGGACGCGTTTGGGCTGGAGCGGATTTTTGTCGTAACGCTGCAGGCCATTTCCGGGGCGGGGTATCCTGGAGTGGCGTCGATGGATATTCAAGGCAACGTAGTGCCGTTCATCAGCGGCGAGGAAGAAAAGATGGAGGCGGAACCACAGAAGTTGCTGGGGAAATGGGATGGCACCAGGTTTATCGAGGCAGGCTTGGGCATCAGCGCGCACTGTAATCGCGTACCGGTACTGGACGGGCACCTCGAGTGCGTGTCGCTTGGGCTAAAAAAGATTGCATCGCTTCAGGAAGTCCGCGAGGCGCTGCAAACGTTTGAGGTCGACGAGGAGCTAGCCTCCCTTCCGACGGCGTTACGGCACCCTGTGGTTGTTGTAGAGGAAGAAAACCGGCCGCAGCCGCGGCGGGACGTCGAGGCTGGAGGCGGAATGGCCGCGGTCGTGGGCCGCATTCGGGAATGTCCGCTGAACGATGTAAAACTGACTTTGCTTTCGCACAACCTGGTGCGCGGGGCGGCGGGAGCGGCGTTGTTAAACGCGGAATTGCTTGCGGCACGCGGATTCCTGAAGGACCGCTCAGCCAGAAGGGCCGTGGAAGTGGCGGAGCCGGCGGTCCGGTAGGGGCCAGGGAATCATTTGGAATCTTCATCAATAGATACAAAAAGGGCGGCGCACCGAAGCGCGCCGCCCGATTGTTGTTACTTGTGAAGCGAAATTAGAGGGGCTGTACGTTCGTAGCCTGCAGGCCTTTTGGACCCTTGGTTACTTCGAATTCAACCGCCTGGCCATCGTTGAGCGTCTTGTAGCCATCAGCCACAATGGCGGAGAAATGGACGAAAACGTCCTCCCCACTCTGGCGCTGGATGAATCCAAAGCCCTTGCTGGCATTGAACCACTTCACGGTACCCTGTTCTTTATTCACTGCATTTACTCGTTTCTGTCAGCCATGGAAGGCTGAGCACTTCAATTAAGCTATCTGATGCCTCAAGTCCCGAGCCCCTCAACAGAGCCGCGGCCGTCTTCAAGCTTCGCTCGGCTGACTGCAAAGCGGTCAACCGCGCAAAAAAATGGCCGCAAGTGTGACCTTGCGACCGCTTCCTTACCTAAAGGCGATACAAGAGCAACAAACGCAAAAACAGGATAACACGGATTAAGGTGAATTACCAATAGTTTCTTTTTGATGGTAACGGGTGTGTTACTGGAAAGCGGTACAGCGGGCCTCCTGCGTTAGATCTTGCGCGGCCGCCGGTAAGGCTTAAGCAGGGCTTCCAGATCGCGGCGAAGCCAGGACGCCAGCGAGCCTTCGCGGAAAACCGCCCAGGCCAGCATGGACCCGCCGTTGAGCTGCTGAATCAAGCGGGCGAGTTTGGCGGTGTCGCACTTCACCAATTCGCGTGCGGCAACGGCTTCGTCGAGCAGCTTGCGCGTTTCTTCGCGGAGCGCTTTGAATTGCGCGAGCGTAATCGTCCGAAACTCGGGATCGGTGAGGTCGTTCTGGAGATAGGCCAGGCCGTTCACCATGGACTCGGGGGTTGAGGCAAAGCTGCTGCATTCGACATAGAGCTCGACCAGCGTCTTCAGGGGAGACTTGTATTTTGCGCGCGCCGCAGCGAACTGTTGCGGGACGCTTCCCGGAGCGGTGCTGCATGCAGCCAGCAGCAGGCCGCGCTTGGTGCCGAAACGCTGAATGATGGTGGCCGGAACCACTCCGGCTTCTTTGGCCACGTGGGCCAGCGTAAGTTGTGCGGGGCCGTACCGTTGCATAGCGCGTCCGGTGGCGGCCAGGATTTCTTCATCGGAGGTTTCGCGCGGTCGGGGCGACATGGTTTCAGGGCGTTGCAGTTGGGGTGCCAAAGTTTCTGGCCGCAACAAGCCACTCTCAGGATAACTGAATGGTCGTTCACTTTCCACTTGACATTAATGAATAGCTATTTATTATTGGGCATCCCTCTTCCCGGAGTGAACCTATGAAATCCATGAACTCTCCTTACCAGCCGCCCGACCTGAAGGGCCGCGTCGCGCTCGTAGCCGGAGCCACGCGCAGCGTGGGCAGGGGCACGGCGCTGGCACTGGGTGAAGCAGGAGCAACGGTGTACTGCACGGGCCGCAGCTCGCGCGCGAAACCCACGAAAAAAAGCCCCGTGCGCCGTCTGCCCTCCGAATATTATCTTGGGCGGCCGGAAACCATCGAGGAGACGGCGGAGCTGGTCACCGCGCGCGGCGGCAAAGCCATTGCCGTGGTGATGGACCATCTGGAGCCGGAGCAAGCTGCTGGGCTCATCGCGCGCATTCGTAAAGAACAGGGAAAGCTGCACGTGCTGGTGAACGATATCTCCGAAAGCGCGGAGCATGAGTTTGGGAAAACCTTCTGGCAGCTCGACCTCGAAAAAGGATTTGCGATGTTCCGCAACGGCATCCATACTCACATTCTCACGAGCCACTACGCCGCTCCCCTGATGATCGAAACCGCGAAAGCGGGAACCACTCCTGGCCTGATTGTCGAGATCGGCGACGGCGACTCCTACTCCTACCGCGGAAATCTCATGTTCGACATGGCCAAAACGACCGTCATCCGCCTGGCCTTTGCCATGGCGCGCGAGTTACGCAGGAAAAACGTCGCTGCCGTAGCGCTAACGCCCGGCTTTTTGCGTTCCGAAGTAATGCTTGAGAAATTTGGCGTCACCGAGGCAAATTGGCGGGACGCGGTGAAAAAAGTTCCAGACTATGCCGAGTCCGAAACACCCTTGTACGCGGGCCGTGCCATTGCTTGCCTCGCCGCCGATCCCTGCATCATGAAGAAATCCGGGCGTGTCTTCAGCTCATGGACGCTTTCCGATGAATATCCCTTTTGCGATGCAGACGGCCGGCGTCCGCACTTCGGACGCCACTTCGAAAGGGCCTATGGCACCAGCCTGCGCGCCTGCGATGACGGCTTTTACAAGTATTGGTTCGACGATGTGATCGACCGCGTCTTCGGTGAGTGGCCGCCGGACTAGCGTTACTTGCGAAGACCGTATGGTTGGCCGCGCCGGCCGGAGCTAGGAAGTGCTGTCCGGCAGGTCCAAGGCAATACGCAGGATTTTCATGGCGAGTTGATCCACATCCACGCTGTCCATGTTACTCAGCACGACAACCCCTGCATTCCGACTGGGAACGACGGCGAACGCGGTGCTGGTGCCTTGCTGGCCGCCGGTGTGCGCCAGAGTGTGCAGGCCGAACTTATCCAAGATGCCCCAACCGAGACCGTAGCCCGTTTGCTTTCCATCCGCAGTTTTGAGCGAAGTCCACATGAGGTCCCTGGTACCGCGTTTGAGGAGCTTATCGGCCAGAAGTGCGGCTTCGAACTTAGCCATGTCGTCAGCGGAAGAGATGATTCCCCCACCTGGGATCTTGTAGCTAGAGTCGAGAACTCCTGCATTTCGGACGACTCCGGATGTGTCTTTATGATACCAACGCGTGCGGTGAGAGATTACGGTGAAGAAATCATCGTCGCGGGTTTGCTCCATTCGCGCAGGCTGGAAAATGTTTTTTCTTAAATAGTCGATGAATTTTTCTGAAGCGGCTCCTTCCAGGACACAACCCACCAGGGTGTAACCGTAGGTCGAGTAATTGAACTTCGTTCCTGGTTGGGCGACCAGAGGGTCGTTGGCAAAAAGCTGCAGCGACTCCTGCATGCTAGCGAAATGCCGGGCGCTGTCTACGGGAACGTCGCCTTTCCCGTCCGGACTGTAATGGCGGATTCCTCCGAGGTGGCCAAGCAACTGCCGCGTGGTGATGGGCGATTCCTTTTGCTGAAACGCCGGGCAATATTTTTGCACCGGGGCGTCCAAGTCCAGCTTGCCGCGTTCCCAGAGCTGCAGAACCGCGGTGGCCGTGATTGGTTTGGAGATGGAGCCGAGGCGGAAGAGTGTCAAAGACGTAGCAGGCGAAGAATTCTCCAGGTCGGCCATGCCAAAGCCCTGAGACCAGCGAAGGTCGCCATCAAGAACAATGGCGGCGGAGAGACCGGGGATGCTGGTTTCGGCCATGAAGCTCGCGACCGCCTTTTCGATGGCATGCCGTTTTTCCTGCGAAAGGCTCTTTTGCTGAGCCGGAAGCGCAGCCGTATAAAAGAGAGTCAAAAGAGAAAAGGAGATGGCGTACTTCCGGCAAGTTTTCCTGACGGGCCGCGGATGACGGATGCGCATGGATCACCTCGCACGGGAGTCTATCGCAACACAAGAAGGGTCGAAACTGTTAGCAACTCTGCCGATAAGAGCCGTTGACCGGGGTGCGACCCGCTCTTTACCATAATAAGGATGAAGCGACAGGTGCTCCTGGCAGTAGGCACAATCGTGATGGCCGCAATCGGCTTGGGTTGCGAAGACGCGGCCAGGAAGCCGGTGCAAACGCGTAACCCGGGATCGCCCGCTATGGCGACCGTACTTGACGCGCCAACGCCTGCCAGCTCCAAGGCCGCGCAGAAGACTCAGACACCTGTACCGCTCGCGCCATTGCCTCTGACCGATCCGAAGCGGCCGCAACCCAAGTCCCTATTGCCTCCCATTCCCGAAGGAAAAACCTATCTCGTCCAGAAAGTCCAGGAGAAGTTCGCTTCCGGCGAGAAGAACTTCAAGGCCGGCCACCTGGAAGCGGCGCGCAAGGATTTTGACGATGCCGTGGACTGGCTGCTCGAAAGCGGATACGACCCTGAAAGCGACCCCGCCCTCAGCGCATTGTTTCACCACGTAGTCGACACGGTGTATGCCTACGAGCTGCAGGCATTTCGCGGAGGGGAAGGCTTCACCGAAGCAGCCGCAGTGCCTGCCCCTATCGACGAAGTCGCGGCAGTAGCGGTTCCTGCCGACCCGCGCCTGAAAGAGCGCGCCGAAGAAGCGGCAAAAAATGTATCCCACGATCTGCCTTTGACGGTAAACGACGAGGTACTTCAATTTCTTAATTTCTTTCAGACGCCAAAAGGGCGCGACATCGTCGAAAATGGCCTGCGGCGCAGCGGAAAGTATCGCGACATGATTTCGCGCGTTCTTCGGGAAGAAGGCCTGCCGCAGGATTTGATTTATCTGGCACAAGCGGAGAGCGCCTTCCAGCCGCTCGCGCTTTCCCGCGCGGGAGCGCGCGGAATCTGGCAGTTCGTGGCCTATCGCGGGCAGCAGTACGGGCTGCACCACACGTGGTGGATTGACGAACGTCAGGACCCGGAGAAAGCCACACGCGCGGCGGCGCAGCATTTACGCGATCTCTACGGACTCTTCGGGGACTGGTACCTGGCCATGGCGGCGTACAACTGCGGCCCCGGAAACGTGCAGAAAGGCATCGAGCGCACCGGGTACGCGGACTTCTGGGAGTTGTACAAGCGCAACGTCCTGCCGCGCGAAACGAAAAATTATGTTCCGATCATTATTGCGCTGACGCTGATCGCCAAAGACGCCGCGCACTACAGCATTCAAGCCGACCCGGAGCCACCGGTCCCAACAGACGTCGTAAAACCTGGCCGCCCAATTGATCTCAGGCTGGTGGCGGAAACGATCGATGTTGACGTGGAGACGCTGCGCGCGCTGAATCCTTCCCTGCTCCGCACGGCTACTCCGGACGATCCTTCCTTCGAATTGCGCCTGCCACAGGGTACGGGAGAAAAATTCACCGCGGAAATCGCCGCCATTCCACCTGACAAGTGGATCAGCTGGCGGCGGCACCGCGTGGAGCCCGGCGAAACGCTTGCTTCCATCGCAAAAAAGTACCGCGTGACGCCCGCGGCCATCGCCGAAGCCAACAGTATCGAGCGCACCGCGGTACTTGAACCAGGCGTGAAGATGACGATTCCGGCAACGCAGTCGGCATCAGAAACCAAACGCCTTCTGGTGAGCTACCGCGTGCGCAGGGGAGACACGCTTGCGGGAATTGCGGACCGCTTCAGCGTAAACTCGGAAGACGTGCGCAAGTGGAACCGCTTGCGTTCGAATCACGTGAGCCGCGGTATGGTGCTGCGCATTTACACCATCGGCGGCGCGCAGGAAACTTACCGGAAGAGTGCGCGGTCGAGATCGAAACGAAAGGCCTCTGCTTCTTCTCCCGCAAAAGCTGCCAGCGCACCAGTCGGGGGCAACGCACACTAACTACTTTATTTTCAAGCAGATAGGAGTTTGATAATCGGAGCGCGCGAGTTATCGTGAAACGCCGTCGTGCACCGCTTGACTGCCGTCCATTACGCTCTTCCACCGGGTCTCGCAGACTACTTGACAACTTCCAACGAGTACGATAACAAACAACGGCGCGGAGGACGGGGTGTTCTTCTAGAACTCCGGCCAAAACTGCACATTGGTGGCCCGTGCAGCCACGGGACTAAGAGATTCCCCAAGGGGAGGACGGAATGGATTTCGAGAAAGAAAGCTTTGAAGATGACAACGAGCTGTCGCGGCTGGAGGACGACGAGGAGCTGGGCGGCGAAACACAGGAAATAGTGGAAACCGAGGAAGAGGAGCTGGTGATCGTAGGGGAGGAGCCCGAAGAGGAAGGTCCCGCGCCCAGATCCGCTCCCGCAGCCCGGCCTGCGCCCAAGAAAGCGAAGAAAGCAGCGAAAAAGAAGGCGGCTCCAAAGAAGAAGGCCAAAGCAAAACCCAAAAAGAAGGCCGCCAAGAAGCCAACGAAAAAGGCGGCCAAAAAGAAGAAGAGGCGCTAAGCGCTTTTCACGAGAAAGGGATATTTTCCAAAGAGCCGGGAGTAGTCCCGGCTCTTTCTTTTGTGGAAAATTGGCATTTCAACCTGAGAATTCTGCTTGGCTGTTGTCCATCCCGAATTGAACAGGAACCTTTCCATTTGTGAACTCCCCCCCGCAATACAAGCATCCCTCTCTTGCCTGAATCGGTAAGTACCGTTAGCATAACCCCACATGCCGCGGGCGTTAGAGCAAATACGGCGAATGCGGGGTGGCGCGCAGTCCCACTTGATGCGCTGTGACGACGGCTTCTACTACGTAGTGAAATTTCAAAATAACCCGCAGCACCGGCGCGTCTTGGTCAATGAACTGCTCGGAACCCGCCTGGCAGGGCGATTGGGGCTTCCCATAGTGCGGGCGGAAATAGTCGAGGTGTCGGAGGAGTTGATCCGGTTGACCCCGGAGTTGGCCATGGAATTGCCCCGCGCTCGAATTCCGTGCCATCCCGGGCCACAATTCGGGTCGCGTTATCCAGTCGACCCTCACGTGGTCGCGCTGCACGATTTCCTTCCGGAAGAGCAGCTTCGTGAAGTTGAGAATTTGCATGACTTTGCCGGCATGCTGGTGTTCGACAAATGGACTTGCAACACCAACGGGCGCCAGGCCGTCTTTTATTATGAAGGTCCCGGGTCGCCAGGACAGCCAGAATGGCGGTACGAGGCGCGGATGATCGATCAGGGCTTTTGCTTCAACGTCGGCGAATGGACCTTCCCGGACGCCCCATTGCGCGGCCTCTACTACCGCAATTCTGTATACCGGGGTGTCATCGGGATGGAGTCCTTTGCGCCATGGCTCGAGCGATTGGAAAAGCAAGTGAATGAGCGCGTCTGGAGTCAGCTCATCGACGAGATTCCATCACAGTGGTACGAGGACGATCGCGATGCGCTAAATCGTCTTGCCGAGGAGCTGCACCGCCGCAGAGCTCGTGTGCCGGACTTGATTCTGGAAGCCAAACGGTCAAGCCGACAGCCTTTTCCTAACTGGATTTGAAACGGGCCCATGAAATTTGAAATAGGAAGTGATCCATGAACGAACGCGATACCGAAACACTAGCAAACGAAGCCCCAGCGGGAGAGCGCGCCTTTGCCTACCGCATCCTGCGCTACACGCCAAATCTGGTGCGCGATGAATGGGTCAATATTGGCGTCCTGCTTTTTGCTCCGGAGACGGGCGAGCGGCGATTGCGACTGATCGAAGAACAGGATGAGTTGAATCGCGTCCGCCGGTTGCATCCGCAGGTTGACGAATCCTTGCTGCTGCGTCTTCGCGACGACCTGGAGGACCGCTTTCAGTTCGTAGACGGCAAAAGCGGGAACGGCCACAACTGGCAGGCCCTGCTCGCAAAATGGGACGACACGCTTTCGAATGCCGTGCAACTTTCCCCACAAAAGGGTACGCTGGCTCAGGATTTGGACACCGAAATGAAGAGGCTGTATGACGACCATGTGGCTGTCCGTCGCGGCCCCGCTCGCATAGGCGCAACGAATACTCGCTCGCAGATGCGCTCTTACTGCGAGCAGGTGTTTCGGCAGGCAGGCCTCTGGGACCACATACAACAAAGAGTCCCTGTTTCAGAGTTCACGTTTCCAGGCGATCCTATGCGCATAGACTACGCCTATCGGCGCAATGGCACTCACGGCTTCGTGCACACGCTGCCGGTCAGGCGCGCGCCGGAACTGACGAGGAACCTGGCCTACATCGCGGACCGCATTAGCTCCAAAGCCCCCTGGAAATCGGAATTTGCCGCAGTCACCGACGTGGCATTAAGCGATGGAATCCCCCTGCAGCGCTTCGTGCGCGATGCCCTGCGTGAGGCGGGCATCGAGCCTGTTCCCCTGGATCATTTCGCTGTGTGGGTGGCGAAGCTCAAGCCTCTGATGCAATAACATGATGCAATAACGGTGGAGAGAAAGAGTCGGCTCAACATTCCCAAGCAGTGGGCTAAGGTCCAACCGCAAGTACCAGCAGGGTCGCGTCATCCGTCAAATGCCCGCCGCTAAACTCGGAAATCGCGGCGGCAATTTTTTCCTTTATCGCACTTGCGGGCAGCGCGCGGTGCTCTCCCAGCAAGGACAATAGCCTTTGCTCTCCGAATTCCTCACCCTCGCGGTTGCTGGCTTCCGTCACACCGTCCGTAAAGAGGACCAGACGATCTCCCGGTGCGAGGTCCACGGTCCCCAGCCCGAAACTCTGTTCCTCGAAAATCCCCAGGACTCCCCCGCCTTCCTGCAGCCGTTCGTGCGAGCCGGCCGCGTGCACGACAATAGGCGCATTGTGCCCCGCGTTGGCATAGCGCAGCCTTCGTGCCGAGCCATCCAGTTGCGCGTAGAAAAGTGTGATGAAGCGGTCGGGGTGGGTGTTTTTCCACACGATAGAATTCAAACTGTTGCACAGAAGATCAGGCGTCAGAGACGGCGAAGAAAGTCCCCGGACGGCCGCCTGCAAATTGGACATCAGCAGTGCCGCCGGGATGCCCTTTCCCGCCACGTCCGCGATACACAGTCCCAGCGTATCTTCGCCCAGCGCAAGAACGTCGAAGTAATCTCCGCTCACCATCCTGGCCGACTGCCAGGAAGTGGCGATTTCATAGCCGGCTACTTGAGGAATTTCGCGCGGAAAAAGCCTTCCTTGAATCGCCCTAGCCTCGGCGATCTCGCGCTCCTGTTCCTGAAAATGATGGGTCGCTTCTTCGCGCGCCAGTTTCTCCTCGGTGGCCTTTCGGCGCGCTTCACGGCGCTCGCGGCTCAACTCCAGCTGTTTTTCGAGGATCTCCAGCAGCCGGGAGTTATCCCAGGGCTTCTCCACAAAATCGCTGACACCATGCTGCATCGCGGCCACGGCCAGGCCCACCGTGGCCCAACCAGTCATGGCCACCACCGGCGGCGCGTTCTCCATCTTCTCCAGGTGTCCAAGCACATCCAGACCTTCCCGCCCCGAAGTCGTGTCCCGCGCATAGTTCAGGTCCATCAAGAGAAGATCGAATTCCCTTTGCGCTAGGGCTTCGAGGAGATCAGAGGGAGTGCTTACCATCTCGAGGAGGTAGCCGTGAGCCTTTAGCAGCAGTTGCAAGGCGTCCAGTACATCCTTCTGGTCATCGGCAATGAGAATCCGTTGCTGCATCGTCTCACAATCAGTGGCAGTCTCGATCATCGTTGCAGTCATGGCTCTACCCCGTTCTTAGTCCTGGTAAGGGCAGGCCGATGACCAGCAAGGATTGCTCTAACCTATTGAATTCCTAACCATTTGCCAAGGGATTTGGCTCTTTGAGTGGCTATGGCTGGCCATTTGCGAGAACACCAGTCCCATTTCCGAACAATGGACGGCAAGTTTAGCAAGGCTATCTACAGCAACGGTTCCGACCAGTTTTCGAGGGTTTCTTTCACCTTGTGCAGGAACTGGTGCGCAATAGCGCCGTCCACTACGCGATGGTCATAGCTCAGGGTGACGTAGCACATCGAACGGATGGCGATGGCGTCATCCACGACCACGGGGCGCTTCTCGATGGCGCCGAGCCCCAAGATGCCCACGTTGGGTTGGCTGATCACCGGCAAGCCGAAGAGCCCGCCGAAAACGCCCGGGTTGGTGATGGAAAAAGTGCCTTCCTGCACTTCCTCGGGTTTCAGCTTCTTCGAACGAGCGCGCTCGGCGAGGTCGTTCATGGTGCGCTGGATGCCCAGAAGGTTTTTTTCGTCCGCGTTCTTCACGACGGGAACGATCAACCCCCAGTCAAGCGCCACGGCGATGCCGATGTTGATGTCCTTGTGAATGACGACGTTGGTCCCGTCGAGCGAGGCGTTCATGGTCGGAAACGCACGCAATCCCGCGACAGCGGCTTTCACGAAAAACGGCATGAAAGTTAGCTTGGTCTCGTAGCGCTTCTCGAAATCCTCTTTGGCCTTGGCGCGCAGAGCCGCTACTTTGGTCATGTCGATTTCATCGACCGAATACACATGCGGAGAAACATGCTTGGAGACCACCATGTGCTCGGCGATTCTTTGCCGCATGGTGCTCATGCGCTGCACTTCGTAATTGCCGAAATAGATCTTTTCGCGGGGCACCGCGGTTTCGAGCGCGACGTGCGCCTGCGCTCCGGAGGCCCCAGGCGCGGCGGCTGGCGCCGGAGCGGCCTGCACGAGGACCGGTCGCGCCGCGGGAATCGAAACGACCGAGGGAGCCGCTGCGGGCGCGCCTCCTACGGCGATTACCGCTTCGATGTCCTGCTTGCTGATGCGCCCGCCGGCGCCGGTGCCGGGAACCGTGGAAAGGTCAATGCCATGTTCCTTAGCCATGCGACGCACCAGCGGTGAGCTGTGAATGCGCCCACCATCGTGCGGTGACGGAGCGGAGGCTGACATCGGTGCAGCAGTGACGGGCCCGGGCACCGGCTTTGGCGCAGGAGCAGCCGCCGGAACGGCAGCCGGAACCTTGGCAGGACCAGGTGCTTGTGCTTTTGCGGGGGCCGGCGCCGGCGCGGGTGCAGGCGCGGCAGCTGCCGAACCCGCCGCGTCAATAACGCCGACCACGGTCTGGATCGGAACAGTCTGGCCCTCTCCGACCTTGATTTCCTTGAGTACACCGGCAGAAGGTGACGGAATTTCCGCATCCACTTTGTCGGTCGAAATCTCGAACAGCGGCTCGTCTCGCTCAACCTTGTCACCTGGCTTCTTGAGCCACTTGGTAATCGTTCCCTCAAAAATGCTCTCGCCCATCTGGGGCATCACAATATCCACAGCCATTTTCGTTCTCCTCTTTTCCTTACATGCTAATACTGCGGCTAATACCGCGCCAATTCCTTCGCAGCTGCAAAAACTTTCTTCGCGTTCGGCAGGAAATATTCCTCCAGCGTCGGTGCGTATGGCACGGGAGTATCGAGCGACGTCATCCGCAACACCGGCCCGTCCAGATCGCCGAAGGCCTTTTCGCACAGCAGCGCCGCGATTTCCCCGGCGATTCCACCGGTCTTTGTATCTTCGTGCACCACCAGGCATTTGCTGGTTTTCTTCACCGAATTCAGAATCGTTTCTTCATCGAGCGGCAAGAGTGTCCGCATGTCAATTACTTCCGCCTCGATTCCTTCCTTCGCCAAAGCGTCCGCAGCTTCGAGCGACGTATGCATCATCGCCGCGTAAGAAAGAATCGTCAGATGCTTCCCTTCCCGCCGAACCACCGCCTTCCCGATCGGAACCGTGTAATCCTCCGCCGGAACTTCTCCCTTAATCCGCCGGTAAAGAAACTTGTGTTCGAAAAACAACACGGGATTATTATCGCGTACCGCGGCCTTCAGCAGCCCCTTGGCATCGTAAGGCGTCGAGGGATAAATCACCTTGAGCCCCGGCGTATGCACGAAATACATCTCGGGATTTGCGGAATGGAACGGCCCGCCGTGGACTCCCCCACCCGATGGTCCGCGAATCACCATCGGCGCCGGCGCGTTCCAAAGGTAATGCCCCTTGGCCACGAAATTCGTGATCTGGTTGAACGCGCACACAATGAAATCGATGAACTGCATTTCGCAGATCGGTCGCAGGCCGAGGTAGCTCATCCCGCAAGCCGCGCCGATGATGGCGCTCTCGCTGATAGGTGTATCAATCACACGCTCCCAGCCAAACCGTTCGAGAAGCCCCTCGCTGGTCTTGAAGGCGCCGCCGTAAACGCCGACATCTTCTCCCATTAACAGAACCGCGGGATCCCGCTCCATCTCCTCGAACATGGCCTGGCGGATCGCTTCGAGGAACGTAATTTCCTTGCCGCCCGTCGCGGATCCGTTTTTCGGAGTCCCATTCGCGCCGGCCATGGCTACCTCCGCCCCTTTCGCGAAGCGCTCGCTGCAGCCTTCGCTTTCTTCGGGGCGTTCTTCGCCGCTAGCTTGGCTCCCGCCTTCGCAGGGCGGCCGTTGTTCGCGGGATTCTCCACAACAGTCTTTGTGTCGCCAAAATGAATCGGCGCATTCGCCCTGCCAGAACCTTTGCCGGAGCCAAATCCAGGAACAGTCCACACCGCTTTTACGCTGGACCGCGGAGGAGTCACTTCGGCGATGGGCCGTTCCCACTTCGCGCGAATCTTGTGGCATTCGTCGCCCGCGCAATAAACGCCGCCTTCAGCGAACTCAGCCGGAGGCAAAGGCGAGTTCTCTGCAAACTCGCGTTCCGCCGCAAGCAGGGTATCCAGCTTGTCGTCAATTTCTTTTTTCCCAGCAGCGTCGAGAAGTTTTTCCGCGGTCAAGAATTTTTCATACAGAGCGACCGGATCGCGTGCTTCCCAGTGCACGAGCATTTCCTTCGGCACGTACTCCGCGGGATCGTGCTGCGCGTGGCCCAGCCGGCGAAATGTTTTAGCTTCGATGAGAATCGGCCCTTCGCCCGCACGCGCCCGCTCCACGGCCTCCCGAGCCGTGTTGTAGACAGCCACCACGTTGTTGCCATCCACGATGTAGCTGTCAATTCCATATGCCTTGGCGCGGTCTGCTAGATTCTCAATCGGCACCTGGCGGCGCACCGGCGTCGAGTACGCCCAGAGGTTGTTTTCCAGAATTAAGACGAAAGGCGCTTTCTGAGTGGCCGCAAAGTTCAACCCTTCGTGAAAGACACCGGTCGAGCTGCCGCCGTCGCCGATCCAAGTCATGGTTACAACTTTCTGTCCCAAGTAGCGCGCCCCGATGGCTACGCCGGTCATCACTGGAATCAGATCGCCGAGCATGGAAATCGGAGAGACAATGTGCAGATTCTCCAAGTCCCCGAAATGGCTTGTGCCGTCTCTCCCTTTCGTCGGCGAATCGTACTTCGCCATGTGCTGCATAAAAATGTCGCGGGGCGGCACGCCCTTCACCAGAAGCGCCCCGATATTTCGAATCATGGGAGCGATCCAGTCCTTCTTTTCCAGTGCGTAACACGTTCCCACGGAAATCGCTTCCTGGCCAAGGCTCGAGTAAAGCCCTCCGACAATCTTGTTCTGCCGGAAGAGCTTCACCATGGTGTCTTCCACGGCCCGGTTCAGCCGCATGTAGTAGTACAATTCCTGGTATTGTTGGCGCGTCAGTTCCTTGGGCATCTGCTTGGTCATTGCGACTCCCATTTCAGGCAGAAACCTCAAGTGACTGCTCGACCTGCTCCAACTTCCCGAGCAGTTCTTTCTTTGGAGTCTCCTTCATTTCCAGGCCGAACAATTCTCCAAGATGTTTGGCGATGCGCGGCGCGACTTCTAATTTGTCCACCGCGCGCCCGAGTACTTTTTCTAGAGACGTAGCCTTTCGGTCCGCAATCCCGCACGGCACGATCAGGTCAAAAAAATGCAAATCCGTCGAAACGTTATAAGCAAATCCGTGCGACGTGACCCACCGGCTGATATGCACGCCGATGGCGCCGAGTTTTTCGGAAGTGGCGAGTGGTCCCTCGTGAATGGCGCTCGGGCTAAACGAGTGGCCGGCCACGGAACGCAGGTGAGTGGCAAGAGAAGAACCGTCTTCGGCAACTTCCACCCAGATTCCCGTCTTGCCCGGCTCGCGGACTGCCTTGATTCCGAACTCGGCCGTCGCGCGGATCATGGCCTCTTCCAGCATGCGCACGTACCAGACAACGTCGCGCCGGATCGCGCCCAGGTTCAAGATCGGATATCCCACGATTTGGCCCGGGCCGTGATAGGTGATGTCACCGCCGCGGCTGGTTTCATGGAACTCCACACCTTTCTGCCGCAGGACGTGCTCGCCAACCAGCAAATGTTCTCGCTTCCCGTTTCGGCCTTGTGTAATCACGTGCGGATGCTCACAAAGAAGCAAAACATCCTCAATGGCATCCGCTTTCCGCGCGGCGACAACGCGCTTCTGCAGCGCGTATGCTTCGGCGTAGCCGATAAGTCCCAGATTGACGGTCAAACATTTCGCCATGCGATGCCACGTGACTCGTAACTGGTGATTCGTGACTCGTGGAAGATTTCGATTACGTCTCTTCACGAGTCACAAGTCACGAAACACGAGTCACGCCTCACACATTAATCTGCAATCCGCGCACGGAGGCAAACGCGTCCCCCATGCCTTCCCACACCGTGGGGTGCGCGTGAATCATGTTCATCATGTCGTCGATGGTGCCCTCGAGATTGAGCACCGCCGCCGCTTCCGCCAAAATTTCCGTCGCCAGCGGTCCGATAATGTGAATCCCCAGCACCTCGCCATATTTCTCTTCCGAAACAACTTTGATGAATCCGTTGTGATTCCCAAGAATCGTGGCCTTGCTGTTTCCCACGAAGGGAAACTTTCCGGTCTTCACCGCATATCCCGCATCGCGCGCCTGCTTTTCTGTCAGCCCAATCGAGCCAATCTGCGGCTCGCAGTAAGTAGCGTTGGGAATGCGCGTCTTTATGATTTGCTGCGCCGGCTTCCCCGCAATGTGCGTTACTGCGATGATCCCTTCCATCATGGCCGCGTGCGCCAGTTGCGGGAGCCCGGCAACGATGTCGCCGATAGCGTAAAGCCCTTTTTCGGCCGTCTCCATGTAGTCGCCGACGTGAACGAACCCGCGTTCTAGTTTGGCCTTGGACTTCTCCAGCCCGCATCCGTCTGTCATCGCTTTGCGGCCCACGGCCAGTAGTAGCTTTTCTGCTTGCAGAGTTTGCGGCTTCCCGTCCTTATCCTTGAACGCGACGGTCACGCCTTTGGCGTCTTTCTTCGCCGACTCCACGCTGCAGCCTGTAAAGATTTGGATGCCTTTCTTCTGGAACGCCTTGGTGAGCTCGGCGGAGATTTCTTCATCCTCCAGCGGTACCGTGCGCGGCAGGGCCTCGAGAATGGTGACTTGCGTCCCAAATGAATTGTAAATCGACGCGAACTCC
>WNGL01003795.1_pt1 | contig 22613 bp, 21 predicted proteins | sample 5400591 | NCBI WGS metagenome assembly WNGL01 (sample SAMN13153377, study PRJNA577476) | soil metagenome | isolation source: 80 cm soil or saprolite under Garry oak tree replicate 1 | place: USA:California | collected 2016-06-15 | reverse complement strand
GCCCGTCCCCGTCCTCTCCGCCTGCCGGGGCGCGGGCATGGCGGGGACGGGCTCGTCAGGCTCCTCGCTCACCTGCCAGGTCTCGGCCGGGGGGGCCTCGGGGGGAGGCGTCCAGAGGGGTGTTTCGCCCGGCTCGGCCGCCAGCTCCGGACTGGGAGGACCGGGAGCCACCTCGTCGACGAGGTCGAATGCCGCCTCGAACGATCCCCCGAACGTCTCCTCCTCGGCCGGTCCGGCGGGGCGCGCGCCGGTGGCGCCGGGCGACCGGCCCCCGCGCGCAGGCACGACATGGTCGCGGCGGAGCCTGGCCGTGGACGCCGGCGCCCCGCCTCCCGCGGGCTCGTCGAACCGATCCGGCACGATCGACCCCTCCATCCCCTGGTCGAGGCCGATGTCGGCAAAGCCCACATACGAGCCGCCGTCGGCGGGATCGGGCGCGGCGAGCGCCGGGTGCGGCCCGCCTTCGGATTCCTTCTCCTCCCCGGCCGGCAGGGGCGCGAACGGTCTGCCCTCGCCGCCCGGGACCGCGGGCGTGACCGGCGCGGCGTGGCGGGACTCGGGGGCCGTCGTCAGCAGGCTCCCGCTCGCGGCGGGAGCGGACGGACGCATCCCCTCGGGGCGATCGGGATCGACGTGGTAGATGTCTCCGCCGCTGATGATGTCCATCTGTCCCCCCTGGTCATCGACCGCGACCGAGGGCGTCGAGGCAATCAACTCCTCCACCTTGGCAACCAGCACCTGGGACTCGAACGGCTTCGTCAGGTGGCCGTTCGCCCCGGCCGCGTCGGCCCTCTTCCTGTCGAAGGGCTCGAACGTGCCCGTGAGCAGGAGGATCGGAATCCCGGAGGTGGCCGGGCTGCGTTTCAGCTGCTCGCACACCTCGTAGCCGTTCTTTTCGGGCATGATGACGTCGAGGAGAACGATGTCCGGGCGCACCTCGGACACCTTCTTGAGCGCCTGGCCTCCGCTGCTGACGCAGACCACCCTGTAGTCCGCCTCGGAGAAGGTCAGCTCCACGACCTTCTGGATGGTGATGCTGTCATCGGCAAGCAGGATCGTCTTCACCGCCACCCTCCCTGGCGCCGGTCGGCACCGCCGCCGGCACGCCCAAAGACGCGAACAACCGTTCGGGATCGAGAAGCAGGACCGCTTCGTTGTCCCGGAGCACGATCTCCGTCACGTACTCAGCGCTCAACCTGCACCGGGACACCTGCGCCCCGCCGGGGGTGTCGACCGCCCGGTCCGCCTCGAGGATGTCCACGCCATCGCCCAGAAGACCGAGGCGCGCTTCGCCCCAATCGCAGACGATGACATGCTCCGCGGCGGCGGCCGGCCGCTCCGCCGGCGCAGGCCGGGGACCCGACCAGAGCGGGGCAAACCGCACGAGGTCATAGACCGGAAGCGCCACACCGCCGTGCAGCGCGATCCCGGCCACGAACGGGTGACTGCCCGGGACGCGCGTGATCGGGGGTCGCGCCGTGACCTCGCGCACGATGCCGAGGGGCAGGGCCGCCTCGGCGCCGCCGACCCTGAAGCTGATCAGCCACGGTCCGCCGGCCACGCTCACCGGAGACCGTCCTGGTCCAGGAGCAGTCTCGGCTCACCGCCGTCCGAAAACACACCCCGGAAGACGCGATCCGGCCGCGAGAAGATGTAGGGCGGCAGCGGCGCGATGGCGCCTGACGGGACGTCGCGGATGGAATCGGCCCCGTCGACCGGGACAATGGCGCGGCTGCGGGCGGCTTCGACCACAAGATACACGCGCGCCGCCCCGTGCCGTTCGCCCGCGGCCGCGTGCAGATCCAGCACGGGGAGGCGCTCGCCGCGGTAGATCGCCTGCGACCGCTCCACCCGAAAGTCTCCCTCAAGGGCCGGGTCAAGGATCTGCGTCACGATGTCGGCCGGCACCGCGTATCGACCCTCTCCAACGCTCACCATGAGGAGCTTCATGGTCCCGGGTCAGAACCTAGCCCAAAGGATGCAGCCTGTCAAGGAATCAGCGCCGGCGGGGCGGGACGTTGGCCGTCACCCAGTCGATGACCTCCCGGGTGGTCGTGCCGGGCGTGAAGATCATCCGGACCCCCGCTTTCCGGAGGCCCGGGACGTCGTCCTCGGGGATGATCCCGCCGCCGAACACGACCATGTCCGCGCTGTTCTTTTCAGCCAGCAGCCTGAGGAGCTTGGGGAAGATCGTGTTGTGGGCCCCGGAGAGGAGGGACAGACCGATGCCGTCCACGTCCTCCTGGATCGCGGTTGCCACCACCATCTCCGGAGTCTGGTGCAGTCCGGTGTAGACCACCTCGAATCCCGCGTCGCGCAGGGCCCGGGCGATGATCTTGGCGCCGCGGTCGTGGCCGTCGAGACCGACCTTGCCGACCAGGAGGCGGACCTTCCGCGCGCTGTTCATCTCAGAGCTGCACCCGTCCTTCGCGGTACGTGCCGAACACCTTCTCGAGCGTGCCGCAGATTTCGCCCACGGAGGCGTAGGCGCGCACCGCCTCGAGGATCGCCGGCATCAGGTTCTCCCGTGTCCGGGCGGTCCCGTGGAGCGCCTCCAGGGCGCGCGCGTGTCCCCGCCGGTCGCGTGAGGCCCGCACCGAGCGCAGGCGGGCGACCTGCCCCGTCTCGACCTCGGGGCCGATCTTGAGGAGCGGCGCCTTCATGGTGTCGCCCTCCGTGAAACGGTTGACCCCGACCACGATCTTCTCGCCGGCGTCGACCTGCTTCTGGTACAGATAGGAGGCTTCGGCGATCTCGCGCTGCGGGAACCCCTGCTCGATGGCGGGCACGATACCGCCGATCTGGTCGATGCGGCGGATGATGGCCTGGGCCTCCTGCTCGAGTCGATCGGTCAGAGACTCGACGAAATATGAGCCGGCCAGCGGATCGATCGAATTCGCGACCCCGCTCTCCTCGGCGACGATCTGCTGCGTGCGCAGGGCGGTGCGCGCCGAGTCCTCCGTCGGCAGGGCGAGCGTCTCGTCCAGGGCGTTGGTATGCAGGGACTGCGTCCCGCCCAGCACGGCGGCCAGGGCCTGGACGGTCACCCGCACCACATTGTTGATCGGCTGCTGGGCCGTGAGCGAGCAGCCGGCGGTCTGCACGTGCGTCCGCAGCATCCAGGAGCGCGGCGACTTCGCGTGGAAGCGCTCGCGCATGATCGCGCACCACATGCGCCGGGCGGCCCGCAGCTTGGCGATCTCCTCGAAAAAATCGTTGTGCGAATTGAAGAAGAACGACAGGCGCGGCGCGAACGCGTCGACGTCGAGCCCCGCCTCGATGCACGCCTGCACGTAGCCGATGCCGTCGGCCAGCGTGAAGGCCAGCTCCTGCGCCGCCGTCGACCCGGCCTCGCGGATGTGGTAGCCGCTGATCGAGATGGTGTTCCACCTGGGCACGCGCTCGGTGCAGAAGGCCACCATGTCGGTGATGATGCGCAGCGAGGGCGTGGGGGGATAGATCCACTCTTTCTGCGCGATGTACTCCTTCAGAATGTCGTTTTGCACCGTGCCTTCGAGCGCCGCGATCGGGACCCCCTGCTCTTCCGCCACGGCCAGGTACATCGCCAGGATGACGGCCGCCGGGGCGTTGATGGTCATGGAGGTCGACACGCCACCCAGCGGGATCCCCTTGAACAGGACTTCCATGTCGGCCAGCGTGTCGATCGCCACTCCCTCCCGGCCCACCTCGCCCTCGGCCAGCGGATCGTCGGAGTCCCGCCCCATGAGCGTCGGCAGGTCGAAGGCGACCGACAGGCCGGTTTGCCCATGCTCCAGGAGATAGTGGAACCGCCGGTTGGTGTCTAGGGCGGTGCCGAAGCCGGCGAACTGCCGCATCGTCCAGAGCCTCCCCCGGTACATCGTGGGATGCACACCGCGGGTGAACGGCGGCTCCCCCGGGAAGCCGAGTTTCCGGGCCGGATCCCATCCCCGGAGGTCGTCCGGCGTGCAGAGCCGCTCGACGGGCAGGCTGGAGACCGTGGTGAACGACGTCTTTCTCTCCGGCTTCCTGTCGAGCGCCTGGCGCAGCGTGGTCTCCTCCCAATCCCGCCGCGTGCGCGCCCCGAGCGTGGACGTCCTGCCTCCGTTCTTCGGCTTCATCTCAGACCTCTCTGAGGATCTCCTTGGCGATCACCAGGCGCTGGATCTCGGAGGTGCCCTCGTAGATCTCGGTGATCTTGGCGTCCCGGAACAGCCGCTCAACGGTGTACTCGTTGATGTAGCCGTAGCCGCCGTGGATCTGCACGCCCTCCCGGGCCGCGCGCATGCAGGCCTCCGATGCGAACAGCTTGGCCATGCTGGTCTCGAGAGAGCAGCGCTCCCGGTGGTCGCGCGTCCAGGCGGCGCGGTACGCGAGCAGCCTCGCCGCCTCGATCTCCGTCGCCATATCCGCAAGCTTCCACTGGATGGCCGGCCGGCACCTCGCAGCCGTCCAGCACGATCTCCACCGAGCCGGAGCAGGTGATCCCCAGCTTGTGCTCCGGCTTCCCGAGACTCAGCCCGGGGAAGCCGCGCTCCACGATGAACGCGCAGATTCCCTTGTGGCGCAGACCGGGGTCGAGGGTGGCGTAGACGATGAAGGTGTCCGCCGCGACGCCGTTGGTGACGAACACCTTGTTCCCCTTCAGGTGGTAGCGGTCGCCCGTCCTCCGGGCGAGGGTGGTCAGCGCCGCCGCGTCCGATCCGCACTGCGGCTCGGTGAGGCAGTAGGCGCCGATGCGTTCACCCCGGGCGTGCGGCTCGAGGTACCTGCGCTTCTGCGCCTCGTTGCCGAAACGCAGGATCGGCGCGCAGAACAGCGAGTTGTTGACCGACAGGATGACCCCGGTCGAGGCGCAGGCGCGCGACACCTCCTCGATGGCGATGACGTACGACACGCCGTCGAACCCGGCCCCACCGTAAGTCTCCGGGACCATCATCCCGCACAGGCCCAGCTCGGCGCAGCGCCGGTAGTTGTCGACGGGGAACTCCCGCGACCGGTCCAGGCCGGCGGCGCGCGGTCTCAGGACCTCCTCGGCGAAGGCGCGCACCGTCTCCCGCAGCATCTCCTGCTCGCGCGTCAGGTGGAAGTCCATGGTCTCAGGTCTCCGGCTCGATCAGGCCGAAGCGGCCGTCCCGCCGTCGGAAGATGACCGAGACCTGCTGCGAATCGGCATCGCGGAACACCAGGAACGGATCGGACGAGTCCTGCATGAGCAACAGCGCCTCCTCCACCGACATCGGCTTCACCGGCACGCGCCCCATCGGGACGATCACGGGACCGTCCGTCTCGACGGGCGCGCCGGGCCCCGGCGCGCCAAGAGCCGTCGCGCCGGGCCGGCGGGGGGAGTCCTTCATGGCCCGCCGCTTGCGCCCCTGCGCGATCTTCTCGTGGTGCTTGCGCGCCTGGGCCAGCAGGCGGTCGATCGCCTGGCCCAGGGACTCCTGGAAGTCGGCCCCGTCCGCCTTCGCGGTGAGCGTGCCGACGCGCGCCCGGACGATGATCTCGGCCAGGTGCCGGTGCTTCTCCTGGGTCAGGATCACGTGCGCGTCGGGGCTTTCATGCAGCAGGCGCTCCAGCTTGTCCAGCTTCCTTTCGGCGAGCGCCTTCAGGCCCGGTTTCAGGTCGGCCTTCCGCCCGGTGAACAGGATCGTCATGGGATACCCCGTGTCGAGACCGTGCCGGGCCTCAGCTGAAGCCCTGGCGCCTCTCGTTGGAGGACGGGATGCGCAGCTCCTCGCGATACTTGGCCACGGTGCGCCGCGCGATGCGCAGCCCGTCGTCGCTCAGGATCTGTACGATGGCGGCGTCGGAGAGAGGGCGCCGCGGGTCCTCCTCGCCCACCACCTTCTTGATGCGTTCCTTGACCGTCAGCGAGGAGACGTCCTCCCCCTGCGTGGAGCTGATGCCCGAATGGAAGAAGTACTTCATCTCGAACAGGCCGCGCGGCGTGTGCATGTACTTGTGATTGACCACGCGGCTGACGGTCGACTCGTGCATCCCGATGTCGTCCGCCACATCCTTCAGGATGAGGGGACGCAGGTGCTCGTAGCCGAGGTCCAGGAACCCCTGCTGGTGCTTGACGATGCTCCTGGCGACCTTGTAGATGGTGCGCTGCCGCTCCTCCAGGCTCTTGATCAGCCGGAAGGCGGATCGGAATTTCTCGCGCACGTACTCGCGCGTCTCCCGCGTCACGTCGGTGTTGTTGCGGTCGATCATGCGGCGGTAGAAGGGGCTGATGCGCAGGCGCGGCAGGCCCTCCTCGTTGAGCACGATGGTGTACCCCTTGTCGACCTTCAGGACGTACACGTCCGGGATCACGTAGTGGTTGCTGCCCGCGTTGTACTTCTTGCCCGGTTTCGGATCGAGGTGGCGGATGGTGTCGACGTAGTGCATGACCTCCTCGAGGCTGCACCCCAGCGCCTGCGCAAGATCCTTGAAGCGGCGCCCCTGCAGGAGGGCCATGTGCTCCTTCACGATGGTCTCCGCCGGCGTGCCTTCCATGTCATGGAACGACAGCTGGATCAGCAGGCACTCCTTCAGGTCGCGCGCACCGACTCCCGGCGGGTCGAATTCCTGGACGAAGTGCAGGGCGTGCTCCACGTCCTCCAGCGACCAGGGGCCCATGGCGGCGATGTCCTCGAGCGACACCCTCAAGTACCCATCCTCGTCCAGGTTGCCGATGATGGCCCGGGCGATCTCCTTCTGGCCCGCCGGCACGATGCTCATGTCGAGCTGCCAGAGCAGGTGATCGGAGAGGCTTTGCGGCTTGCTCAGGATGTTCTCGAGCGGCGGCGTCTCGATCTCCTCGGCGGGCGCCTGCGGGCGGTAGCTCAGGTCCATGTAATCCTGGAAGTAGGACTCATAATCGATCTCGTCGAAGGAGTCCCGCTCCGGCTCCTTCTCGGGCACCTCGGCGTCCGTGGCCGCGGCCATCTCGGCCGTCTGGCCGTCCTCTCCTTCCGCCTTGTCCGCCTCCGTGGTCCCTTCTTGCTGCTCCTCGAGCAGCGGGTTCTCGGTCAGCTCCTGGGTGATCTCCTCCTGCAGCTCGAGCTTGGTCATCTGCAGCAGCTTGATCGCCTGCTGCAGAGACGGCGTCATGATGAGCTTCTGCGTCATGCGCAGATTCAGTTTTTGCTCGAGCGCCATGGCTGTCCCCTGTCTCCCCGGTGTTCCCGGCGGGCGGTCCGCCCCGCCGCCGGTCTTCAGTCCGCCGGATAGGCGCTGGGCGGCGCCTCGACCGGCTCGCGATCGACCAGCCGGAAGTTGGCCCCCAGGTAAATCTCCCTGACCTGGGGATCGGCCGCCAGCTGACCCGGGCTCCCCTTCCGGAAGATCCGGCCCTCGGCGATGATGTAGGCCCGATCGGTAATCCGCAGGGTCTCCTGAACGTTGTGGTCGGTCATCAGGAGCCCGATCCCCTTCGCCTTCAATTGATAAATGATCTTTTGAATATCCGCAACCGCAATCGGGTCGATCCCCGAAAAAGGCTCGTCCAGCAGCATGAACGACGGGGAAATCACCAGCGCGCGGGCGATCTCCGCCCGCCGGCGCTCCCCCCCGGACAGGTTATAGGCCGGGCTCTTTGCCAGATGGGCAATCTTGAGCTCCTCCAGGACGGCGGCCGTGCGCTGGCGGATCTCCTCCCGCGGCATGTCCAGGGTTTCCAGGATGGCAATCAGGTTCTCCTCGACCGTCAGCTTGCGGAAGATGGACGGCTCCTGGGGCAGGTAGCTGATGCCGCTGCGCGCCCGGAGGTACATCGGCAGTCGCGACACGTCGTGCCCCCCGAGCAGGATCCGCCCCGCGTCGGGCTGGACGAGTCCGACGACGCAGTAGAACGTGGTGGTCTTCCCCGCACCATTGGGCCCGAGAAGCCCGACCACTTCACCGCTCTGGATGTGGAGAGAGATGTCCTTGATCACGGGCCGCCCGCGGTAGCTCTTGGTCAGCCCCTCAATGCTTAGTTTTCGGCTCAACCGACTGGACGTCCTTGGGTTCGGGCTTGAGGGTAATCCAGGTCCGACCGCCGCGCGCGGATTCGGTCAGAATCCTATCCCCCGCCAGATCGAATGTCAACGTCTGCCCGCGCAGCGTGCGGCCCGTGGCCGTGTCCACGACCTCCGCCAGCTTGTCCTCGTCCTTCAGGATCAGCATGTCGTCCGCGGCGTGATAGATCGCGGTCTTCGCCGTGCCGAAGCTCTGGTCTCTCTTAATCGCCACCGACCCGTAGGCCTCGATCCGGTCGAGCGCCCGGGCGCCGTCCCGCTCGACCTGATAGGCGTCCATGGCGTCGGCCGTCAGCGTGGCGTCCTGACGGGCCAGATGCACGTTGTCGCGGTAGTGGCCCACGCCCTTCGCGTCGTCGAACACCATGCTCGAGGCGGTGATGGCGGTGACGGTCGGTCGTCCCGGAGGGCCGGCGTCCGCGGTCGGACGCTGCGTGAAGCGCGTCATGACGTTGTCCGTGGCCCGCAGCTGCCGGGAGGGCTGATCGACGACGATCTCGTCCGCCTGGATGCTGTTGCCCTCCTGCCAGGCCCGTGCCGAGCCCGTGTACGCGGCGCGCCCCGCGGTCTGGTCGTACTGGAGCGTCCTCGCCTGGAAGGAGATCGCGGAGCGGCCTCCGAATCCGGGCGCCGCCGGCCCTCCTTTCGATCCCGGCATCGACACCGTCCGCACGTCGCCGCGCGCCTGCACGGTCTTCGCCGCCACCCTCATGTCGATCTCCTGCGCCGCGATCCTGTCGGTCGCGGTCAGGAGAACGGGCTCGCCGCGCAGCTCCAGGAGGTCGTCGGCCGGCGCGTAGCGCAGCGAACGGCTGCGCGAGGTGGTGGGCCCCGAAGTCACACGGCAGTTCCCCGAGGCCTCGGCCTCGCGGAGCTGGCTCCCCGGGCCGGTGAACCTCGCGACCAGGCTGTCGGCGCGCATCTCGTTGACCGTGCCGTCCGGTCCCGGAGAGAGGGTGGCGATCACGTCGCCGAACGCGTTCATCTGGCGCACCAGGCGGCGCGCGTCGTCGAACTGCACCTTGAGGTAGTTGCCGTACAGGACGTCCCCGCCCCGCTCCATCCGGACGTTGTCGGTGAACACGGCCGTGTTGCCGTCGAGGGCCGCGACCAGATCGCCCGACGAGATGACGATCGGCCCCCCGGCTTCCTCGGCCGGCACACGCAGCAGGACCCGATCCGGGATCTTGATCTGGCGCTCGGAGACCAGGTAATTCATCCCGCGTCCCTGGCCCTCGAGCCCGCCGATACTGAACACGATGTCGTCCGCCGTGAAGATCATGTCCCGGTCGTTGTCGTAGAACAGCGTCCCCGTGCGCAGCGACAGCTTCTCGTCCTCGTTCTCGACCGTCACGTCTCCCGACAGGCTGGCGCGGCGCTCGTTGGCGTCGAACTGCCCCTTGATCCCCGACACCTTCACCCTCCCGCCGCGCTCGTCGTGGATCGTCAACTCGACCCCCTCGAGGAAATTGCGATCTCCGGCGAACTTGGTGACGCTCTTCGCCCGGAGCGTGAAGGCGGGGCGGCCTTCGCGGCTGCCGTTCACCTCGAACCGATCCGATCGATCCACCAGCGGCCCCTGCTCGGGGGGAGTCGGCGACGAGGGCGCCATGGTGATCCGCGTCTGCGGGGCACCACGGTGGCCGTAGCTCATCACCACCGCCAGGACGAACCCGGCCAGGACCATCAGGACGAGGACGCGCAGCACGATCACCGCGCGCAGGGGGCGCCAGTGGATGCGCTGCGTCTCCGGTGCCTGTGGCATCGTGCTCCCTCAGCGGCCCTTGAACGACGGCCTGCGCTTCTCGACGAAGGCGCGGGTTCCCTCCCGCATGTCCTCCGTGGCGCAGGTCAGGCCGAACAGGGCGGCCTCCATGGCCAGCCCCTCGGTCAGCGTCATCTGCAGCCCCTCGTGGACCGCCTGCATGGCGTAGCGCAGGGCCAGCGGCCCCCGCGACAGGAGCGTCCGGGCCAGGGTCTCGGCGGCGGCCGGCAGCTCGGCCGCCGGCACCACCCGGTTGATCAGACCGATGCGGTGCGCCTCGCGCGCGTCGATCGGCTCCCCCGCCAGAATGAGCTCCAGGGCCCGGCCCGCGCCCACCAGCCGGCTCAGCCGCTGCGTCCCGCCGTAGCCGGGGATGATCCCGAGAGCCACCTCCGGCTGGCCGAGCTTGGCGGTGTCCGCCGCCAGCCGCAGCGTACAGGCCATGGCCAGCTCCAGCCCGCCCCCGAGGGCGTACCCGTTCACCGCGGCGATGCTCGGCTTGCCGAGCCGCTCGAGCCGGACCAGGACGTCCTGCCCGCGGCGCGCGTAGGCCGCGCCTTCCACGGGGGACTGCGCCGACAGCTCGGCGATGTCGGCGCCGGCGACGAACGCCTTCTCGCCCATGCCGGTCACGATCAGGACGCCGACGGCCGGGTCCTCGCCCGCGGCGCCGACCGCCGCGTCGATCTCCTGCATCGTCCGTCGATCCAGGGCGTTGAGCTTCTCGGGGCGGTTGATGGTCAGCCGCGCGATGCCCTCCTTCCTCTCCAGCAGCACCCGGTCCGTCCCGCTCATCGTCGCTCCTCCCCCGGCAGCCTCGCGTCAGCGCTGCGCCAGGAAGTCGTTGGGCCGGGGGGGCTCGGACGAGTAATCATAGAACCCCTTCCCGGTCTTGCGGCCGTTGAACCCGGCGAGCACCATCCGCTTCATCAGCGGCGGCGGCGCAAACCGGGCTTCCCGGAACTCGTCGAACATGATGTTGGCAATGTAATACGTCGTGTCGATCCCGACCAGATCCAGAAGCGTCAGGGGGCCCATCGGGTGTCCGCAGCCGAGCTTCATGCCCTGGTCGATGTCGGTGACGCTGCCGACGCCCTCCTCCAGGGCGCGGATGGCATCGAGGATGTACGGGACCAGGAGCCGGTTCACGATGAACCCGGTGCGGTCCATGGTCCGGATCGGCACCTTCCCGAGGCTTTTCGCGAACTCCAGGATTGTTTCCTCCACCCCCGGACCGGTCCGGATGGTCCGGACGACCTCCACGAGCCTCATGAGGGGCACCGGATTGAAGAAGTGCAGGCCGATGAAGCGCTCCGGTCGTTTCGTCGACACCGCCATTTCCGTAATCGACAGCGACGAGGTGTTGCTGGCGAGGATGGCCGCGGGCCTGAGAACGCTTTCGAGTCGGGAGAACGCCTCTCTCTTGGCGGCCAGGTTCTCGACGACCGCCTCGATCACGATATCGCAATCACCGAGCGCCTTGTAATCCGTCGTCCCCGTCAGGCGGGACAGCGTGGCCTGCCTGTCCTCGGGACGGACCTTCCCCTTGGCGACGCCGCCCGCCAGGAACTGGTCGATCCTCTTGAGGCCGCCGTCGAGGAGCTCCCGGCTGACCTCCAGCACCGTCGTGGGGTAGCCGGACTGCGCCGTCACCTGCGCGATCCCGGCCCCCATGAGACCGCACCCGAGGACCCCCACCTTCTTGATCTCCATCCTCTCACCTCCGTTCCCGTGCCGGGGCCTCCCCCGGACGGCCGTTATCGTCCGGCCGCTGCAGCCGACTGGACCAGGAGCGCGATCCCCTGACCGCCTCCGATGCAGGCGCTCGCGATGCCGTACCGTCCACCCCGCCTCCTCAGCTCGAGGAGAAGAGTCAGGGTCAGACGCGTGCCGGTGGCCCCGAGGGGATGGCCCAGCGCCACCGCCCCTCCATTGACGTTCACTCGATCGCGATCCAGCCCGAGCTCCTTCTCGACCGCCAGATATTGCGCGGCGAAGGCTTCGTTGATCTCGAACAGGTCGATCTCCTTCAGAGAGAGCCCGGCGCGCTGCAACGCCTGCCGGATCGCGGGCACGGGACCGATGCCCATGATCCGGGGCGGGACTCCCGCCACCCCGTAGGTGATGACCCGGCCCAGCGGCTCCCCCCTGAGGTCGCGCGCCGCCGAGGGCGACGCGAGCACGACGGCCGCCGCCCCATCGACGATGCCGGAGGCGTTCCCGGCCGTGACGAATCCCTGGCCCTGGAAAGCCGGCGGCAGCTTCGCCAGGCCCTCGAGCGTCGTGTCCGGGCGCCTGTGATTGTCCTCGGCCACGACCACCTCCTTGCCGCGCTCGCGCACCGTGACCGGGACGATCTCCTCCTGGAGGCGCCCCGACCTGACGGCCGCATCGGCCGCCTGCTGGCTGCGCAGGGCGTAGCGGTCCGCCTGGTCTCGCGTGATGCCCCGCTCGACGGCCAGAGTCTCGGCGGTCTGCGCCATGGAGCACCCGCAGTAGGTGTCGAGAAGACCGACCAGAAGCGAGTCCTCGAGCTGCGCGTGCCCCATCTTGAGGCCCGAGCGGAGGCCGCGCAGGACGTGCGGGGCCTGCGTCATGTTCTCCATCCCCCCGGCCAGGCCGACGTCGGCCTCCTGGAGATGGATCAGCGAGGCGGCCGTGACGATCGACTGGAGACCCGACCCGCACAGGCGGTTGAGGGTCAGGGCGGGAACGGTGTCCGGCAGGCCCGCCTTCAGCCCGACATGACGCGCTCCGTACATGGCATTGCCGCTCGTCTGCATGGCGTTCCCGAACACCACGTGATCGACCCGCGCCGGATCCGCCCCCGACCGCCGCAGCGCCTCGCGCGCCGCGATCGCGCCCAGCTCGATCTCGGTGAGATCGCGGAACAAGGTGTTGTACTCGGCCATCGCCGTGCGGGCACCCGCCAGCACGACGGCCTCGAACATCGGACCGCGACGCACCGTCATGCGCTCTCCTTGGGACGCTCGATCCGGTCCGCAAGCCGGTGGTGATCGGCGCGCTTGATGATCTGCCGGAAGTCCTGGGCCTCGATCTTGACCACGTGGCACATCTCCTGGAGTCGCGAATAGACGCGCGGTCCAATGCGGTCCTTGAGCGTCGGCCCGCGGCCGCCGGCGGCTTCGTCCGCGTAATTCGTGGTCACGAGCGTCGCCCGCTTGTCGTTGTAGCGGGTGGTCACGATGTGCGACAGGGTCTCCTCCAGCCAGGGGCTGAACTGCCGTCCCCCCAGGTCATCCAGGAGGACCGCCTCGGTCTGCAGCACCGGCTGCAGCAGGTCGAGCTCGCTCATCCCCGATTGCCTGTCGAACGTCGCCTGCAGCCGGCGCAGCAGGTCCTGGACGTCGCAGAAAAGGCCCGGCACGCCCTTGAGGAGCGCCAGGCGGCGCAGGGCGGACACCGCCAGGTGCGTCTTGCCCACTCCCGGCGGGCCCATGAACAGGAGGCCGCGGTCGCTCAGAGGATACTCTTCCGCGTACCGCACGGCCCAGGTGCGGGCGCCCTGCAGGACCAGCTGGTGTGGGGGGATGGCGTCAAAGTTGTCGAAATCGCAGTCCTGGTAACGGCGCGGGATGCGCGCCGCCTGCAGGAACTCCTCGATCCCGGCGGGGCGGCCGCGCGCGACGCCCCGGCACGCGCACGGGCGCGCGCGCGTCGCGCCCGCCGCCTCCAGGAGCAGGAACCCGGTGCCGCCGCAACGCTCGCACTGCCCGGCCGTGATCTCGCTCATCGACGGCACCCGTGCCCCGCACCGATCAGTTCAGATAGCCCTGCAACTGCTGGCACTTCTGCGAGCGATTCAGCTTCTCCAGCGCCTGCGCCTCGATCTGGCGGATGCGCTCGCGTGACAGCCCCATCATCTCGCCGATCTCCTTGAGCGTCTTGGGCTCTCCTTCGTCCAGCCCGAAGCGCAGCCGCAGCACCTTCTGCTCTTTCGGGTCGAGCTCTCCCAGGCAGGCGTACAGATGATCCTTGAGAGACGATCGCAGAAGGGCCATGTCGGCCGGCGGGATCACGTCCTGCTCGAGCTTGTCCGACAGGTGGAACTCGTGCTCCTCGTCGATCACCGTGGACAGGGAGACATTCTCGTCGGCCACCTGAAGGAGACTGGTGACCTCCTCCACCGGGATGCCCAGCTTCCCGGCGATCTCGTCCGGCGTGGGGTTGCGCTCCAGGTCGAGCGTCAGCTGCGAGATCGTCTTGCCGATGCGGTACAGGAGGTTGGCCTGCTTCTGCGGCAGCCGGAACGCCCCGCTCTGATCGGACAGTGCGTGGATGATCGACTGGCGCACCCACCATACCGCGTAGGTGATGAACTTGACGTTCTTCTTGGGATTGAAGCGCTTGGCGGCCTCGATCAGGCCGATGTTCCCCTCGTTGATGAGGTCGAGAAAGGAGAGCCCGCAGTTCCGGTATTTCTTGGCGAAGCTCACCACGAATCGCAGGTTCGCCTCGACCATCTTGCGCAACGCCTCCCGGTCCCCTTTCTGGATGCGATCCCCGAGGACCTTTTCCTCGTCCGCCGTGATGCGCGGGAGCTTCGAGATCTCCTGAAGATACTTTTTCAGGGTCTCCGAGGACACGGCTGTCCGCTTGCCGGCAGCCCGTTCTTCTTCCACCCGTCACCCCTTGTCGGCTTTGGCGTTGCGCCCGGGGTCGAAGACCTTGACCAGCGCCCGGGACGATTCGATGCCGGCGTCCTGCCTCCTCTGACTCAGCTCCTCCCTCACGCATGCGATGAACCGCTCCATTTCGCCTTGCATGCTCTCGATCCGCTGCCGCAGATTCATGATGATCTCGACACCCGCCAGGTTCACGCCGAGATCGCGGGTCAGATTCAGGATGAACGACAGGCGTTCGAGGTCGTCCTCGGAATAGAGCCGTGTGTTCCCCTGCGTCCGTGAGGGTTTCACCAGCCCCTCGCGCTCGTACAACCGCAGGGTCTGGGGATGGACCTCGAAGCGCCTGGCCACCACGCTGATCATGTAGTAGGCCCTCGTGTCCTTGCGCTGGTCTTTTCCGGCCCGTCGTCGGGTCCGGGATTCACGTGCGGAGGCCACGGCGCAACTCCTCGCCCGGGCTCAGGGCGCCGAGCTCTCTCAGCAACTGCCGGGATTTCTCGTCGGTAGCGCGCGGCGTGACGATGTGGACCTCCACGTACTGGTCCCCGCGACCCGAGCCGCGCAGAAGCGGGGCGCCCTTGCCGCGCAGCCTGAACTTCTGGCCGCTGGACGTCCCCGGGGGGATCTTGACGCTCGCCGATCCGTCGATCGTCGGGACGTCGATCCGTGAGCCGAGGGCCGCCTCGCTCACCGTGATCGGCACGCTGCAGTGGATATTATCACCGATTCTCCTGAAGAAGGGGTGCGGGGCGACGTTCGTGACGATGTACAGGTCGCCGTTCGGCCCGCCGTTTCGTCCCGCCCTCCCCTTCCCCCCGACCCGGACGCGCGACCCATTGTCCACCCCGGCCGGGATGTGCACCTTGATCGTCTCGCGCCTCCTCAGGACGCCTGTGCCCCTGCAGTTCCCGCAGCCTTCGGAGCCCAGGGTCCCCTTGCCGCCGCAGCGCCTGCAGGTCGTGGCGAAGCGCAGCGCCCCCGACACGTGGCTGATCCGGCCCGTGCCGGCGCAGTCCGGGCAGGGGCGCCGCGCGCGCGACGGCACCGTGCCCGAGCCGTTGCAGCGCGGGCACGCCGTCTCGGCGTCGATGGTGAGCTCGGTGGTCAGGCCGCGAAGAGCGTCGAAGAACCCGACGTTGAGGGCGTGCGTGACGTCCTCGCCCCGGCGCGGCACCGTGTCGTCCCGCACATCGCCGTCGCCCCGGCCGAGAATCTCCGAGAAGAAGGAGGAGAAGCTCGACGCCGCGCTCCCCAGATCGCCGAAGTCGAAACCCACATCGGGGGCCGGTCCGGTGCCGCGGAAAGGCCGTCCGTCCTCCCCCGCCGCGAACCGTTCTCCGTATTGCAACTCGATGTCGTGCTTCTTGCGCTTCTCGGGATCCGACAGGACGTCGTAGGCCTCCGAGATCTGCTTGAAGCGCTCCTCCGCGCGCTTGTCTCCGGGGTTGAGATCGGGGTGGTGCTTGCGGGCGAGCTTGCGATAGGACTTCTTGATGTCGGCGAGACGCGCCTTGCGATCGACACCCAGCACCTCGTAATGGTTGACCACTACACGACCTGGACCTTGATCGGCCGGGCGCGCGTGCCGGCCGACTTAGGCAGGAAGACCTCCAGCACGCCGAGATGGAGGCGGGCGGTGACCCGGCCCTCATCGACCGGCACCGGCAGGTGAAAGGTGCGCGTGAAGGTGCCGTACGCCCTCTCGATGCGGAGCGCCGAGCGCGCTTCCCGATCCAGCGGCCGCTGGCCCTCCAGGGTCACGATTCCTCCTTCGACCCGGATCACCAGGGCGTCCCGGCGGAGACCCGGAACCTCGGCGGTCAGAACGAAGGCCCCGCGGTCCTCGCGCAGGTCGACCGGGGGAACCCAGCCCGACAACCCCTCGGGAGAGAAGTCGCCTCTTCGGAGGACCGACTCCAGGAGGCGGTTCGTGCGGTCCTTCAGAGCCATCAGGTCGCGGATGGGGTCCCACGGGAGCACCGCGCCCTCGCCGCGCGGCGGACGCGGCGAGCGGCCGGTCATTGCTTCTTCTCATCGACGTCGACGAATTCGGCGTCGATCACGTCACCCTCCTTGCGGCTGCCCGTGGAGGGTTCTGTCGCCGGCCCGCCGGTCGGCTCGTCGTCTGCGCGCGGACCGGGCCCCGGCCCGGCGGCGGCGCCGGCCTTCTGGTACATCACCTCGGCCAGATGGTGGGACGCCTTCTCGAGGCCCTTCAGCGCGGCGTTGATCTGCTCGCTGCTGCCGCCGGCCATGACCTTCCGCACCTCGTCGATCGCCGCGCGGATGGAGCGCTCGTCCTCCGCCGACACCTTGTCGCGGTTCTCCTCGAGGAGCTTCTCGATCTGGTACACCCGGGTGTCGGCCGTGTTGCGCGCCTCGATCTCCTCCCGCTTGCGGCGGTCCTCCTCCGCGTGCGACTGCGCCTCCTTGACCATCTTGTCGATGTCGTCCCTGGTGAGCGTCCCGGTGCCGCTGATCGTGATCTTCTGCTCCTTGCCGGTGGCGAGGTCCTTGGCCGAGACGTTCAGGATGCCGTTGGCGTCGATGTCGAAGGCGACCTCGATCTGCGGCATGCCCCGCGGCGCCGACGGGATCCCGACGAGGTGGAACCGTCCGAGCGTGCGCGCGTCCCGGGCCAGCTCGCGCTCGCCCTGCAGGACGTGCACCTCGACGCTCGTCTGGTTGTCGGTCGCGGTCGAGAAGATCTCGCTCTTGCGCGTCGGGATCGTGGTGTTGCGCTCGATGAGCTTGGTCATGACTCCACCGAGGGTCTCGATACCCAGCGACAGCGGCGTGACGTCGAGGAGAAGCAGGTCCTTGACCTCACCGCCCAGCACGCCGGCCTGCACGGCCGCGCCAACCGCCACGACCTCGTCCGGGTTCACCCCCTTGTGGGGCTCGCGGCCGAAGAACTGCCGAACCAGCTCCTGGATCTTGGGGATGCGCGTGCTGCCGCCGACCAGGACCACCTCGTCGATGTCGGACGGCTGCATACCCGCGTCCTTGAGCGCCTGGCGGAGGGGCGGGAGGGAACGTTCGAACAGATCCCCGGCCAGCCGCTCGAACTGCGCCCGGCTCAGCTTCATCTGGAGATGCTTGGGGCCGCTGGCGTCCGCCGTGATGAAGGGAAGGTTGATCTCCGTCTCCGTCACCGTGGACAGCTCGCACTTCGCCTTTTCGGCCGATTCCTTCAGCCGCTGCAGCGCCATCCGGTCCTTGGACAGATCGATCCCCTGGTCCTTCTTGAACTCGGCGGTGATCCATTCGACGATCCGCTGATCGATGTTGTCACCGCCCAGGTGGGTGTCACCGTTGGTCGATTTGACCTCGACGACCCCCTCTCCGACCTCGAGGATCGAGATGTCGAACGTGCCCCCGCCGAAGTCGTACACGGCGATGACCTCGTCCTTCTTCTTGTCCAGCCCGTAGGCCAGAGCGGCGGCCGTCGGCTCGTTGACGATGCGTTCCACCTCGAACCCGGCGATCCGTCCGGCGTCCTTGGTGGCCTGGCGCTGCGCGTCGTTGAAGTACGCCGGGACGGTGATCACCGCCCGGCTGACCTTCTCGCCGAGATAATCCTCGGCCGATTGTTTCATCTTCTGCAGGATGTACGCCGAGATCTGCTCCGGGCTGTAATCCTTGCCGCGGATGCGCACTCGCACGGCGTTGGCCGGGCCGGCGACCACGCGATACGGGACCATCTTCATTTCTTCGTTGACCTCCTCCATCCTGCGACCCATGAAGCGCTTGATGGAGAAGACGGTGTTTTCGGGATTGGTGATGGACTGCCGCTTGGCGACCTGTCCGACCAGAAGCTCGCTCTTATCGGTGAATGCGACCACGGAAGGGGTCGTTCGCGAGCCTTCGGCATTCGGTACGACGACCGGTTTGCCGCCCTCCATGATGGCGACGACGGAATTCGTCGTCCCGAGGTCGATGCCGATGATCTTGCTCATTTATTTCCTCCTTGGGAACGGTCCTTAGGCTGTTAGTCGAAGTTCAGTATAAAGATTGAGTGTATCATTGTCAAGTTGAATATGATCGAGATTGAATTATTTAACTGTTTACGCTGCTATAACTTAAAATAATCACCGATTATCCGGACGGAGAATTGACCAGCTCGATCGTCTTGTCACTATGATCGGCGGACGGTGAGAAGGCTATCCTGTAGCCGCCTGGGAGAACCTCATAGTCGAACGGCCGGCCGAGGGGATCCAGTATAGCCGAAGGCTTCAGAAGGTGGGCGGTCACGAGGTACTTGAGGTTTTCTGGATAACCGCGATTGAGAAGGTAATAGACCTGGATGGCAAAGTCGATCCGCTGCATGCGGCTGCGGGCTATCGCATCCCGGATTGAACGCATCTCCTGCCGCGGGAGGAGGGGGCCCAGAAACGGCACGGCGGCCTCCCTGTGCTCCAGCCCCATGATGATCGTCTGGCCGCGGCGCATCAGCAGGCTGCCCGCCCCGAGGACGAGCAGCAGGTAGCCGACGGCCAGGAGGACGCGCGGCGCCTCGCGCGGCGCCCGCACCGCCGGCGCCTGCGCGGCCGCCGCCTTCTGCCCGGCGGCCTTCACCTCATCCAGGAGCTGCCGGCTGATCAGATCAAACAGGATCCTGCACGTGTCGAACTCGCTGAGGGCGCAGCGTTCGACGATTTCCTGCACCGTGCGCTTGCCGTCCACCAGGCCGTAGACGCTACGCTCCTGTTCGTTCAGCGTCACGCCCCGGGCAGCCTCGTCCTCGCTCCCCGGCGCCGCGGCGCGCGATACGGCGGCGATCTCGACGTTGGCTCGGCGGTAGACGGCCGAGAACGACCTGATGCCTTTCTCGATCATCGGCCACTCGTCGAGAATGCGGGCCCCTTCCATCAGAATGCTCTCCGCGGTCATCGGGGCCACGTACTCCTTGTCGTAGTCGACGCGCTCCTCCTGGGAGAAGTCGTACTCGCCGTCCCCCCAGCGGAACAGCCGGTAGACCATCTGGCTGATCTGGATCTGCAGCGCCTCGCGAAGGGCCACGGCGTCGATGAACTTGTTCTCGACCAGGATGCTCCCCATCCGTTTCAGGGTGTTCTTCTGGATGCGGAGCGCCTCCTGCAGCTGCGTCTCGGTGATCCGCCCCGATTTCACCAGGACGGTCCCGAGGCGGTCCTCCAGACGCCGGTGGAAGGCGTCCGCCGACACCACGCTGCCCTCGACGAACGACACCGTCACCACCTCCCTGTCGTTCTTGAGCGTCAGGACGCCGGTCTTCTTCTGGATGCCGATCAGCTGGAAAATGTCGGCCAGACTGAAGTCCTTCAGCGTGCCCTTAAGCGCCATGCCGCTTCACTCCGTCTCCGCCTCGTGGGCGCTGAGGTTCCCCACGAGCCAGGCGAGTAGTGCCAGAGTCCCGGCCGCCGCAACGGGCAGGAGCCCCCCGGCGAGGATCCCCTCGGAGGGCACCAGGAACTCGTCCCGCAGGTGCACGGCCAGCCAGGTCCCGAACCACGTGACCAGGAGGGCGCTTCCCAGAAGCGGCCGGCCCCCGAGAACGTGTCCCCCCCCGGGCAGCCCCAGGCTGAGGAGACGCTCGCCGATCCACACATGGCGCCGGTGTCTGACGACCTCCTCCAGTTTCCTGTTTTTCACGTTCGGCGCGAGGCCGTCCCGCAGGATGAACAGATGCATGCATGGGGAGCAGTGGTCCGGGTACTTGGTGACCACCTGGCAGCGCCGGCAGAAGGCCCGCCCGCAGCGCCGGCAGCGACGGGCTGGAGCGCCGCGAACCGCGAAGCCCAGACCCGGCGCGAGGATGACCAGGATGAGGCCGGCCCCACCGGCCAGGGTGGCGGGGGCGCTCAGCGACCGCGTCCAGGACGATCGTCCACCCGGGTCGATGCGCAGGGCGAAGGCACGCCTCCAGATCTGCCCGGGCGCGTAGCCGACGTCCATCGGCAGCCTCCGGGACCGCCCTTCATTTCCCTGCGACAGGAGCCGGGTGACCAGGGCGTCATCGATCCGCCGCGCTTCCTTCAGCTCCTGGTCCGCCGATTCAAGGTGAAACGCCTCGAGGTGCGCCAGATGACTGTTGTAGTGGGCGACGGCCATCGCCGGATCGGTGTCCCATGCCCGCTTGTACAGTCCCTGCGCGATGGCGAACTCCTGGCGCAGGGCGTGGAGATTCGCGAGGTTGACCATGGCGAGGGAATGGTTCGGATCGATCTTCGTCACCTGTTCGTACAACTGCATCGCTTCGTCGAAGCGTCCGGCCACGCGTTCGATCGAGGCGAGCAGGAACGGGAACATCGGATCGTCGGGATGATCCGCCTGGAGCCTCCGGAGGGCCTGCTCGTCCTGCAGGTCGTACCCGCCGCGCATCGACCGGAACAGGGCGCGTGCCCCGGGATCGACCGCGGTTCCCGCGACCCAATCCAGCAGGCGGCCGGTCGGCCCCGCGGCGATCAGCAGAGACAGCGCGAGGAGGGCGATGAGTCTCTCGGTCCTGCGCAGGTACGGAAAGAAGAGGATCGCCCAGAACACGAGCAGCCACACCAGCGGGGCCAGCGCCAGGATGGGAAGCGCCAGCAATCCCCAACCGAGCAGCCGGGAGGTGTCGTTGGAGAGGGAACCCGGGAACCGTTCCTTCAGATCGTGGAACAGGGCGGGGGCGCTCCGCAGGCACATCAGGAGGAGACTCGCGCCGGCGCCCAGGCAGAGTCCCAGGTAGACGATCAACAGGGCGTTCCCCATCTGGCGATACACGACGCCCGCATCGGCCAGCCCGGACTTCAGGCCCGTCCAGCCCTCGCCGGCGGCCCCGCGCAGGTCACGGTCGCCGCGGAGCAGGGCGATGGCCAGCCCGGCGTGCGCCGCCCCGAGAGCCGGATCGAAGCGCGCGGCGAGACGGAAATTATCCTGCGCTCCGCGGTAGTCCCCTTCGTCGAGCCTGCTCCGGGCTTTCGTCAGGAAGGCGCCGGCGATCTCCGGAGCGCCCCGCAGGCCCTCGCGCTGCATGAAATCCAGCGCGACCTCGACCTGGCGGGCCGCCTCGTCTTTCTCGCCGCGTCTTTGCAGGGCTTCCTCCTTGAACCACAGATCGGCGAGGACCTCCCGCGAGTTCACCCCTTCCTGGAGCGGGAGAACGGGGCCGGGCCCCTCGGTCTCCACGCGGGAACTCGGGCGGGGAGCCGAAGGAGCGACCGTTCCCGGGTTCTGGATCAGCGGGCGGTTGGGATCGAGAACGATGACTTCAGGCTCCTGGGCGCGGGAGAGGGCGGGGCCCAGAACCGCGAAGACGACGACGGGCCCGATCGCCAGGCGGCGGCCGCGGCGTCCCGTCATGGAGGAGGAGCGCTCGGCCATGGGTGCGGCACCGGCGGACGACTCACGATTTCTTGGACGTCTTCGACTTCTGGAGGTTGACCACCGCCATCTTCAAGTCGTAGAGGAGCGACTCGAGCAGCCGCCCTTCGTCCGCCGTGAGGTTGCCCCGCGTCTTCATCTGGAGGGCCTGCAGGAGATCGATCACCTGCCGGGCGCCGTCGAGGTCGACCTCGACCTGGCCGGTGAACGGGTTGGGCATCTCGCCGAGATTGGCCGCCGCCGTGGCGGCCAGATTCCGCACCAGGCTCACGAAGTGCGTCGAGGCGACCTGATCCTGGCGGGACGCCGTTGCCGGTGCCGCTCGCGGCGCCTCGACTGCGGCCGCAGGACCGGCGCCGCGCGGCGCGGGAGCGGCTTCATCGAGCGGCCGATCCGGATCGCGGCGCTGCCCGTCCGGCGTGAACATCCGGCGATCGATGACCCGGATGTCCTCCCGCTTCTTCTCGTCCTTCTTGTCCATCGTCGTCCGCGCGGGCGGCGCGCCCTCCACCATGCGGCGCGGAGAATAGCACCCCCGTGCGGCGGAACACAAGCCGTTGCGGGGCCGCGCACGGTGGACTAACATGCGCCGCGCGCGGCTGGAGGCCCCCGTGTCGGAAATGGATCGCCTGAAGCGGATCATGGATCGCCTGCGCGGCCCGGACGGGTGCCCGTGGGACCGCGAGCAGACTTACGAGACCCTTGCGACGTTTCTTCTCGAGGAGACTTACGAGACGCTGGAGGCGATGACGTCGGGCGTTCCCTCGGCCCACCGCGAGGAGCTCGGTGACCTCCTGTTCCAGATCGTGTTCCAGGCGCGCATCGCCAAGGAGCGCGGGGAATTCGACCTCGAGGACGTCATGCGGG
>WNGL01004212.1_pt1 | contig 22615 bp, 16 predicted proteins | sample 5400591 | NCBI WGS metagenome assembly WNGL01 (sample SAMN13153377, study PRJNA577476) | soil metagenome | isolation source: 80 cm soil or saprolite under Garry oak tree replicate 1 | place: USA:California | collected 2016-06-15 | reverse complement strand
CCGAACACCCGCGAGGCGGTGGCCGCGTGGAAGTCGTGCCCGGACTCGAACGCCGCGATCAGCGCCTCGTCGCCGGACAGGTGCGCCATGATCCGCAGCTCGATCTGGCTGTAGTCGGCGGAAAGCAGGCACTCGTACTCCGGGCCGACCACGAAGCCCAGCCGGATCTGGCGGCCGAGTTCGCTGCGGATGGGGATGTTCTGCAGGTTCGGGTCGGTGGAGGACAGCCGGCCGGTGGCCGCGACGGTCTGGTTGAACGTGGTGTGGATCCGGCCGTCCTCGCCGGCCATCGGGATCAGCGAGTCCACGATCGTCATCAGCTTGGCCACGTCGCGGTGGCGCAGCAGGTGCTCGAGGACCGGATGCTGGGTCTGCGCGAGCAGGCTGGTCAGCGCCTCGGAGTCGGTGGTGTACCCGGTCTTGATGCGCTTGGTCTTGGGCAGGCGGAGCTCGTTGAACAGCAGCTCCTGCAGCTGCTTGGGCGAGCCGAGGTTGAACTCGTGCCCGGCGACCGCGTAGGCGGCCTGCTCGGCCGCCTTCACCTCGCCGTGCAGGGTGGCGGACATGGCCGCGAAGTGGTCGATGTCGGCGCCGATCCCGGTGCGCTCCATCTTGGCCAGCACCGCGATCAGCGGCATCTCGAGCTCGCGCAGCAGCGCCACCGACTCGCGCCGGTCCAGGTCCTCCTCCAGCGCCGCGGCCAGCTCGAGCGTGGCCTGGGCGCGCAGCACCAGGGCGGCCGCCGCGTCGCGCTCGCCGGAGCCGTCCAGCGTCAGCTGGCCGTCCTCGGCTTCCTCGCGCAGCTCCTTGCCCAGGTAGCGCAGCGCCAGGTCGGCCAGGTCGAAGGTGCGCTGGCCGGGCAGCGCCAGGTAGGCGGCCAGCGCCGTGTCGCAGGACAGCCCGGCCAGCGGGAGCCCGCGGGCGGCCAGCGCGTGCATCGGGCCCTTGGCGTCGTGCAGGACCTTCGGGTGCTCAGGGTCGGCGAGCCAGGCCGCCAGGGCGCGCTCGTCGGCCTCGGTGAGCTGGGTCGGGTCCAGGTGGGCGCCGTGGCCGTCTGGAGCGGCGATCGCCAGCGCGGTCACGTTGCCCGTGCCGCGCCCCCAGGTTCCCGTGAGCGTGAGCCCGGCCCGTTCGGCTGAAGAATGGGCGTCCAGCCAGGCACCGACCTGCTCCGGTCCGATCAGCTCGGCCACCACCTCGAACGCCGCCCTTGCCGCGTGCGGAGCGGCGGTGGGCTCGGGACCGCCGGGGCCGGTCGCGGCGATGAGGCCATGCGGGAGCGTCTGGTAGAGGCGCTCGCGCAGCACCTTGAACTGGAGCGTGTCGAAGAGCTGGTGGATCTTCTCCCGGTCCCACGCGACCGGCAGCAGGTCACCGGGCACCGCGCCGACGGTCTCGGCGGGCATGTCGGTGAGCAGCGAGGTGAGCTGGCGGTTGCGCAGCACGCTGCCGAGATGCTCGCGCAGCGCGTCGCCGGCCTTGCCCTTGACCTCGTCCACCCGGTCGACCAGGGCCTGCAGCGAGCCGAACTCGGCGATCCACTTGGTCGCGGTCTTCTCCCCCACCCCCGGGATGCCGGGCAGGTTGTCGCTGGGGTCGCCGCGCAGCGCGGCGAAGTCGGGGTACTGCGCCGGCGAGAGCCCGTACTTCTCGGTCACGGTCTCCGGGGTGAAGCGGGTCATCTCGGTGATCCCGCGCCTGGTCATCAGCACCGTCACCCGGTCCGAGACCAGCTGGAGCACGTCGCGGTCGCCGGTGACGATGAGGACATCCATGTTTTCTTCGGCGGCTTCGGTGGCGAGGGTGGCGATCAGGTCGTCGGCTTCGTAGCCCGGCGCCGACAGCCGCCTGATGCCGAGCGCGTCGAGCACCTCGAAGATCAGGCTGAGCTGGCTGCGGAAGTCCTCGGGCGTCTCCCGCCTGTTCGCCTTGTACTCCACCCACTGCTCGTGCCTGAACGTCGGCTCGCCCCGGTCGAACGCCACCGCGACGTGGGTCGGTTTCTCGTCGCGCAGCACGTTGATCAGCATCGCGGTGAACCCGTAGACCGCGTTGGTCGGCTGTCCGGTGGTGGTGGAGAAGTTCTCGATCGGCAGCGCGAAGAACGCCCGGTACGCGAGCGAATGACCATCGAGTAGGAGGAGTCGGTCCTGGCTCGTCACTTGTGTCGGCACGTTCCGATCCTATGGTCCGAACGGGCCGAGGGGCCCCCGTCCGCTACGGCTCGTGGCGCGTGGCGGACGGAGACCCCGTGGGTTACGCGGTGTTAAGCGGTGTTACGCGGAGAAGGCGAAGATGGTGGTCGAGTTGAAGGTCTGGCCCGCCTTCAGCACGGTGGACGGGAAGTTGGCGTGGTTGGGGGAGTCCGGGAAGTGCTGGGTCTCGAACGTGTACGCCTGGCCCTGTCGGTAGGTGTGGCCGCTGATGCCGACCAGGTGGCCGTCGAGGAAGTTGCTGGTGTAGAACTGCACGCCCGGCTGGTCGGTCCAGACGGTCAGCAGTCGGCCGCTGCCCGGGTCGAGCGCGCGTGCCGCCAGGTTGAGGCCGGCGAAGTGCGGGCCTGTCGAGTTCAGGACCCAGTTGTGGTCGAAGCCGTGCGCGGTGGTGAGCTGCACGCAGGACAGCGAGGTGACTCCGGCGGTGCAGTCAGAGATCGACGGGAAGATCGGCTTCAGGTGCGTGAAGTCGAACGGGGTTCCCGCCACCGGGGCGATCTGGCCGGTCGGGATCAGGCCGGAGTCGGTGGGCGTGAACGCGTTCGCGTTGATCTGGACGTCCTGGTTCAGGGCGCTGCCCGAGGCCTCGCCGGCCAGGTTGAAATAGCTGTGGTTGGTCAGGTTGAGGACTGTCGACAAGGACTTGTCGTCGTTGTGCGCGCTGTAGCGAATCCAGTACCGGTTGTGGTTGTCCAGCGTGAAGGTGACCAGCACGGTGAGCTGGGCCGGGTAGCCGGTGCACGTCGACGCGGGGTTAGCCGGGATGGAGCAGTTCGGCTCGTACACCTTGGTGCCAGGGATCAGGCCGCTGCCCTCGTCGCCGTTCGGGCTGACCAGCTTCAGCGTCACGGACACGCTGTTGCTGGTCTTCGCGGTCCCTGCCGCGTGCCAGATGTGGTTGCCGAAGCCGACGAAGCCGCCGTGCAGGCTGTTGACTCCGTTGTTGACGGGCAGCGTGTAGGCCGTGCCGTTGAGGTTGAACTTGCCGTTCGCGATGCGGTTGCCGTACCGGCCGATGGTCTCACCGAAGTAGGGTCCGCCGAAGTTCGGCGACGTCGGCGGCGGGCTGACGAAGTTCACGTAGTCGTTCAGGGTCGCGAAACCGAGCGCGACGTCAGCCATGTGGCCGTGCTTGTCCGGGACGGTGATCGACTGGGTGATGGCGCCGTAGGTGAGCAGCCTGATCTGCATGCCGTTGCAGTTGGTCAGGGTGTACCGGAACGTCTGCTCCGGCGTGGTGCTGTACGGGGTGTCCGCCACGGGTGAACCGAAGGGTTCCACCGTAATTGTGGGGCTGCCGTTGCAATGGCCGTTCGAGGACGATGCGAATGCGCTGGTCGTGGTGACCACCGCGGCCCCGCCGACGGCGATCGCCACCATGGCGGCCAGGCCGATGGCGGCCGGCCGGCGGAGACGTCGCTGTCTTCCTATCTCTCGCATGCTGCGCTCCCTTCATATACAGGTTCCAAGCAGAATTGTGAGCGCTAACAAGAACGAAGTCACCCCTAACTGACCAAAACGTGACGGCTTTTTGGGGCGATCAGGTGGTTACGCCGTGCGGCAGCGTCGGCTTCGGATGCCACTTTTGGGACGACGGACGGACGCGTGGCACCCTTGACGTGGACCGAGCGAGCGGAGGCACGGATGGACCAGGCGATGCTGGACAGGATCGTAGCGGTAACGACCGCCGAAGGCACCCTGGCGCACACCATGGGCATCAAGATCCTGTCGGCCTCCGGCACCGAGGTCGCGGCGACGATGCCGGTGGCCGGCAACGTCCAGCCGTACGGCCTGCTGCACGGCGGCGCCTCCTGCGTGCTCGCGGAGACCATCGGCTCGCTGGCCGCGGCGCTGCACGCCGGCCTGGGCCGGGTGGTGGTCGGCATCGAGATCAGCGCGACGCACCACCGCGGCGCCCGCGACGGGGAGGTCACCGCGGTCGCCACCCTGGCGCACGGCGGCCGCACGCTGGCCACGTACGACATCGTTATTTCTGACCCGGCCGGCCAGCGGGTGTGCACCTCGCGGCTGACCTGCCTGATCAGGGACCAGGTACCCGGACGCGACGCCAACGGCACCGATCCCCTGCGTGAACAGGGAGTAATCGGCAGCTGAACTCAGCGCTCCCGGTTCCGGCCTGCTTTTGCGCGGCGAGGCGCCGGGTCGCTAACGTGGTAACGGCGGGCCCGGGGGGTCCAAGTAGACAACGTGTCGGCCGGGGAAGGCGGACACGGCACCAACGGCCCCCCGGGTTCTCGCTTGTGATCAGGTCTGGGGCGTCTCCGCGGGAACGCGCATGCTGCCTTCGATGACCGCCTCGGCCACCTTGCGCATGGTGAGGCGGCGGTCCATCGAGGTCTTCTGGATCCAGCGGAAGGCTTCGGGCTCGGTCAGCCCGTGCTCGGTCTGGAGCAGGCCCTTGGCCCGGTCGAGCAGCTTGCGGACCTCGAGCCGCTCGCGCAGCGTGCCGATCTCGGTGTCCAGCGCGCGGATCTCAGCGAACCGGCTGACCGCCATCTCGATGGCCGGCACCAGGTCAGCCTTGGTGAACGGCTTGACCAGGTAGGCCATCGCGCCCGCGTCGCGGGCCCGCTCGACCAGGTCGCGCTGGGAGAAGGCGGTCAGGATGACCACGGGCGCGATCCGCTCCGCGGCGATCCGCTCCGCGGCGGAGATGCCGTCCAGGACCGGCATCTTGACGTCGAGGATGGCCAGGTCCGGGCGATGCGTCGTGACATGCTCGACGGCGGACTCGCCGTCGCCTGCCTCGGCGACGACCGAATAGCCCTCCTCTTCCAGCATCTCCTTGAGGTCGAGGCGGATCAGTGCCTCGTCCTCGGCAATAACGACTCGCAACGGGTTCTGGCTCATGCCCACGAGCGTACCGTGACGAGGTAGATTGTCCTCGTGCTGCTCCCTGCGGCGAGCTGCGCCCCGGTACGCCAACGGCAGAGCGTGCGGCCTCAAAAACCGTAAAGTGTGGGTTCGAATCCCACCCGGGGCACCCCACGACCTGAATTCATCAGGGCCAGTTCGCCGGGTCGAAGTGCTGGGGGTTGGCGAGCGGGCTGGCCGCGGCGGAGGCGGTGTGGTCAGAGGGTCTCGGGGCCTAGGTAGGGGATCAGGACGACGGTGATGTTGTCGGCGCCGCCTGCCTCGATCGCGAACTTCACCATGTCGGCGGCGGCGCCGAGCGGGTCGGTCAGCGCCTTGGGCAGCGCGAGCCCGGCGAGGTCCGCGGCCTCGGGCCGGTAGTTCCACAGCCCGTCGGAGCACAGCATCAGCGTCCCGGCTCCGGGCGGCTCGAACCGCTCTACGTGCGGTGCGCGGTCGGGGTCGTCGGCCAGGTCCGCGGCGTCGCCGCCCAGCCAGCGGGTGAGCACGTGCGCGTGCGGCGAGGCCATCGCCGCGGACTCGGTGGCCAGGCCGGCCGCGACCATTCCGCCGGCCACCGAATCGTCGCGGGTGAGCAGCCGGGACTCGGACGACGACTGGCCCAGCCAGTAGGCGCGGCTGTCGCCGAGCCAGCACAAGGTCACCTCATAGCCGCTGGCCACCGCGGACACGAACGTGGTCGCCGACGTGTCGCCTCCTGGCCCCTGCAGGTCGGCCACCGACCGGCGGGCCGCGGTCACCGAGGCCAGCGAGGCCGCGGCAAGATCTCCGCCTGCCTGCACCGCGGCCACCAGGACGGGGAGCGCGGCCTGCGCGGCCGCGTATGACGCCTCGGCGGAACGGGCCGAGGACGAGACGCCGTCGCAGACCACGGCCACCACCGCCGGACCATCCGGCGCCTGCTCGGCGGCCAGGGCCATCGCGTCCTCGTTACGGTGATGCCGCAGGCCCTTGTCGCTGACGCCGGCGGCGGGACCGAGGTCGACCTCGTCGTGGTCTCGCGACGGCGGGTTGGTGATCATGTGCATACGTTAGTGCCTGCGATCGTCCGTCGTTATACGCCGTTGCCGTACTGCCGGATGAGAATTTCCTAACCCGCGGTGCACGGTGATCGTTGTCCAGGCACCCAGGTTGATGCGATCGCCGTCGTGGAGGGGCACATGGTCCCCGATCCCGATCTCGGCGCCGTTGACCAGCGTGCCGTTGGCCGAGCCCGGGTCGAGTACGGCCCAGTTGCCGTCCGGCGTCGCGATCAGGACCGCGTGCAGCCGGCTGATGCCGGGGTCGGCGGGCGGGCCGGTGAGGTCGATCTCCGGCGACAGGCCGCGCGATACGCTGCGCCGCCCGATCCGCATCTGGTTCCCGACGAGCTGGAAACGCCGTTCGGCGCAGTACGAGGGGAACTCCACCTCCGCGCCCTCCGGTCCGGTGAGCGCCTGCACGCGCTCGTAGTAGGCGCGGTCCGCGCCGACCACGGCGGTCCAGGTGGCCTGCGGGTACGGGAACGAGGACATCGAGGGCGAGCCCGGGGCGCCTGGGGAGGCTGCGGAGGATGCGGAGGTCGGAGGGATGGTAGAGGCGGGAGGGGCTGGCGGGGGCGACGGGTAGGAGGACGGCTGGCTGGGGGTGTAGCCGGTGCCGGGGTCGGAGCCGGGGCCGGGGCTGGGGGGGTAGGCGGCGGGGCCGGAGGCGGGCGGCGGGGGGGCCGCCGGGCTGAACCGGGGGGCGTCGAAGTTGAAGCCGCAGGCCTCGCAGAACTGTCCGGTCCTTGGGGTGCCGCAGCGGGGGCAGGGTTCGGCGCCGGAGGCCGCGGAATCAGGCCAGGGGGGCGGGGCGCTGGCCGCGGACGATGCGCCGGTGGCCCGGCTGACCGGGGCGCTGGCGATGCGCATGCCGCAGACGTCGCAGAAGTCATCGCTCGCCGAGTCGTGCCCGTTGGGACAGAGTGCCATCGCCGCCTCCCTTCCGTTCGCTATTTCTTCACCCGGACCGTCTTGGTCGACCGGGTGTCGAGGGCCATCTCGTCGGCGTCCTCGACCTTCTTCTTCAGCCGGACCGTGCCGGACTCCACATCCACCACGTCTACCACCTTGGCCAGCAGCTTGGCGGTGTCCTCGTTGCCCGACTGGTGGGCCAGCGCTACCGCCCGGCCGAGCTTGGCGGTGGCGGTCTCCTCGTCGCCCTGCTTGCGGGCCTCCAGCCCCTCCTGGATGGCCTCGGCGAGTTCGGCCTGCCCGGTGTAGTGCGCCACCCGCGGGTTGATCTTGGTGGAGAGCGCTTCGTCGTCGGTCCAGATCGCGCGGATCAGGCCCTGGCCGAGGACTTCTGCGCCGGTGACCAGGCTGATCCGCGCGGCCAGCATCTCCTGGCCGACGCCGGCCGGGTTGACCTCCACGCCGACGTGGTAGTCCCGGCTCTCCCCCGGCCCCCAGGCCCCGGTCGGGAAGTCACCGGCCTGCGGACCCGTCTGGGTGCGCCTGCCGGTCAGGTCGTCGACCGCGGGCGCCACCTGCTTGACGAACTTGAGCGTGGCGGTCTGCGGCGTCCACACCCGCAGTGACACGTCGGCGACCTGCTTGCCCATCGCGTTCTCCATCATCGACGCGAAGTCGGCCGCCAGCCCGGCCGGGTCGGGCACGATGTCCACCGTGCCGAGCAGCGTGGTGGAGACCGTGCGCAGTTCCTTAACCTCCCAGTCGGTGCCCACGCCGCGGCAGTCGCAGCTGAACACGCCATCGCACTGGCTGAGTTCGGCCGCAAGCTGTTCGGGCGTCTCGTGCTGGTTCTTGCCGTCGGTGAGCAGGATGGCGTGCCGCAGCTGCGCCGGGTAGCCGGCGAAGATCCGCCGGGCCAGCCCCAGCCACTGGCCGATCGCGGTACCGCCGTTGGCGCGCAGCCCGGTCACCGCCTGCTTGGCCGCGGCCCGCGACGCCGGGTTCGCGACCGCCATGCTCCCGTCTGGAGGAAAGACCGGCCAGGCGGTGCTGGTCCCCGCGACGACCGCGAATCCCACGCCGTCGCGGACCACGTCGATCGCGGCGGCGGTGGCGGCGCGCGCCTGGCTCATCTTGGTCGGCGGGTAATCCATCGATCCGGAGCAGTCGATGATGATGATCTCGGCACTGCCCGCGCCTCCGCCCGGAGCCGCCACGGCGACGTCCGCCCCTGACGTCACGGTCACCACGGCGCTCACGTCGCGGCCGCCCTCGGGCAGGTACTGGTTCTGGTCGACGTCGACGGTGAAGCCGGAGTCGGTCATGACGGAGCCTCCTTGATAACGGCGCAGCCCGCACGAGCGGGAACGGGACCAGCACGATGGTGATGTTGTCCATGCCGCCGGCCTCGAGGGCGAACTTCAGCAGCGCGTCGGCCGCGCTGGTCGGATCGTTGAACGCTTCCGGGAGGGTGAGCTCGGCCAGGCCCGCCGCCTCGGGCCGGTAGTTCCACAGCCCGTCGGAGCAGACGAGGATGATGCCGCGCCCGGGAGGCACGAACCGGGTGATGTGCGGCTGCGGCGTGACCACGTCGGCACCGAGCCAGCGCGTGATCACGTGCGCCTGGGGGGAGGCCATGGCCTGCGCCTCGGTCATCTCGCCGTCCGCGACCAACTCCTCGGCGAGCGAGTCGTCCCTGGTCAGACGCTGGGACTCGGACTCGGTAGCCAGCCAGTAGGCGCGGCTGTCGCCGAGCCAGCACAGCGTGACCGCGTCCGCGCCGACGATCACGGACACGTAGGTGGCCGACGGCGCGCGGGACGGCGAGCCCAGGATGGTCATGGCCTCGTGGGCCTGCCGCACCCCGGCCAGGGACGCCTCGTCCGGGTCGTCGCCGCGGCGGATGGAGGTGAGCAGCATGCGCACCGCCGCCTGCGCCCCGGTCAGCGACGCGTCTTCCGGGTTCGGCGAGGACGACACCCCGTCGCAGACCACGGCGATCGCCACCGGGCCCTCCGGGGTTTCCGTGGTCGCCAGGGCCATCGCGTCCTCGTTGCGCGGATGCCGCAGGCCGCGGTCGGTGACCCCGGCCAGGAGCTCGAGGTTGAGCTCGACGTGGTCGCGGCCGGACGGCACCTTGCGGCCGCACGACTCGCAGTAGCCCTCGGCGCTGATCGCGCCGGGCGGGGCCGACTCGTCCAGGGAGCACACCGGGCACTGCGCGGTGTACCCGGGCGGCCCGGCGCTGCTGACGGGCGGGGCGAGCTCGGTCCCGCATGACTCGCAGAAGCTGTCCGCGGCGCCGGCCAGGCTGCCGCAGGCCGGGCAGGTGACTCCCGTGTTGCCATCGTGCATCAGGCCATCATCCAGGGCATGGTCCGTCATGTCAGCGTCCGGGGCCGTATTGCGTTGGCCATGTCGACAAGTTCTATCCGCCGGTCCTCGTCCGGAGTCAGCCGGGCCAGCGCCCGGTAGGTCCGCTCGAGCCCGAAACGCAGCGCCCGCGCGTTCGGTTCGCAGCCCAGGATGGGACTGTTTCCCGACGGCTGCGCGGTGCTGGGCCGACCGTCTCCCGCCGTGGCGGCCAGCCCGCAGGTGTCGCAGTAGCCGTCTTGGATGGTGCCGCCGCAGCCGGGCTGAGTGCAGGTCACCGCGGCTGCACCCCCAGCACGGCCTGCTGGTAGCCGGCCACCGCGGCCTCGGCCGCGGCCAGGTCGCAGGGCGCCGTCCAGAGGAGAGTGCGCGCCCGGTCGTAGTGTTCGGCCAGGCGGGAGTCCTCGACCGCGCCCAGCCGGGCGGCCTTGGCCTTGTAGGCGCCGAGCAGCCCGCGCAGCTCGTCGCGTTTCGCCATGGCCGCCACCACGGCCCGTTCGGCATCATTGAAGCTCGTGGTCGCGGTGGCCAGCTCGCGGTCGAGCAGGTCCAGCTCGGACGCCAGGCGGGTCCACCGGCTGCCGGCCAGCAGCGTGCCCAGGCCGGCCAGCCGGGCGGACAGGTCGGCCAGGTCGGCGGGGTGCGGCGGCAGCGCCCCGGCGGCGATCTTCTCGGCGGCCCGCTGCCAGGCGGCGACGGCGTCGTCATGGGCCGAACGGGCGGTCGCGGCCGCCGTGGTGACGTCGGCGACGCGCTGGCTGGCTTCGTCCCTGAGCCGGACGAGCTCGTCGACGCGGCTCGCCGCGGCGGTCACCCGCTCCTGCAGGCGGTCCGCCCCCGAGGCATCGACGACGCCGTTGCCCTGCCACAGGGCGAGCGGGTCGGAGTTCAGCGTGTCGCGCAGCCGGGCCAGCTTGCCCTGGGCGGCGGTCAGGTTGACGGTCAGCGCCTCGTCCCCGAGCGTCGCGGCCTGGGACGACACCCGGGCCAGCTCGGCGCCGATCGTGTCCAGACGGCCCGCCACCTCGGTCCACACGTGCTCAGCGGCGGAGACCACCTCGGTCACCGACGTGAACGCGCCGCGCATCCGGGCCACCGCCGTGGCGATGGTCAGGTTCTCCCGCCCGGAGTCGGCCAGGTCGCGGCCGGCCAGCGGCGCGGGCCCCGCGGCCAGCTGGACCGAGCGCCCGGTGAGCAGGTTGCTGAGCGCGGCGAGCTCACGCTGGCCGAGGTGCCTGGCCGCTGCTTCCGCGGCCTGGTCGACCACGGCCGAGTAGGCTTCGTAGACCTGCCACAAGGTGGCCAGCGTGGCCGCGGTGGAGTCCCAGCGCCGCTTGGTGTCCCCGGTGAGTTCGGCGCCGGCCAGCAGCTGCTTGCCGAAGCTGGAGTCCAGCTCGAGCAGGTTGGCCTGGATCGCGTCGCGCTCGGCCACCGCGGCCTTGGCCGCGGCTCCGGCCTGATCCCTGGTCAGCATCGGCACAGTCATCGGTACTCCGCAGGTCGCCGGGAAAGCCCCCACGCGCAACCGGCCGCCATGGCCAGCGCAAGCACTATGGTGCCCACCTCGAGGCCAGTGAACGCATCGGAGCCTGCCGCCGTGGTGGTGCCGGCAGCCGTGGTCGTCATACCCGACCCGCCATGTCGCTCCCCGTCATCGGAACCGACGAACCATGACGTTTACCATTTTGCCCGCACTCGAGGGATCCTTTGGGTTAACGCAAACCGACGAGTTGGGGTTCACCGCGCGGCCCCCGGTCACGGCGCCGGCCGGGGCGATCATGACCAGGTCTTCGGCCGGACGGCATTGGCCATGTCGACCAGCTCGATCCGGCGGCCGCGGTCCGACGTCAGCCTCGCCAGCGCCCGGTAGCCGCGTTCCAGGCCGAAGCGAAGCGCGCGTTCGTTCGGCTCACAGCCGAGGATGAGGCCGTCGCCGGGGCCCTGTCGCCCGGAGTTGATCGCCCGCCGTTGACCGGGTGCCTGGCCGGAGCCTGGCGTTTGCCCCGGCCCGGGGGCCTGCCCCGGCCCGGGGGCCTGGCCCGGCCCGGGGGCCTGGCCCGGGCCGGGGGCCTGGCCCGGGCCGGGGGCTGGCTCGGAGCTGGCCCAGTCGAGCGCGGCGCGAAGGATCTCCACGGTGAGTTGCTGGCGGCGTGCCTCATCCAGGCTCAGCCGGCCCAGCCTGCCATCGGCCTGGCGCAGGTCATCACCGCTCACCCTGGGCGACACCAGGATCCGGACCGCCGCGATCTGTGCCGCGGCGTGATGACTGGACGTCTCGGGGACCGCCGCGAGCGCGGCGATGGCGCCCGGCCGGTCTCCTGCCGCCAGGAGCACCCGCGCCAGGCCGAACGCGGCGCTGATGCATGACCGGTCCACCGTCCAGACGAGCCGGAAGTACCGGCTGGCCGAAGCGGTGTCGCCGGCGGCTTCGGCCGCGAAGGCGAGCGCGAGCTTGGGCGCGAGCTCACCGGGCAGTTCGTCGTACACCGCGCTGAAGGCGCCGCCTGCGGTCGCGGCCCCGCCCGCGGTACCCGCCGTGCCGACATCGTGGAGCGCCAGCCGGCGCAATCCGTCCGTCCAGGCGATCCGCCAGTCGGACGCGTCCTCCGCGGCCAGGTCGGCCAGCGTGGCCCGGGCCCCGGCGTAGTCTTCGACGTCGAGCTGGGCGCGCGCCAGCGCCAGGCGTGTCTCGGCGGACGTGGCCACATCGGCCGGCACGGCCGAGTCGCCGGCCAGAGCCCGGGACAGCGCGGCGGCTCGCTGAGCGGAATCGAGCCCGGCGAAGGTGGCCAGGTAACCGGCCGCGGGATCGGCCCGGTCCACCTGCGGGGTCGGCATCCCCGCGATGATCTCCGCGGCCCGCGGCGCGGCCAGCGCGGTGCCCGCGGCGTCGTCCCCGGTCCCGATGGCCTGGAGCTCGGGGCTGAACACCGTCGAGAACGCGGGCCTGGGCGTGCCGTCCGCCACGGCGAGCACCTCGCGGAGCACGCCGGTCAGCTGCTCGGCCATCTCGCCCGCCGAGCCGAACCGGCGGTCCGGGTCCCGGTGCGTGGCCCGGCGCAGCAGCCGGGCGAACGACTCCTGCTGCTCGAGCAGCGGCACCCCGTCCGGCAGCGTGTACTTGTACTGGCCCTGGAAGCCCTTGAACTCGAAGGTGAGCACGGCCAGCGCCCGCGCGACCGTGAACAGGTCGGACGGCACCGACGGCCCCTCGGTACCGATCTCCGGCGCCTGGTAGCCGACCGTCCCGTAGATCGGCTCGTCGCTGTCGATGCCGCGCACGCCGCCCATGTCGATGAGCTTGAGCTGCTCCTCGGTCTGGATCACGTTGTCCGGCTTGAAGTCGCAGTAGACCAGCCCCCGGTCATGCAGGTACCCCAGCGCAGGCAGCACCTCGATCGCGTACGCCAGGGCGTGCGCCACCGGCACAGACCCGCCGTTGCGCCGCGCGTCCTGCAGGATCTGCTTGAGCGACTTGCCGCCCACGTACTCCATCACGATGTACCCGGCCGACTCCCCGGTCCGCCGGTCCGCGTGCTGGACGAAGTTGTAGATCCGCACGATGTTCGGATGCTCCACCTGAGCCAGGAACTGGCGCTCGGCGACCGCGGCGGCCATCGCGTCCGCGTCGCCGGTGTTCAGCAGGCCCTTGAGCACGACCCAGCGGTCGCTGACGTTGTGGTCGCGGGCCAGGTAGATCCAGCCGAGGCCGCCGAAGGCCAGGCAGCCGAGCACCTCGTACTGCCCGGCCACCACGTCGCCCTGTTCGAGCTTGGGGCTGAACGAGAACCGGGTGCCGCAGTTGCGGCAGAACCCCTCGGTCAGGCCGGGCCGACCGTCCCGGCCGCGCCCGACGGGCTGCTCGCAGCCGGCGCAGTAGCGCCTGTTCTCCGGGACCTGCGGGTCGGCGAGCACGGCGCTGGCCGGGTCGCGGTAGGGCACCGGGGGGATCTCGACCAGCCCCGCGCCCAGCCGGCCACGCGCCGACCGGCCGCTGGTCCGCCGGGACCCTCGGGTGCCCGAGGTGCGGCGGCTGGCCCCAGACCCCGCCGAGCCCGCCGAACCCGCCGATGCGGAGCCGGCCGGGACCGACGCGGAGCCGGCCGGGACCGACGCGGAGCCGGCCGCGGGAGCCGGGGAGGCGGCCAGGCCGCAGACGGTGCAGTACCCGTCCTCGATCGTTCCGCCACAGCTCGTACAGGTGCTCATCGTCCCGTGCTCCCCTCGTCAGCCCGCGTACTGTGCCTTCGGCGGCGGCGGAACCGGAGTGCCGAGCCAGTGCTGGTAGATGTTGCCCCACTGGCCGTCCGTCCGCAGCTGCTCGAGGACCGCGTTCACGAAGCGGACGAACTCCGGGTGCTGTTTGGAGATCGCCAGGCCGTAGGGCTCGTCGGTGAGCGGCTTCCCGATCACCTTGGTAAACGGGTCCTGCGCGGCGAGCCCGTCCAGGATCGAGTTGTCGGTGGAGATCGCGACCACGTCGCCCTGCTGGAGCAGCACCAGGCAGTCGGTCCAGTACGTCACGGGGACCGGGACGGCCCCCTCCTTGCGGATGACGTTGAGCGAGTCGGACCCGCTGGTCGCGCAGACCTTCTGGCCGTGCAGGCCGGCCAGGCTGGTCGCCTGGGAGTTCTTGAGGACCAGGACCTCCTGGGCCGCGTCGAAGTAGACGCTGGAGAAGTCGACCATCTGCAGCCGGTCGCAGGTGATCGTCATCGTGTGCGCCACGATGTCCACCGTGCCCGACTCGACGTCGGGTATCCGCTGCGCATCGGAGATCGCCTTGAACACGACCTTGCTCGGGTCGCCGAAGATGGCCTTGGCCACCGCCCGGATCATGTCGATGTCGAAGCCCTCGATCTGGCCGGTGAGCGGGCTGAGGAAGCCGAAGTGGTAGGTGCTCTGGTCCACTCCGGCGATGAGGTAGCCGCGGGCGCGGATCTTCGCCATGAACGAGCCCGCGGTCACCTGGGGCGGGCCAGACGGGCGCAGGCTGCTGGCGTGCGTATTGCACGAGCTGGCGGCGGTCGCGGTCGCGTTCGCGGAACCGGTAGCCCCGGCGGCCCGGGCCACCCGGGAGGCGGACGGCCGGCCAGGCGCGGCGGCCGCCGCCGCGGCCCCGAGGACGAGCGCGGCCGTCGCGAGCACCGCCAGCAGCGCGCGCGGCCAGCGTCCCGGGACCAGCCGGGATAGCCGGCGGACTGAGGGCCGCAGTACCCGGCCCGGCCGGGGCCGCGCGTTCACCGGTACTCCGCAAGACGACGGCTCAGACCCCAGGCGCAGCCGGCCACCATCACCAGCGCCGCCACGATCATGCCGATGGCCAGGCCGGTGAACGCGTCCCGGCCGCCGCGGGCGCTGGAGGCGAAGACGGCCTGATGGCGGTTGATGCCGTCGCTGAGCGTACTGGAGAACAGCGTCCACTTTTTGGCGGCGTCGCCGGTCTGGGCCGATGCCACCGCGTCGGCATGGCTCCCGGCGTTGTCCTTCGCGCGCAGCGCGTCATGCGCCTGGAACCAGGCCTGGGCGTAGGTCCCGGCGGCGGTCCCGGCGCTGCCCGCTGAGGCCCGCACGGTGCCCAGCAAGGTGCCGCCCCCCGGCCCGAGGAGGTTCTTCTGGCTGACATAGTCGGACTGGTAGGCGTCGTCGCCGCTGTTGTCGATCAGCGTGAGGCTTTCGTCCGTATGCGCCCGCAGTGCGGCCACGTCCGCCCGGGCGTAGGCCTGGGCGGGGGTGGAACCCTGCTGCTGGGCGTGCAGCAGGTCGGTCCGCCCCACGAAGAAGGCCGAGGCCAGCCACACCAGCGAGACCAGCCCGGCCAGGGCGGCCAGCAGCAGTCCGTAGTTCACGACCCGGTGCGTGTGCCGGGCCAGCCACCGCGATGAGCGGTAGAGAATGTAGCCGATGGCCAGCCCGACCAGAACCGTCACGACCATGAGGGGCAGCCCGGTCGCCTGCGCGCTGGCCGAGGTCAGCAGGGCGCTCTCCCTGGTGTAGATGTCGCCGGCCGCAGGGAGCAGTGTCGTGCGCAGCAGTGCCGAGGCCTCACGGAGGTAGGCCGCCCCGACCGGGAGGCCGAGCCGGTTGTCGGCCCTGGCCGTGCCCACTTCGTCGGTGTAAGCGGGCAACTGCCCGGACAAGATGGCCAGGTCGTCACCGACGGCCGAACCAGCCGCGGAGACCTGGCTGGTCAAGTGGCCTGGCAACTGAGTCCGGGCCGCGGACGACCCCACCAGCGCGCTCGCCGCCTCGATGCGGATGGCCGCCTGAGTGATGTCGGCGTCGTAACGCTGCAGCGTCGCGGCGGGCTCGAGCCCGCCGGACAGGAACGCGTTCGCCGCGGCGGCGTCGGCGTCGGACAGGCTCTGGTAGATCTGTTCGGCGTCCAGGCTCAGCGGCTCACTGACCGCGACCACGTCGGCGGCCGCCGACGCGTGCTGGTTGGCGGTGAGCGCCGCGAGCACGCCCCAGGCCAGGCTGAGCAGGATCAAGACGACGAGCAGCAGCCGGAGCCTGGCCGGGGTGGTCGACTCCTCCACACGGGACCACCGGGCACGCCTGATCACCGGCGCGGGGGTCCGCGGGCCGGGCGAAACGCCAACGCTCGTTGCCATGAGCCGACCGCCAAACCGCTCTCGTCGCACCGAAAGTCTGGTGCCATCTGGTGTAGTTAGTTAATACCAGAGGACGAGCGGTGGGCGAGACGGGCACTGGCAGTTGGCTGACGCCACCGAGTTCGCGGGAAGCGTCGGCCGGCCTAGCCGCGGTGCACCGTGATGACGGTCCACGCGCCCAGGTTGATCCGGTCACCCTCGTGCAGGGTGATCAGGTCCCCGGTCGCGATCTCCTGGCCATTCAGCAGCGTGCCGTTGGCCGACCCCGGATCGAGGATCGCCCAGGTGCCATCCGGCGCGGCGATGAGAACCGCGTGCAGGCGGCTGACACCCGGATCTACGGGCTGGTCGGCCAGGTCGATCTCCGGCTTGAGGTCGCGGGCCGCGCTTCGGCGCCCGATACGCATCTGCTTGCCAACGAGCCGGATCCGCCGTCCGGAGATGTGAACAGGAAAGTCGACGGCCAGGCCGTACAGGCCGCGCACCAGTTTCATCCTGTCGTAGTAGACGCGGTCGGCGGCCACCAGAACGGTCCATGTGACGGGGGTGAGCGATGGTATGGGTGTTGTGGGCGGGGATGAGGAGGCAGGTTTGAAGGGGCGCCCCTCAGGCACGGTCGGCCATTCCGACCGCACCAGAGGCGCGGCGGGCGCGACGAACCGGACCTCGGGCGCCGGCCGCGGGTCGGCACGGACCTCGGGCACAGGCGGCGGCTCGGCCCGGACCGCCGGCACCGCAGGCGGCTCTGGCCGGAATTCGGGCACAGGCGACGGCTCGGGCCGGACCTCGGCGGCGGGCGGCGGGTCGGCACGGACTTCGGGCGCAGCGAACGGCTCCCGCCACGCCTCTGGCCACGCCGGTGCCTCGGGCCGGGCGTCAGCAACAGGCTGCGGCTCAGCACGGACGAGGGGCGCGGGCGGCGAGAAGAGAGACGCCAGCAGATCCAGTCCGCCAAGATCCTCGTCCGGCTCGCTCTCCCCCGCGGCCTCGGCCTCGGCCTCGGCCTCGGCCTCCTCGGACCGGGCGAACGAGGCCAGGCGGAAGGACGGGCGTGCGCTGGATTCGGTCGAGGGTGCCGCGGGGCTCCACGAGGTTTCCTGGGCGCTCCACGAGGTTTCCTGAGCGCTCCACGAGGACGACGGCGGGTCGAGCCGGGCCCAGGGCGGAGACTGCGACTCGGGCCTGGAGCCGGGCCGGGCGAAGGGGCCGGGCCGGGCGAAGGGGCCGGGCCGGGCGAAGGGGCCGGGCCGGATGGGGTCGCGGAGGAAGACTCCCCCGACCGGACCAGGGGGGCGAACGGCCTGCGGGCCCGCATACGGAAGCCACACGACTCGCAGAACTGACCGGACACCATGGCTCCGCAAACCGGGCAGATTTCGCTGCCGCTCGCCGCGTCCCGTCCGGGCGCGTGGTGCTTCCCTACCATGCCTCCCGGTCGGGAGCCTGTGTTTCCGCTGATCCTCGTGCCGCAGACGTCACAGAAGTCTTCGCTGGCCGAATCGTGGCCGCGCGGACACGCCGTCATCCCATACCGCCCCTTTGACCCGCCGATCCCGTTAGGTCCCATTGGCAGGATATGTGGCCTGCGGTGTTACCACTCGTCTTTCGCTTCACTCCGGAGCGTAAGGCTCAGGAAAGCGCGTGAGGCTCAGGAAAGCGGACGGGCGGTGGGAGCGATCGGGGCGGGCAGGCCGGCCGATTCCCGGTCGCCGCACAGGTACGCATCGACGGCCGCGGCGGCGCTGCGCCCCTCGGCGATGGCCCAGACGATCAGCGACTGGCCGCGGCCCATGTCTCCGGCCACGAAAACACCGGGCACCGACGTCGAATACGAACCGTCGCGGGCGACATTACCCCGCTGGTCGAAATCAACGCCGAGATCGGCGAGCAACCCAGGCCGTTCGGCACCCGTGAATCCCATGGCCAGCAGCACCAGGTCACAGCGAAGCTCGCGCTCGGTGCCGGGTACCGGGTCGAACCCGGCCGCGTCGGCCAGCCGCAGCGCCCGCACCCGGCCCGCGGGATCGCCGAGGAACTCCAGCGTGGTCACCGCGTAGGAACGATCGCCGCCCTCCTCGTGCGCGCTGGAGACCCGGTAGATCATCGGGTAGGTCGGCCAGGGCTGATGATCGGGCCGTGACGCAGGCGGCCGGGGCAGGATCTCGAGCTGGGTGACCGAAGCCGCGCCCTGACGGTGCGCGGTGCCGAGGCAGTCCGCGCCGGTGTCGCCGCCGCCGATGATGACCACGTGCCGCCCGCGGGCGCTGAGAGGCGAATCGTTGAACAAGCGGTTGGCCGGCGGCAGGTACTCCATGGCCTGGTGGATGCCGTCCAGCTCGCACCCGGGCATCGGCAGGTCCCGGGCCACCCGGGCGCCGCCGGCCAGCACGATGGCGTCAAAGGAACGGCGCAGCGTCTCCGCGGAAACGTCCGTGCCCGCCTCGACGCCGCAGCAGAACTCGGTGCCCTCGGCCCGCATCTGGTCGAGCCGCCGGTCCACGTGCCGCTTCTCCAGCTTGAACGCGGGGATGCCGTACCGCAGCAGGCCGCCGGGCGCGTCGTCGCGCTCGAAGACGGTCACGGCGTGCCCGGCCCTGGTCAGCTGCTGGGCCGCGGCCAGCCCGGCCGGGCCGGAGCCGATCACCGCCACGGTCCGGCCGGTCCGGGCGGCCGGGGGCACCGGCACCACCCAGCCCGACGCGAACGCCCGGTCGATGATCTCCACCTCGACCTGCTTGATCGTGACGGGATCGGCGTTGATCCCGAGCACGCAGGCGGCTTCGCACGGCGCTGGGCAAAGCCGCCCGGTGAACTCGGGGAAGTTGTTGGTCGCGTGCAGCCGGTCGGCGGCGTCCCGCCAGTCGCGCCGCCAGACCAGGTCGTTCCATTCGGGGATCAGGTTGCCCAGCGGGCAGCCGTGGTGGCAGAACGGGATGCCGCAGTCCATGCACCGGCCCGCCTGCCGCTCCAGGCGGCTCGCCGGGAACGGCTCATACACCTCGCGCCAGTCCTGCAGCCGCAGGTCGACCGGACGCCGGACCGGGGTCTCGCGGGGCGTGGACAGGAAACCCTTCGGGTCAGCCATGGCTGCGTCCTCCCTAACCGTGCGCCGCGGCCATGACGGCCTCGTTGACGTCGCGGCCCTCGCGCTCGGCCTGCGAGGCGGCGGACAGCACCCGCTTGTAGTCCTGAGGCATGACCTTGGTGAACCGTCCCGGATCCCAGTCGGCCAGCAGCCGGGCCGCCACGGCGGAGCCGGTTTCCGCGTGGTGGCGTTCCACCACCTCGCGCAGGAACTTGGCGTCGTCCTGGAGGTCGAGCGGCTCCAGGTCGACCATCTCCATGTTCACCTTGATCTGGAGCAGATCGAGCACGTACGCGACGCCGCCGGACATGCCCGCGGCGAAGTTCCGGCCGACCGGGCCGAGGATCACCACGCGGCCGCCGGTCATGTACTCACACCCGTGGTCGCCGGTGCCCTCGGCGACCGCGAGCGCGCCGGAGTTCCGTACGCAAAACCGCTCGCCCACGAGGCCGCGCAGGAAGATCTCACCGCCGGTGGCGCCGTAGCCGATGACGTTGCCCGCGATGACCTGCTCCTCGGCGGTGAACGCGGCCTCTCGCGGCGGCCGGACGATCAGCCTGCCACCGGACAGACCCTTGCCCAGGTAGTCGTTGGCGTCGCCGTCCAGCCGCAGCGTGACGCCGCGCGGCAGGAAGGCGCCGAACGACTGGCCGGCCGAACCACGGAACGAGATGTCGATCGTGTCCTCGGGCAGCCCCTCGCCGCCCCAGCGCCTGGTCACCTCGTAGCCGAGCATGGTGCCCACGGTGCGGTTGACGTTCCTGATCGGCAGGTCGAGCCGAACCGGGCGGCCCTCCTCCAGAGCGCCCTCGGCGAGCTGGATGAGCGTGTTGTCGAGCGCCTTGTCCAGCCCGTGGTCCTGGCTCTGCTGACAGGTCAGGGCGGCGCCCTCAGGCAGTTGTGGTACGTAAAGGACTGGGGATAGGTCAAGACCCGAGGCCTTCCAGTGCTCCACCGCCAGCACGGCGTCGAGCAGGTCCGCCCGGCCGATGATGTCCTCCAGGCGGCGGAAACCGAGCCGGGCCAGGTACTCCCTGACCTCCTCGGCGATGAACTCGAAGAAGTTCACGACGAACTCGGGCTTGCCGCTGAACCTGGCGCGCAGCTCGGGGTTCTGGGTGGCCACGCCGACCGGGCAGGTATCCAGGTGGCAGACGCGCATCATGATGCAGCCCGACACGACCAGCGGGGCGCTGGCGAAGCCGAACTCCTCCGCGCCGAGCATCGCGGCGATGATCACGTCCCGGCCGGTCTTGAGCTGGCCGTCGGCCTGGACCACGATCCGGTCCCGCAGCTTGTTGCGCAGCAGCGTCTGCTGGGTCTCGGCCAGCCCGAGCTCCCACGGCGCGCCGGCGTGCTTGAGCGAGGTCAGCGGCGCCGCACCGGTGCCGCCGTCGTGCCCGCTGATCAGCACCACGTCGGCGTGCGCCTTGGACACCCCGGCCGCCACCGTGCCCACCCCGACCTCGGAGACCAGCTTGACGTGCACCCGGGCCGCCGGGTTGGCGTTCTTCAGGTCGTGGATCAGCTGGGCCAGGTCCTCGATCGAGTAGATGTCGTGGTGCGGCGGCGGCGAGATCAGGCCGACGCCGGGGGTGGAGTACCGCGTCTTGGCGATCCACGGGTACACCTTGGGCCCGGGCAGCTGGCCGCCTTCGCCAGGCTTGGCCCCCTGCGCCATCTTGATCTGCAGGTCGTCGGCGTTGACCAGGTACTCGCTGGTGACGCCGAACCGCCCGCTGGCCACCTGCTTGACCGCGGAGCGCCGCAGGTCGCCGTTGGCGTCGGGGATGAACCGGTCGGGGTCCTCGCCGCCCTCACCCGTGTTCGACCGGCCGCCGAGCCGGTTCATCGCGATCGCGAGGGTCTGGTGGGCCTCGGCCGAGATGGAGCCGTACGACATGGCGCCGGTGGCGAACCGCCGCACGATGCTGGCGACTGGTTCGACATCATCGATCCGAACGGGCCTGGTTTCCCGCTCTGGGTCCCGCGCCTGCGCTCCCTGGTCGACGCCGCGGATGCGGAGCAGCCCGCGCAGCGTCATCAGCCGCCGCGACTGGTCGTCGACCAGCGTGGTGTACTCCTTGAAGATCTCATACCGGCGGCTGCGGGTGGCGTGCTGCAGCGTGAAGACCACCTCCGGGCTGAACAGGTGCGGCTCGCCGTCGCGCCGCCACTGGTACTCACCGCCGCCCTCCAGGCGACGGAAGTCCATCCCGGCGCCCGCGTGCAGGCCGTGGCCGGTGCGCACCCGGATCTCCTCGGCGAGCTGGTCGAAGCCCACGCCGGACAGCCGCGAGGTGGTGCCCGCGAAGCAGGTCTCGATCACCTCAGGTCCCAGGCCGATGGCCTCGAAGATCTGCGCGCCTGTGTAGGAGGCGACGGTGGACACGCCCATCTTGGACATGATCTTCAGCAGGCCCTTGCCGAGGGCCTTGAGCAGGTTGACCTCGGCCTTCTTCTCGGTGATCTTCGGGTCCTTGATGGCCCCGCGCCGGACCAGGTCGCGCACCGACTCGATGGCCAGGTACGGGTTGACGGCGGCGGCGCCGTACCCGACGAGCAGCGCCACGTGATGGCACTCGCGCACGTCCCCGGCCTCCACGATCAGCCCGGCCCGGGTGCGCGACTTCTGCTTGATGAGGTGGTGGTGCACCGCGCCGGTCAGCAGCAGCGAGGGGATCGGCACGAGCCCCTGGCCGTCGTCCCGCATGCGGTCGGAGAGGATGATCAGCCGGGCGCCTGCCTCGATCGCGGCGGAGACCTCGGCGCAGATCTCGGCCAGCCGGGCGCGCAGGCCGGGGCCGCCGCCACGCGGGTCGTAGCGGCCGTCCACCTGGTGCGAGGCGAACCCGGGCAGGTTGCCCTCGTCGTTGATGTGCACGATCTTGGCCAGGTCGTTGTCGTTGATCACCGGGTAGGGAAGCACGATCTGCCGGCAGGAGGCCGGGATCGGCCCGAGCAGGTTCTGCTCGGGCCCGGTGATGGTGCCGAGCGAGGTGACCAGCTCTTCCCTGATCGCGTCCAGCGGCGGGTTCGTGACCTGGGCGAACAGCTGGGAGAAGTAGTCGTAGAGGAGCTGTGGCCGGTCGGACAGCACGGCCAGCGGGGTGTCGTCGCCCATCGAGCCGATCGGCTCGGCACCGGTCCGCGCCATCGGCGCGAGGACCACCCTGAGCTCCTCCTCGGTGTACCCGAACAGCTGCTGCTGCGTCCGCAGCGCCTGGCTGCCGGAGCGCACCCGCTCCCGGTCCGGCAGGTCATCGAGGTGCAGCAGCCCGGCGTGCAGCCAGTCCTCGTACGGATGCTCGGCGGCCAGCGACGCCTTCACCTCCTCGTCCTCGATGATCCGGCCGCCCGCCGTGTCCGCGACGAAGATCCGGCCAGGCTGCAGCCTGCCTTTCCTGATCACGGTCGCCGGGTCGATGTCCAGCACGCCGACCTCGCTGGCCAGCACGACCAGGCCGTCGCTGGTCACCCAGTACCGGCCCGGCCGCA
>WNGL01002430.1_pt1 | contig 22623 bp, 23 predicted proteins | sample 5400591 | NCBI WGS metagenome assembly WNGL01 (sample SAMN13153377, study PRJNA577476) | soil metagenome | isolation source: 80 cm soil or saprolite under Garry oak tree replicate 1 | place: USA:California | collected 2016-06-15 | reverse complement strand
GAGACCTGGGCCGCGGTCCCGAAGACCGACAAGGCCGCCGGGGACGAGGTCGTCGTCGCGAACGCGATGCCGATGCCCGACTTCGAGTCGAAGACCCTGAAGCGCAAGTTCGAGATCGTCTACTTCGGAACGCTCGCCGGCCAGGAGGCCGCGGGCGCGCCGATGGGCGCCGGGATGGGCGGCGGCATGGGCGCGATGGGCGGCCCCGGCGGCGCTCCGGGTGCCCCCCCGGCCAACATGGCGGCGCAGCACGCCGCCGCGGCGGCCGGTCCGGCCGACGTCGGCAGCGTGAAGGTCCCGAAGGCGTCCGGCGCCGACGCGCGCACGATCTCCGAGGTCTTCTCGCAGCGCGCCGCGCTCAAGGAGAAGCCGGTCTCCATCCGCGGCAAGGTCGTCAAGTACAACGAGCAGATCATGGGCCGAAACTGGCTCCACATCCGCGACGGCTCCGGCTCCGCCGGCAAGGACAACGACCTCACCGTCACGACGGCGGAGAAGGCCGCGGTCGGCGACACGGTGATCGTGAAGGGCGTCGTCCGGATCGACAAGGACTTCGGCGCCGGGTACTCGTACCCGGTCATCGTCGAGGACGCGAAGCTCGGCAAGTAGCGAGCGCACTCCGGCGGTCCCCGCGGGCGCGGTCCGATGCGGATCGCGCCCGTCGTCTTTTTATAGCGCGTAGACTCGGGAGCCCGTGAGCCGCCAGCGCACCGCAGAGGAGGAGGTCGAGCGCGAGGTCGAGGCGCTCGCGGCCGCGGTGCGCGAGGAGCACCCGGCCGACGCCGCGCGGCGCCACGCGCTCGCGTCCCGGCTCGACGCGCTCCGCGCGCGCTGGCGCGAGGCGCCCGCCCTGTTCGCGCCCGCGCTCGTCACCACGCTGCGCGAGGTGGCGCGCGCGCTCGCGGCCCGGCCCGTGCCCGCGCGCGCTCCGAAGGGCGATCCGGCGCAGCTCCTCCGCGCGACCTTCGGCCACCCCGCCTTCCGGCCGGGCCAGCGCGAGATCGTGGACGCCGTGGTCGCCGGGCGCGACTGCATCGGCGTGATGCCGACCGGCGCGGGCAAGTCGCTCACCTACCAGATCCCGGCGCGCCTCCTCGGCGGCACGACGCTCGTCGTCTCGCCTCTCATCGCGCTCATGAAGGACCAGGTGGACGCGATGGCGCGGGTCGGGCTCCGCGCGGCGTTCCTCAACTCCACCCTCGCGCCGGAGGAGCGGCGCGAGCGGATCCGGGCACTCCGCCGCGGCGACATCGAGCTCCTCTACGCCGCGCCGGAGGGGCTCGAGGCCTCGGTGGGCGCCGCGCTCGAGGGCGTGCCGCTCGCGCTCATCGCCGTGGACGAGGCGCACTGCATCAGCCACTGGGGCCACGACTTCCGGCCGGCGTACCGGAACCTCTCCGGGCTCGGGGCGCGGTTCGGCGCCCCGGTGCTCGCCCTCACCGCCACCGCGACGCCCGAGGTGGTCCGCGACATCGCCGGCCAGCTCGGGATGCGCGACCCGCTCCTCGTGCGCGGCTCCTTCTTCCGGCGGAACCTGACGATCCACGCGGTGAAGAAGGGGGAGGGGCCGAGCGCGCGCGAGGCCATCGGCCGGTTCGTCCGCGCGCGCCGCGGCGAGAGCGGGATCGTGTACGCGCTCTCGCGGAAGTCGGTCGAGGACCTCGCCGACGACCTCCGCGCCCGCGGCGTCCGCGCAGCGGCGTACCACGCCGGGCTCGACGCGGAGAGGCGCACGAAGGTGCAGGACGCCTTCCAGGCGGGCGCGATCGACGTCGTCGTCGCGACGGTCGCGTTCGGGATGGGGATCGACAAGCCGGACATCCGCTTCGTCGTGCACCGCGACCTGCCCCGCTCCGCCGAGGCCTGGTACCAGGAGATCGGCCGCGCCGGGCGCGACGGGAAGCCTTCGACCTGCGTCCTCTTCTACTCGTGGGTGGACGTCCTCTCCTGGGAACGCATGGCCGAGGACGCGGACGCGCAGGTCGCCGCCGGGCAGAAGCGGCAGGCGCGCGCGCTCTTCCGGCTCGTCGAGGACGGCGGCTGCCGGCACCAGGCGCTCGTCGGCCACTTCGGCGAGGCGATCGACCCCTGCGGCGACGCGTGCGATCGCTGCACCGGGGAGACGCTCGGGCTGGGCGCGCGCAAGAGCTCGTCCGCTCCCGCGGCGGGGGCGAAGGGGAGCCGACCCCCCCGCCGCGCCCGCGGAACGCGCCACCGCTGATCTCGCTGGCGCGCCGCGGCCGATTCGGGCATCCATCACGGCGGCATGGCCCTCCCTTCCACGCTCCACCACGTAGACCTCCGCTTCTCGCAGGCGGACGTCGGCGTCTCCGGGGAGGTCTCGTTCAAGGTCGCCCGTCATCCGTCGGAGACGATGGAGCGGCTCTGGCTGCGGATCCTCGCGTTCGCCTGGAAGTGGCGGGAGGGGATGACCTTCGGGCCCGGGCTCTGCGAGCCCGACGCGCCCGACCTCGCCGCGGTGCTGCCGGACGGCCGGACCGCCGCGCTCGTGCGGGTGGGCAAGCCCGAGCCGCAGCGGATCGAGCGCGACGTGAACCAGAACGCGGGCGCCGAGGTCGCCGTCCTGTTCGACTCGCCGCGCCGCCTCGAGGCCTTCCTCGCGGAGGCGCGAGCGGGGCGGCTCCTGCGCGTCGGGCGCGCGGACCTCGCGGCGGCCGACCCGGCGCTCCTCCGCGACCTCGCCGCCCACGAGGACCGGCGCATCGAGGCGTCCGTGACCCTCGTCGCCGACCACCTCTACGTCGAGGTGGGCGGGCGCACGCTCGACGCCCCCCTCCACCGTGGCGGCTCCTCCCCCGAATAGCCCCGTCTGGGGCCCGGTGAAAGCGGCGTCTCCGGCATGAAACCCGTCCCGGCCCGGTTAGGACACTAATTGTATCTGGACCCTTTCAGTCCAGCTTGGCTCTCATCGGATGGAGAGCCGGGACGGAGGAGCCGGGATGATCCGGATGTCGAAGCTGACGGACTACGCGATCCTGATCCTCGCGCACCTCGCGCGGGCGACGGGGACGCTCACTGCGCAGGAGCTCGCGGAGCGCTCGCGCGTCCCCCTGCCCACCGTCTCGAAGCTCGCGAAGGAGCTCGCGAAGGCCGGCCTCGTGATCTCGCACCGCGGGCGGAACGGCGGCTACGGGCTCGCACGCCCCGCCGACGCGATCTCGGTCGCGGAGATCGTCGAGGCGCTCGAGGGGCCCATCGCGCTCACCGAGTGCGCGAAGCCGGGCAAGATCGACTGCGAGATCGAGGACACCTGCCTCGCGCGCGCGAGCTGGGATCCGGTCTCGCGCGCCATCGAGAGCGCCTTGCGCGGGCTCCCCCTCTCGTCGATCGCCCCGTTCCGCGCCGGCGAGCCCGGCGAGCCCGGCGCCGACGAAAAGCCGGTGCGGATCGGAGCCCACGCGCCATGACCACCGCGGACAAGCTCAAGGACCTCACCGAGCAGAAGTACCGCTACGGCTTCGTCACGGAGATCGACGAGGACCGCGTCCCGCCGGGTCTGTCCGAGGAGATCGTCCGGCTCATCTCGGAGAAGAAGGGCGAGCCCGCCTTCATGCTGGAGTGGCGGCTCAAGGCCTACCGGCACTGGCTGACCCTCGGGCTCGAGGAGCCGACCTGGTCGAACGTGCGGCACCCGCCCATCGACTACCAGTCGATCGTCTACTACTCCGCCCCGAAGCAGAAGAAGGCGCTCGGGTCGATGGACGAGGTGGACCCGGAGCTCCGGAACGCCTTCCAGAAGCTCGGCATCCCGCTCGAGGAGCAGATGCGGCTCGCCGGCGTCGCGGTCGACGCGGTGTTCGACTCCGTCTCGGTCGCGACCACCTACAAGAAGAAGCTCGCGGACCTCGGGATCGTCTTCTGCTCGTTCTCCGAGGCGGTGAGGGAGCACCCGACCCTCGTCGAGAAGTGGCTCGGCTCGGTCGTCCCGTACACCGACAACTTCTACGCGACCCTGAACAGCGCGGTCTTCTCCGACGGGTCGTTCGTCTACGTCCCGAAGGGCGTCCGCTGCCCGATGGAGCTCTCCACCTACTTCCGGATCAACGCGAAGGACACGGGCCAGTTCGAGCGGACGCTCATCGTCGCGGACGAGGGCGCGCACGTCTCGTATCTCGAGGGCTGCACCGCCCCGCAGCGGGACGAGAACCAGCTCCACGCGGCGGTGGTCGAGCTGGTCGCGCTCGACGGCGCCACCATCAAGTACTCGACCGTGCAGAACTGGTACCCGGGTGACGCCGAGGGGAAGGGCGGCATCTACAACTTCGTGACGAAGCGCGGGAAGGCGATGGCGCGCGCGAAGATCAGCTGGACGCAGGTCGAGACCGGCTCCGCCATCACCTGGAAGTACCCGTCGTGCATCCTCGCGGGCGACGACGCGGTGGGCGAGTTCTACTCGGTCGCGCTCACGAACCACCGCCAGCAGGCGGACACCGGCACGAAGATGATCCACCTCGGGCGGAACACCCGCTCGACCATCATCTCCAAGGGCATCAGCGCCGGGCGCGGCCAGAACACCTACCGCGGCCTGGTCCGGATGGCGAAGGGCGCGGTCGGCGCGCGCAACTACTCGCAGTGCGACTCGCTCCTCATCGGCGACCGCTGCGGCGCCCACACGTTCCCGTACATCGAGGTGCGGAACCCGACCGCGAAGGTGGAGCACGAGGCGACCACCTCGAAGATCGGCGAGGACCAGCTCTTCTACTGCCGGCAGCGCGGCATCTCGGAGGAGGACGCGGTCTCGATGATCGTGAACGGCTTCGCGAAGCAGGTGCTGAAGGAGCTGCCGATGGAGTTCGCGGTGGAAGCCCAGAAGCTCCTGGGCATGTCGCTCGAAGGGAGCGTCGGCTAGATGGCGTCGAAGAACGGAGAGGGCGCGCTCCTGCGCGTGCAGGGCCTCGAGGCCCGGATCGCGGACGGCGCGGAGATCCTGCGCGGCGTGGACCTCGAGCTCCGCCCGGGCGAGGTGCACGCGATCATGGGCCCGAACGGCTCGGGCAAGTCGACGCTCGCGGGCGTGCTCGCGGGGCGCGACGCGTACGAGGTGACCGCCGGCACGGCGACCTACGACGGCAAGGATCTCCTCGCGCTCGTGCCCGAGGCGCGCGCCGCAGCCGGGCTCTTCCTCGGCTTCCAGTACCCGGTCGAGATCCCCGGCGTCGCGAACCTCTACTTCCTGCGCACCGCGCTCAACGCCGTGCGCCGCGCGCGGGGCGAGGAGGAGCTCGACGCGATGGACTTCCTCGTGCTCGCGAAGGAGAAGATGCGCCTCGTCGAGCTCGACCCCGCCTTCGGCAGCCGCTCCCTCAACGAGGGGTTCTCCGGCGGCGAGAAGAAGCGGAACGAGGTCTTCCAGATGGCGGTGCTCGAGCCCCGGCTCGCGATCCTCGACGAGATCGACTCCGGCCTCGACATCGACGCGCTCCGGGTGGTCGCGCGCGGGGTGAACGCGCTCCGCCGCCACGACCGGGCGATTCTCCTCGTCACCCACTACAAGCGGCTGCTCGAGTACGTCCGCCCCGACCACGTCCACGTGATGGCGGCGGGCCGCATCGTCCGCTCCGGCGGGCCGGAGCTCGCGGATGAGCTCGAGAAGACCGGGTACGCGTGGGCCGCGGATGCAGCGCCCGCGACCGCGCCGGCGGGGGCCTGAGCCATGGCGAGGGCGCCGAACGCCGCCGAGACCGGGCTGGTCCGCTCCTTCGCCGCGGCGGCGGGCGAGCCGGCGTGGCTCGCCGCCGCGCGCCACGCCGCGCTCGGGCGCTTCGAGGCGCTCGGGCTCCCCACCGCCCGCCACGAGGACTGGCGCTTCACGAGCCTCGCCGCGCTCGCGGCGGTGCCGCTCGTCCGCGCGCCCGCGGGAGATCCCACGCTCGCGCGGACCCTCGTGGACCACGGCCCGGCGCCGGAGGGTCCCCGCCTCGTCTTCGTGAACGGCCGGCTCGACCCGTCGCTCTCGACGCGCAGCCGCCTCCCGCAGGGCGCGATCCTCACGTCCCTCGCCCAGGCGCTGCGCGAGGTGCCCGACCAGGTCCGGCCCCACCTCGGCCGGCTCGCGCGCCCCGACGATCAGGCCTTCGTCGCCGCGAACGCGGCGCTCTTCGAGGACGGCGGGTTCGTCCTCCTCCCGCGCGGCGCCGCGATCGACCTGCCGCTCGCCCTCGTCTTCGTGAACGACGCCGCCGAGGGGCGCGGCGCGGTCCACCCCCGCACCCTCATCGTCGCGGAGGAGGGGGCGCGCGCGACGGTCGAGGAGGTCTACCTCGGCCGGGGCGAGGGGCTCACCAACGCCGTGACCGAGATCGTCCTCGCCCCCGGCGCGTCGGTCGAGCACGTCCGCCTCCAGGGCGAGTCGCCCACGGCATTCCACGTCGGCGCGGTCCACGCGGAGCAGGCCGCCGGGGCGAGCCTCGCGGCGCACGCGTTCACGCTCGGCGCCCGGCTCTCCCGCTCGGAGGTCCGCACCCGCCTCGCCGGCGAGGGCGCGCGGGTGAACGCGAACGGGCTCTACATGGCGGACGGGGCGCGGATCTCCGACCACTTCTCCTGGGTCGAGCACGCGGCGCCCGGCTGCACCACGGCCGAGAGCTACAAGGGGATCCTCGACGGCTCGGCGCGCGGCGTCTTCTCCGGCCGCGTCCGGGTGCTGCCCGGAGCGCAGAAGACCGTCGCGTACCAGAGCTCCTCGTCGCTCCTCCTCTCCGAGGACGCGATCGCGGACGCGAAGCCCCAGCTCGAGATCTTCGCGGACGACGTGAAGTGCGGGCACGGCGGCACCGTCGGGCAGCTCGACGAGGCGGCGCTCTTCTACCTGCGCTCGCGCGGGGTCCCGGAGGCGGACGCCCGGAGCCTCCTCATCTGGGCGTTCGCGAGCGAGATGGTGGGCCTGGTCCGGGCCCCGGCGCTCCGGGCGCGCGCGAAGAACCTCGTCGCCGCCCGGCTCCCGGCGGGCGGGCGGATCCTGGAGGCGGCATGACGGCGGTGAACGAAGGCAGCGTGGCGAAGCGGCACATCGCGCCCGCCGAGCGGCCGCCGCAGCTCGACGCGGCGCGCGCGCGGGAGGACTTCCCCATCCTGCGCCGGACCGTCCACGGGAAGCCCCTCGTCTACCTCGACAACGCCGCCACGACGCAGAAGCCGCGGTCGGTCCTCGACGCGATGACCCGCTACTACGAGGAGGAGAACTCGAACGTGCACCGCGGCGTCCACCTCCTCTCCGAGAAGGCCACGAAGGCCTTCGAGGACGCGCGGCTCGCGGTCGCCCGCTTCATCGGCGCCCCGGACCCGCGCGAGGTGATCTTCGTCCGCGGTACGACCGAGGCGGTGAACCTCGTCGCCCAGACCTTCGGGCGCCGCCGGGTCGGGGCCGGGGACGAGGTGCTCGTCACCGCGCTCGAGCACCACTCGAACATCGTGCCCTGGCAGCTCCTCTGCGAGGAGAAGGGGGCGCGGCTCCGGGTCGTCCCGATGGACGACGCGGGGAACCTCGACCTCGACGCGCTCGAGCGGCTCCTCGGCCCGCGCACGCGGCTCCTCGCGGTGACCCAGGTCTCGAACGCGCTCGGCACCGTCACGCCGCTCGCCGAGATCGTCTCGCGCGCGAAGGCCAGGGGCGTGCCGGTGCTCGTGGACGGGGCGCAGGGGATGCCGCACCTCGGCTTCGACGCGGCGAGCTCCGGCGTGGACTTCTACGCCTTCAGCGCCCACAAGGCGTACGGCCCGACCGGCATCGGCGCGCTCTGGGGCCGCCGCGCGCTCCTCGAGGAGATGCCCCCGTGGCAGGGCGGCGGGGACATGATCCTCTCCGTGACCTTCGAGAAGACCATCTACAACGCCGTCCCGTACAAGTTCGAGGCGGGCACGCCGGCGATCGCGGAGGCGGTCGGGCTGGCGGCGGCGATCGCCTACCTCGAGCGGCTCGGGCCGGCCGCGATCGCGGCGCACGAGCGGGAGGTCGTCGCGTACGCCGTGGAGGCGCTGCGCGAGGTGCCCGACGTCCGGCTGGTCGGGACGCCACGCGAGCGCGCGGGGGTGGTCTCGTTCCTGCTCGGCGACGTCCACCCGCACGACGTCGCCACGATCCTCGACCGACAGGGCGTCGCGATCCGCGCCGGACACCACTGCGCCCAGCCGCTCATGAACCGGCTCGGCGTCGCCGCCACGGTGCGGGCGTCGGTCGGCCTCTACACGACGCGCGAGGAGATCGACGTCCTCGTGCGCGCGCTGCACAAGGCGCGGGAGGTGTTCGCCTGATGTCCTCCTCGGAGCTCACCGACCTCTACCAGGAGGTGGTCCTCGACCACGGGAAGCGGCCGCGCAACTTCGGTCCGCTCGCGGACGCGACCCACCGCGCGGAGGGGCTGAACCCGCTCTGCGGGGATCACTTCACGGTCTTCGCGCGGCTCGACGGCGATCGGGTCGCGGAGGCGCGGTTCGAGGGCTCCGGGTGCGCGATCTCCAAGGCGTCCGCGTCGGTGATGACCGGCGCGGTGAAGGGGAAGACCCGCGCCGAGATCGACGCGATCTTCGAGCGGTTCCACAAGCTCGTGACGCAGGGCCCGACCGCCGGCGACGAGGGGTCGCTCGGCAAGCTCGCGGTCTTCGGCGGGGTGCACGAGTACCCGACGCGCGTGAAGTGCGCGAGCCTCGCGTGGCACGCCCTCCGGGCGGCGCTCGCGGGGAAGGGTGACCCCGTCTCGACGGAGTGACCATGGCACGGCAGGCGGTGACCGTCCTCCGGGACGTCGACATCATGGGGGTCCCGAGCGGATGGCACGCGACGCTCCCCGCGGGCACGCCGGTCCTCATCCAGCAGCGGCTCGGGGGCGCGTTCACCGCGACGACCCCGACCGGCGGGCTCGTCCGGATCGAGGGAAAGGACGCGGACGCCCTCGGCGAGGAGTTCGCCGAGGAGGCGCGGAAGTACGCGGCCGAGCGCGCGGCCGCCGCCGAGGGTCCCTTCGACGAGGAGAAGGTCTGGGAGGCGCTCCGGGAGGTCTACGACCCGGAGATCCCGGCGAACATCGTCGAGCTCGGGCTCGTCTACGTCGTCGGGGCCGAGCCCGGCGAGGGCGGCCACCGGGTGAAGATCATCATGACCCTCACCGCCCCCGGCTGCGGGATCGGGCCGGTCATCGTGGACGACGTGCGCCGGCGCGTGCTCGGCGTCCCCGGCGTGAAGGACGCGGAGGTCGAGCTCGTCTTCGACCCGCCCTGGGACCCGTCGCGGATGAGCGAGGCGGCGAAGCTGCAGCTCGGGTTCCTGTAGATCCGGCGACTGCATCTCGGTCTCGTTGCGACCGTGGGTAAACGCGGCGTGGACGCCACCTCCGCCCGCTCCGTCGCGTCAAAGCCCGCCAAGCGCGCAGTCTGCCAGAGGAATCCAGTAGGCGCTCCCGCGAGGCGACGCGGGGCCCGCCGCTCGCGGTCGCGCCCCGTGCGGGTCGAGCCCGCCTTCGGGCGCACATGTTGCGTGAACGGTCGCTATTCTCTCGCTCACCCGTCGAGCGGAGGTTGGCTGAGCGTGGAGTGCATCCTCGAGACGCGCGACCTCGTGAAGCAGTTCAACGAGTTCGTGGCCGTGAACGGCGTCTCCCTGCGCGTGGCGCGGGGGTCCATCCACGCGCTCATCGGGCCGAACGGCGCCGGCAAGACGACGGTGTTCAACCTCCTCACCCGCTTCCTCCCGGTGACGCGAGGGGAGATCAAGCTGCGCGGCGAGGACATCACCTCGGTCCGGCCGGCCGACGTCGCGCGCAAGGGGATGGTCCGCTCGTTCCAGGTATCCGCGACGTTCCCGGCCCTCTCCGCGCTCGAGAACGTCCGGGTCGCGCTCCAGCGAAAGCTCGGCACCTCCTTCAACTTCTGGCGGTCGGAGCGGACCCTCGAGGCCCTCGACGCCCGCGCCCTCGAGCTGCTCGCCGCGGTGGGGCTCGAGACCTACCGCGACACGATCACGGGCGAGCTGCCGTACGGCCGCAAGCGCGCGCTCGAGCTCGCGACCACGCTCGCGCTCGACCCGGAGGTGCTCCTCCTCGACGAGCCGACGCAGGGGATGGGGCACGAGGACGTCGGCCGGGTAGTGGCGCTCATCCAGAAGGTGGCGGAGGGGCGGACGGTGGTGATGGTCGAGCACAACCTCTCGGTCGTGCAGGACCTCGCCGACCGCGTCACCGTGCTCGCGCGCGGGTCGGTGCTCGCCGAGGGCAGCTACGACGAGGTGTCGAAGGATCCCGCCGTGCTCGAGGCCTACATCGGAGCGCCCGCGTGAGCGCCGCCGTCCCGCCGCAGCCCGCCCCGCGCGAGTTCCTCCGGGTCGCCGGGCTCCACGCCTTCTACGGCGAGTCGCACATCCTCCACGGGGTGGACTTCACGGTCGGCACGGGCGAGCTCGTCACGCTCCTCGGGCGGAACGGCTCGGGCCGGACCACCACGCTCAAGTCGATCGTCGGGCTCGTCGACAAGCGGACCGGCTCGGTGGTGGTGAACGGTCACGAGACGATCGGGATGCCGTCGCACCGGATCGTCCACCTCGGGATCGGCTACTGCCCGGAGGAGCGCGGCATCTTCGCGAGCCTCACCGCGGAGGAGAACCTCACCCTGCTCCCGGTGGTCGGGTCGGGCGGGATGCCCCTCGACGAGATCCACGCGATGTTCCCGAACCTGAAGGAGCGGCGCCGCTCGCCCGGCTCGCGCCTCTCGGGGGGCGAGCAGCAGATGCTGGCGCTCGCGCGGATCCTCCGCACCGGCGCGCGCCTCCTGCTCCTCGACGAGATCACCGAGGGGCTCGCGCCCGTGATCGTCCAGGCGCTCGGGCGCGCGGTGCGGGCGCTCCGGGAGCGGGGCTACACGATCATCCTGGTGGAACAGAACTTCCGGTTCGTGGCCCCCCTCGCGGACCGACACTTCCTCGTCGAGCACGGCCGGATCGTGGACGTGCTCGAGCGCGGGGATCTCGCAGGACGGATGGAGTCGCTGCAGCGCTTCCTCGGTGTCTGACCTCGAAGAAAGGAACCCGCATGCTCCGCATCGCTCGAACCCTCGTCGTGGCGCTCGCCGCCGCGGTCGCCGCCGGCGCCGCCGCGCAGGAGAAGGTCTCCGACGGCGTCGTCAAGATCGGCGTCCTCACCGACATGACCGGCTTCTACTCCGACCTGGCCGGGCCCGGCTCCGCCCTCGCCGTGAGGATGGCGGTCGCCGACTTCGGCGGGAAAGTGCTCGGCAAGCCCATCGAGGTGGTCGCCGCCGACCACCAGAACAAGGCAGACATCGCCTCCAACACGGCCCGCAAGTGGTTCGACGAGGAGAAGGTGGACGCGGTCGTGGACCTCGTGAACAGCGGCACGGCGCTCGCGGTGATGCCGGTCGCCGCCGAGAAGAAGCGGGTGACGATCCTCTCCGGACCCGCCACCACCGCCATCACCGGCGAGAAGTGCACGCCGTACAACGTGCACTACACCTACAACAACTGGGCGCTCGCGAACGGCACCGGCCGCGAGGTCGTGAAGAACGGCGGCGACTCCTGGTTCTTCATCACCGCCGACTACGTCTTCGGGAAGTCCCTCGAGGCCGACACCGCCAAGGTCGTGGCCGACTCGGGCGGCAAGGTGCTCGGGCACGCCCTCCACCCGCAGAACAGCACCGACTTCTCGAGCTACCTGCTGCAGGCCCAGTCGTCGGGCGCAAAGGTGATCGGGATGGCGAACGCCGGCGCCGACACCATCAACACCATCAAGCAGGCGAAGGAGTTCGGTATCACGCCGAAGCAGACCCTCGCCGGGCTCCTCGTCTTCATCTCCGACGTCCACAGCCTCGGGCTCGACGCCGCGAAGAACCTGTACCTCACGACCGCCTTCTACTGGGACCTCAACGACGCGACGCGGGCCTGGTCGAAGAAGTTCCAGAGCCACCCGGACAACAAGAAGAGGGCGATGCCGACCATGGTCCAGGCGGGCCTCTACTCGGCCACCACCCAGTACCTGAAGGCGATCCAGGCCGCGGGCACCGACGCCGCCGACGCGGTCATCGCCAAGATGAAGGCGACGCCGGTGGACGACTTCTTCGGGAAGGGGACGATCGGGCCCGACGGGCTGTTCCGGCACGAGATGTTCCTCGTGCAGGTGAAGACGCCGCAGGAGTCGAAGTACCCCTGGGACTACTACAAGATCGTGAAGAAGATCTCGGCCGCCGACGCGTTCCCGAGCGTCCAGGCCCAGGCCTGCCCGCTCGTGAAGAAGTAGCCCGCGCTCCGCCACCGCCTCGCCCCTGCCCTGCGGGGCGGGGCGCGGCGGCGCAGAGACCCCATGATCCAGGCGCTCTCCGGCCAGCTGCTCGTCGGCCTCATCAACGGCTCGTTCTACGCGCTCCTGTCGCTCGGGCTCGCGATCATCTTCGGCCTGCTCAACGTCGTGAACTTCGCGCACGGCGCGCTGTACATGATGGGCGCGTTCGCCGCCTGGATGCTGACGAACTACCTTGGCATCGGCTACTGGTGGGCGCTCCTCCTCGCCCCCGCCGCGGTCGGGCTCGTCGGCGTCGTGGTCGAGCGCACGATGCTCCGGCGCCTGTACGGCCTCGACAACCTCTACGGCCTGCTCCTCACCTTCGGCCTCACCCTCATCGCGGAGGGGATCTTCCACCACCTCTACGGCAACTCCGGAAACTCGTACCCCGTCCCGGAGCAGCTGCAGGGCGGGGTGGACCTCGGGTTCATGTTCATGCCGATCTACCGGGGCTGGGTGGTGGTGGTGTCCGTCTTCGTCTGCACCCTCTCGTGGTTCGTCATCGAGCAGACGAAGCTCGGGGCGTACCTGCGCGCCGGCACGGAGAACCCCCGGCTCCTCCAGGCCTTCGGCGTGAACGTCCCGCTCATGTTCACCATCACCTACGGCTTCGGGGTGGCCCTCGCCGCGTTCGCGGGCGTCATGGCCGCGCCCGTCTACCAGGTCACCCCGCTGATGGGCTCGAACCTCGTCATCGTCGTGTTCGCGGTGGTGGTGATCGGCGGGATGGGATCGATCGCGGGCGCGATCGTGACCGGGCTCGGCCTGGGGCTCGTCGAGGGGCTGACCAAGTTCCTGTACCCGCAGGCGTCCGCGGTCGTCATCTTCGTGGTGATGGCGCTCGTGCTGCTCATCCGCCCGGCCGGCCTCTTCGGGAGGGAGCGGTGACCCGGCTGCGCTCGCTCGAGACCTGGGGTTGGGTCGCGCTCGTCGCGATCGGCCTCGCCGCGCCATTCGTCGTGTACCCGGTCTTCGCGATGAACGTGCTTTGCCTCGCGCTGTTCGCGAGCGCGTTCAACCTCCTCCTCGGCTACACCGGGCTCCTCTCGTTCGGGCACGCCGCGTTCCTCGGGGCGGGCGCCTACGTGACGGGCTATGCCGCGAAGATCCTGGGACTCCCGACCGAGCTCGCGGTGGCGACCGGCACCGCGACCGCCGCGGCCCTCGGCGCGATCATCGGGAGCCTCGCCATCCGGCGCTCCGGCATCTACTTCGCGATGATCACGCTCGGGTTCGCGCAGCTCGTCTTCTTCCTCGTCGTGCAGATGGGCTGGACGGGCGGCGAGGACGGGCTGCAGGGCATTCCGCGCGGCAAGGCGCTCGGGGTCATCCCGCTCTCGAGCCAGTACACGATGTACTACTTCGTCTTCGGGGCGTTCCTCGGCGCGTTCTGGCTGATCCGGCGGACGATCCACTCGCCGTTCGGCCACGTGCTGCGCGCCGTGCGGGAGAACGAGCCGCGCGCCCTCTCGCTCGGATACGACGTGGACCGGTACAAGCTCGTGGCGTTCGTCCTCTCGGCGACGCTCGCGGGGCTCGCCGGTTCCCTGAAGGCGCTGGTGCTGCAGTTCGCCTCGCTCTCCGACGTGCACTGGCACCGGTCGGGCGAGGTGGTGCTCATGACCCTGCTCGGCGGAATGGGAACCGTGGTGGGCCCGTCCGTCGGCGCGCTGCTCGTGGTCGCCCTCGAGAACTACCTCGCGGACATGGGGTCGTGGGTGACGGTGATCACCGGCGGCGTGTTCGTGGTGTGCGTCCTCGCCTTCCGGCGCGGCATCGTCGGCGAGGTGCGCGCGCTCGTGGCGCGCAGCTTCACCGGGGTGAAGAAGCCGTCGTCGTCCACCACCTCATCGGGGTGAGCCATGGCCGAAATCCTCCAGGGTCGCGCGGCCCTCGTCACCGGCGGCGCGAGCGGCATCGGGCGGGAGATCGCGGAGCAGCTCGCGCGCGAGGGCGCGAAGGTGACGCTCGCGGACAAGGACGAGCCGGCCGCGGTCCGGGCCGCGGGCGAGCTCGCGAAGAGCGGCCTCGCCGCACGCGGTGTGGCCTGCGACGTGACGAGCGAGGCGCAGATCCAGGCGGCGATCCAGGGCGTCGTGGAGGCGCACGGCCGGCTCGACATCCTCGTCAACAACGCCGGGCTCCAGCACGTCGCGCCGATCGAGGAGTTCCCGACGGAGCGGTTCGAGCTGCTCGTGCGGGTGATGCAGATCGCGCCGTTCATCGCGATCAAGCACGCGTTCCCCATCATGAAGCGCCAGCAGCGCGGGCGGGTCCTGAACGTCGCGTCGATCAACGGCCTCGTCGGCTTCGCGGGGAAGGCCGGCTACAACAGCGCGAAGCACGGCCTCATCGGGCTCACCAAGGTCGCGGCGCTCGAGGGCGCGGAGCACGGCATCACCGTGAACGCGCTCTGCCCCGGCTACGTCGACACGCCCCTCGTCCGCAACCAGCTCGGGGACCTCGCCCGGACGCGGAACGTCCCGCTCGAGCGGGTGCTCGAGGACGTCTTCTACCCGCTGATCCCGATGCGCCGGCTCCTCACCGTCCGCGAGGTCGCGGACTACGCCGTCTTCCTCGTGAGCGACAAGGGCGCCGGGATCACGGGCAGCGCCGTGGTCATCGACGGGGGATACACGGCGCAGTGACGCGGCTACTGGATCGCGAAGACGCCGAGCAGGTCCTCGGAGTTCGAGATGACTTTCCCGCCGTTGTCGATGGCCTGGATCCGGACCTGGTAGGTCCCCGGATTCAGCGAGCCGTGCCCGTCCACGATCGTGGAGAGCACCGGGCTCGAGGTCGCGCCGTAGTCCACGGACGTCGCGGCGCCGTCCACGTTCGCCTGCCAGACGACGATGCCCAGCTCCGAGACGACCGTGACGACGAAGTGGTCCGTCGCGGAGTACGCAGAGTAGATCCCCCACGCGAACGTCGGGGTGGTGTCGGCCGTCGCGCAGGCGCCCGCCGGGACGTTCGCGGGGTCCGCGGTTCCCGCGCTCCAGGGGCCCGGCTGGCTCAGCGTCGTGCAGGCGCCGTCCGGATCGGCCAGCGGGGCCGTCAGGGCCACCGCGCCGGTGATCTTGAAGTTGCCCAGGCTGGAGGCGGAGGTCGTGTTGTCCATCTGGAGCGGGACGCCGTTGACCACCTGGAACTCGAGGACGCCGGTGTTCCCGGTCCCGCCGGTGTCGCGGACGAGGTAGTCGGTCTCGAACGCCGCGAGCACGCGGTAGTGGCCGTTCGGGATGCCCGCGATGGACCACCCGCCGTTCGAGACATGCGTCGCCCGGAGGCCTGGAGGCGAGAGGCCGCGCAGCGTCGAGGTGTCGTACGTCGCGTCCACGACGAGCAGGACGCTCGTGTAGGGCCACGGCGTCCCGGCGTTGAAGATGACGTTCCCGCCGACGGTCGCCGTCGCGGTCGTCGATCGGACGAGGTCCACCCCCGAGCTCGAGACGGACACGCTCATCGCAGGGACGTAGTTCACGCCCTTCGCATAGGCGTTCACGCTGGCGCAGGTGACGAGCGGCACGTTGAAGATCGTGTAGCCACCGCCGACGCCCGGCACCGCCGTGTAGCCCTCGGCGCCACACTGGGCCACCACGAGCGCACCGTCCGCGGGGACATCGTGGACCGTCCCGCGGATCGCCCCGTGCGGGCTGGCCGGGAGCGCCGCGAGGCCGACGTCCGTGAGCAGGTTCTGGAGGGTCCACTTCCCGCTCGCGTGCGTCGCCGAGGCAAACGAGACCGGGAGCGCGACGCGGAGGCCGGAGGGGAAGGTCGCGTAGCCATCCGCGTCGACGCGCAGGGTCACCGAGCCCGACGGCGAGCCGTCGGAGTTCCGCGGCGGGTGGACCGCGAAGGTGTAGCTGCCGTCCGTGGTCGAGACCCCGGCGGGCGACATCGGCGCGCCGTTCACGTCCTGCCCGACCACGACCGCGCCGGAGATGCCGTTCGTCGAGGCGTTCGAGTTCCCGAGGTCGTACACCCGCCCCGCCACGACGATCGGGTCGACGCAGGCGTGGCCGGAGCCGACCACCTCGCAGGTCTGGCCTGCGCCGCAGCCCGTCTGGACGCAGGTCGGCGGGGCCGGGATGCTGGTGGAGCTGCAGGCCGCGGCCGCGAGGGCGCAGGCGGCGGCGATGGCGATGCCAGGAACGCGGTGCGTTTGCATGTTGGGTCCCCCTTCGAGGCGCGGATCAGGTCTCGACCACGTACTTCAGGACCGTGGTCGCGATGCGGACGACGTCGCCGTGCCGGAGCGTCTGCTCCTTCACGAGCTTGGAGTTGAGGTAGGTGCCGTTCGTCGAGTCGAGGTCCACGAGGACGTGGGCGCCGCCCGACGCGAAGATCCGGGCGTGCCGGCGCGACGCCTGGTCCGACGCGATGAGGATCGTGTTTCCCTCATCGCGCCCGAGTGTCGCGTCCTCCGCGCCAAGCGCGAAGCGCGTGCCCTTCGAGGACTCGTCGGGGGAGTGGACGACGACGAGCGCGGCCTTCGGTGGCGGCGCGCTGCCGGTCTCCTGCGGGCCCGACCCCACGATCCGGGTTTCGTCGTCGAGGCTCATGACGCCTAGGCGTTACCACGCGCGGCGCTGCGCGGGAAGGGTGCCCGTGCTACATCCGGGCCGGAGGTGAGAGATGAGGTACCGGAGGCTGGGGAAGAGCGCGCTCGAGGTCTCGGAGATCTCCCTCGGATCGTGGCTCACCTACGGGGGCGGCGTCGCCCGGGAGCGCGCCGAGGCGTGCGTCCACAAGGCCTTCGAGGTCGGCATCAACTTCATCGACACCGCCAACGTCTACTCCTCCGGCGCCGCGGAGAGCTTCCTCGGCGAGGTCCTGCGCGGCCGGCCGCGGTCGAGCTACGTGCTCGCGACCAAGCTCTACTTCCCCATGTCCCCGAGCGACCACGGGCTCTCCGCGGCGCAGGTCCGCAAGCAGCTCGACGCGTCGCTGAAGCGGCTCGGGGTCGACCACGTCGACCTCTACCAGTGCCACCGCTACGACCCCGAGACGCCGCTCGAGGAGACCATGGCGGCGCTGAGCGAGGCGGTGCGGCAGGGGAAGACACGCTACATCGGCTTCTCCGAGTGGAGCGCCGGCCAGATCGAGGCCGCCCTCGCGCTCCCCGGCGAACGGTTCGTCTCGAGCCAGCCCCAGTACTCGATGCTCTGGCGCGAGCCGGAGGCGGAGGTCTTCCCGGTCTGCGCGCGGAGCGGGATCGGGCAGATCGTCTGGTCGCCGCTCGCGCAGGGCATCCTCACCGGGAAGTACGCGTCCGGGAAGCCGCCGCCGCGGGACTCGCGCGCCGCGAGCGAGTCGATGGGCGTGTTCATGGCGCGCCGGTTCACGGACGGGAACCTCGCGAAGGTGGAAGCCCTCCGGCCCATCGCGCGAGAGCTCGGCCTCTCGCTCGCCCAGCTCGCGCTCGCCTGGGTGCTCCGCCGCCCGGAGGTCTCCTCCGCGATCATCGGCGCGAGCCGGCCCGAGCAGGTCGAGGAGAACGCCCGCGCGTCGGGCGTCTCGCTCTCTCCCGAGATCCTCTCCCGCATCGACGCCGCGCTCGCCTCGCAAGTGGCTAGTGCGTCACCTGCCAGATGAGCCCGTCGGGCGCGGTCCCCGTGACGCGCAGGAGCCCGCCGTGGATGCCGGCGAGGTGGTGGGCGGCGCAGAGCGACGTCAGGTTCCCGAGGTCGTCGTCGCCGCCGCGGGAGCGGAACTCGACGTGATGGGCGTGGACGGCGGTCCGGCTGCAGCCCGGGGCGGTGCAGCACCACCGGTCTCGCGCGAGGGCGCGCTTCTGCGGCGTCGTCCGCTCCTTCAGCTTGTCCTTCCAGACCCGGATGAAGTGCGCGGCGGCCACCGCGAGCGCATCGCCGGGCAGGACCCACCTTCCGGCGACCTTCGCCACCGCCCGAACGGTCTCGGCGACGACCACGCTCACGCGCTCCGGCACGAGGGCGGCCATCCGGCCGCTGCTGCACATCTGCGCCTCCTCGCGGGACTCGATCTCGCGGCGGAGCGCGATGACGGTGAGGCCCGACGCCCGGGCGATCCACTCGGCTTCCGTGCGGTCGGTCGCGGCGCGCGCGACCTCCCGTGCCTTCTCGTAGGAGATCCGCCCGGCCGAGAGCGCGGCCTTCAGCTCCGGCAGCTCGTACAGCTTCCTCGCGAGGGCGATGCGCTGGCCGACGGTCCGCGCGGACATTCCCAGGCGCTCCTCGCAGTAGTGGGCGAAGGAAACGAACTGCATGTCGCGCCAGACCCCGGCCATCCGGAGGAGCATCGCGAGGTGGCCCACGAGCTCGTCCCAGCCGGCGCGCCGGTCGGCCAGCTCGCGCAGCCGCGCGTCGAGCGACCTCGGGTCGCGCTGCACAGCTGCGTCTGCCGGCGACGCCGCGACCGGCGGCACCGCCTCGAGGAAGTCCCAGTGCCGGTATTCCCGCTCGAGCCAGGCCTTCAGCTCCTCGGCCTCCTCCCGCCCCCGACCGATGCGCGCGGACAGGTCGAGGTCGCGCTCGTCCGGTTCGACCGGGTGTTCGGCGAGGTACTCGCAGCAGATGGCCTCGAGCTTCTGCCAGGCGGGCGCGCCGGGCCGCTCGAGCACCCTCCCGGCGAGGTCGAGCGCCGCGTCCATGACGAGCCGCTGCTCGGGAGTGAAGGAGACGTCGAGCCTCGACCAGACCTCGTCTTCCTCCCGCTCGACGCCGCCGGCCTCCTTCACGCCGGCGCGCAGCGACCGGACGGTCTCCCGTCGCGCCCGCTCGACCCAGGCGGCCTCGTCGTCCCCGCGCGCGACCGAAAGGATGGTCTCGGCCTTCCGCGGGCTCACCTCGCCCCGCCAGACCGCCTCGCGCAGGAGCGGCCGCTCGCGCAGAGCACGGGCGAGCCGGGCGAGGTTCCGCGCCGTGGAGGCGCCGACGTCGAGCACCTCGCGTCCGTAGTCAGCGACGCCGGAGTGCCCGAGCGCTATGACCCGCTCGCCCTGGTCGAGGTCGGAAAGCAGGTCGCCGATCGCGACGTCGAGCGCGCCCCGGGCGCGGGCGACGCGCGTGAGGAGCCCGTCGAGGAGGTAGGCGCACTCCTCGCGCCTGAGCCCGGGGAGCTCGTGCGGCTGCGGCGGCTCGAGCGTCCGAGCGAGCGCGGCGATCCCGTCGAGGTCGGAGGGCAGCGGCCCCGCCGGCTGGTCGTGCCGGCCCCCGATCCCGACCGCGCTGGTGGCTCCCTCCGCCATTGACGGACAGTCTTACACGGGGGTCTGACACTCCGGGTCGACCCGGGTGCACCAGATCGGGCCCAGGCTGCGGTTTGGTGCCGCGCCCCAAGCCCGCGTCACGCGGACCCAAGCGGGCCACTTCCTCCAGGAGGAAGTGCCGGAGGAGATCGCCGACGCGGTGCGCGACGTTGCGCGTAGGGCCGAGCAGGCCAAAGAAGCCGGAGGGTGAATCGCATGGCCGACGCCGAGTCCCTCCTATCCGAGTTCCGCGACCTCTCGACCGCTCTCGTCGCCGATGCGTGCCTGCGCCTGGGAATCCCGGTCCGCATGGCGTCGCCCGGCATCAGGGCGGTGCTGCCGGGCGCTCGCATCGCCGGCCGAGCACTCCGGTGCGTCACTACGGCAGTGTGGACGTCTTCCTAGATGCGATGGGCAAGGCCGAACCAGGGGACATTCTGGTGATCGACAACGCCGGCAGGACCGACGAGGCATGCGTCGGCGACCTCACCGCCCTCGAGGCCAGGGCCTGGGGCGTGGCGGGAATCGTCGTCTGGGGGCTGCATCGCGACACCACCGAGCTCGAGCGGATCGGGCTCCCGGTGTTCAGCTATGGCGCTTGTCCGTCTGGCCCCCGGCGGCTGGACAAGCCGGAGGCGGAGGCGCTCCTCTCGGCGCAGTTCGGAGACTGCCTGGTGGGACCGGACGACCTCGTCTTCGGCGACGCGGACGGGGTCCTGTTCGCTCCAGGCTCGCGTGTGGAGGAATTGCTGAACGTGGCCCGGTCCACCTCGCAGAGGGAGCGTGCGCAAGCGAACGCCGTGCGAGAGGGCAGGACCCTCCGCGACCAGCTTCGTTTCGACGAATACCTGACGCGCCGAGCGGCCGACCCATCCCACACGTTCCGCCAGCATTTGCGGATCCTCGGCGGCGCCATCGAGGAATAGTGCGGTTCTCACTCCACGGTGACGGAAGGTCCTTGAAGTTCTCCGTCATTCCGGCCACGCCGATTATCGTGGTGCCCCCATGGCGACTCCGACCACCGTCATTCCGCGCCTCGGGGAGCTGCTCGTCGCGAGGACGGAGCAGTGGTCTCGGGCCTCTTCGCGGACGCATGCCGCGGCGGTCGCGGCCACGCATCGCGTCGAGCGTCGGCTGCTTCCCCGAGAATGGATCGGCGGGGCCCCCGCGCGGCGCGCGACGCAACCGGGCTCGACCTCGAATCGGCGACGCAGATCTACCGGATCGCGTAGGGCGCGCGGAGCTTCTCGAGAAGCCAGGCCATGTTCTCGCCCAGGACCTTCATCGTCCGGAGGCCCTCTTCGTCCTTCTCCACGTCGCCCTTCTCCAGGCCGACGCCGACGTTCCAGTAAGAGGAGCCAGGCACGATCATCTGATTGATCGTGAAGAAGTGGTTCATGGTGTCGAAGGCATGGGTCGAGCCCGCGCGCCTGACGGCCACCACCGCGGCGCCGACCTTGCGCTTGAACATGTCGCCGTTCGACTTCGCGACGAACCCGCAGCGGTCGATCAGCGCCTTCATCTCGGTCGTGACATCGGAGAAGTAGGTCGGAGACCCGAGGAGGATGCCGTCAGCGGCCAGCATCTTCTCGATGCAAGCGTTGATGACGTCGTTATCACGACCGCAGCGCTGGTTCATCTGCGCTCGACACTTGCGGCATCCAGTGCAGCCGTGGATGTCCTGCCCGGCGAGTTGGACGATCTCGGTCTCGATGCCTTCTCGCTCGAGCTCGTCGAGGACGCGACGGAGCAGGATGGCTGTGTTCCCATCCTTGCGGGCGCTGCCGTTGAACGCGACGACTTTCATGGATGCTCCAGGGTGGATATCACGGATGTTTCGCGAGCAGCCATGCAGCCGCAACCGCCAGAACGGCCTGTACCAGTAAAGCGAGGACGTGCACTACGCGTTCAACCCTTTCATGCCGGCCGGCGGGTAGCGATCGCCCGCGGCCGCGCCCGGAGGCAGGGCCTGGTCGAGCCGCGCCAGTTCATCCGTCGAGAGGGTGAGCGGTGCCGCTGCCACGTTCTCTTCCAGGTACTTGATCCGCTTGGTGCCAGGAATGGGCACGATGTCCTTGCCCTGGTGCAGCAGCCACGCCAGCGCCACCTGGCCCGGGGTGGCGCCCCTCGCCGCGGCGAGCGTCTTGACCACGTCGACGATACGCAGGTTGCGCTCCAGGTTGTCACCCTGGAAGCGCGGCGAGATGCGGCGGAAGTCGTTGGCGGCCAGATCGGCGTCCTTGCCGATGGAGCCTGTAAGAAAGCCACGACCGAGGGGGCTGTAGGCGACGAAGCTCACCCCCAGGTCGCGACAGGCGGGCAGCACCTCGGCCTCGATCTCGCGGGTCCACAGCGAGTATTCGCTCTGGACGGCAGCGATGGGGTGGACCGCATGAGCGCGGCGCAACGTCCGAGCCGAGACCTCGCTCAGCCCCAGGGCGCGTACCTTGCCCGCCCGCACCAGTTCGGCCATGGCTCCCACCGTGTCCTCGACGGGCACGTCGGGATTGAGGCGGTGGGCGTAGTAGAGGTCGATGGCCTCTACCCCCAACCGCTTCAGCGACGCTTCGCAGGCGGGGCGCACATAGGCTGGGCTCGTGTCGATGGTGCGCTCATACCGGCCGGGCACGCGTACGATGCCGAACTTGGTGGCCAGCACGACTTTCTCGCGCCTGCCCTTGAGGAAGCGGCCCAGCAACTCCTCGTTGTGGCCGGAGCCATACATGTCGGCGGTGTCGAGGAAGGTGACGCCGAGCTCGAGGGCGCGCTCCAGCGTGGCGAGCGACTGGGCATCGTCGGTGGGGCCATAGAACTCCGACATCCCCATGCAGCCGAGGCCGAGGGCCGAAACCGTCAGTCTGCTCGCTCCCAGATCGCGCTTCTCCATGGTCCCTCTCCCGCACCGGGCCTCGGTGAACTACTCTGAACGGATGGCCGATGTAAACTGCACGGTGTAGTGTACTTATGGGCGCACGCAAGTCAACGACCCGCACGGCGACCCGCGGCGACGCCAAGCGGCAGGCGATTACTGAGGCGGCCACCCAGGCCTTCCTGTCCCAGGGCTACGCGGCGGTGTCCATGGACGCCGTCGCC
>WNGL01002428.1_pt1 | contig 22630 bp, 25 predicted proteins | sample 5400591 | NCBI WGS metagenome assembly WNGL01 (sample SAMN13153377, study PRJNA577476) | soil metagenome | isolation source: 80 cm soil or saprolite under Garry oak tree replicate 1 | place: USA:California | collected 2016-06-15 | reverse complement strand
ACAAGGCGTGAGTTTTCCATAATGATCTTCATACAATCCTATGGTTTCAAAAACTCACGCTTTTTGATAGTGGTGTTTCGCAATCATCTTGTATTGGAATCACCAATCATTTCAGTATCATCTTGTATTGGAAAAGACTAAAACTGGAAAAATTTGACAAGATATGAGATAATCGCCTCAGAAGCCATGGCTGAAGAAAAAAAAGAAGAAGCAAAAAAACTGGAAATTAAGGCAACCGCTCCCCTTGATAAATTAATTCCTAAATATTGTACTGCGATCAACTTTGCCGTTACGCAGGATAAGCAATTTATTATTACTTTATCTTTTCAAGAGGGAGATCAACATGTCATTATAGAAAGAGTTGCCATAACTCACGACCATGCTAAGAACTTATCTAAAGTGTTAAATGATTTGTTAGAAAAGGTGGGAAAAGATGGAACCACAGCCAATAAAACTACAACAAAATAATTTATCATATCCATATAGTGTGATATATGAACGCAAAGCTGTAGCAGATAATCCTCAAAAAATTATTGAAACGGCAACCTCCTCGGTTATAGAGCCAACAGAAAGAGGCATTTTTATGAATTTTCTTACAAAAGGTATTGAAGTGATTGATAATGCCCTCAATGAATTGGATAAAAAATATCCAGATATGCTTAAAGTATGACAAAAGGTGAAAAAGAAATGGCTACTTTGGTCGGAGAATATACAGAAAAACTCTTAAAGATGGCTTCAAAAACTAATACGGCTGTAGGTACATTAAAAACTATTAAAGATGGATATAACAAAAAATGGTGGCAAATTTTGTTAAAGTTTTTACCATGCATTTTGCCCTTTGCTATACTTATTGCAATAGTTATTGCTCTTTATGCTCTCGGATGTCATACCACAATTAAATATCAAGAAATTGAAATTACTAGAAATTGCACAAGATGAAAAAGAAACGCCTTGAAAGTAATTCAGAAATCCAAAACGACTAGAAGAAAATTAAACGATTGATAAACTGAAAATTACGATTGCAAAAGCGGAATTGTTACTTCTTTTTTGAGATATCTTTGATAAAACTCTATATTTTTCATATGATCAAAAGCAATCATCTTTTCATCCGGTAATTTGTCAAAAGAAAACCATTGTTGATCCTCTACTTCCCAATCCGATTCGCCCACATGCATAGCAGCGCTGCAGAAAAAAACAAACGAAATATTTTGTCGATCTTCATTGGGACGGTCGGGATTGTGCCTGACGCAAAGAAAGGTAATATCCTTTATTGTGTACCCTGTTTCTTCACGCACTTCCCTCTCGACAGTCTGGAGCAAATTTTCATCACGTTCCACATATCCTCCCACCAAAGCCCATTTTCCACCTTCAAGCAACTTTTTGGACCGTTTCACAAGTAAGAGCTTGTCATCTTTGAGAACTAATGCATCAATAACGACGTGGCGTAAAGAGGCTTTATTTCCGTTTTCAAACGTGCAGGTAATCATAAAATCCGAAGTATTAATTTGAGACTAACACTCCGAGTAGCCGCAGGCATAGCATTTCTTGCACCCTTCTTCGTAAGCAAAACTTCCCGATCCGCATTCAGGACAGATATCAAACAACGATGTTGAGGGAGAGCTACTGACACCGGTTGACGGCAGTGCTAATTGACTTGCAGAAACTTCATTCAATTGTTCTTCAGCAGATGCAGCAACTTGCGTATGCCCATTTATTAGACCGTTGCCATGGCTCATTCTCTCAAGATATTGAACGCTGTCCTCAACTTTACCGTTGACACGAAATTCTGCATGCCGCGCCAAAACTTTGGAAATCGCATCGGGCAGTGAGCGGACCCGGTTCTCACCAAAACCGCTTGAGCGTGAGCCGCCGATGCCGGCGAGTTCGGACACAATTTCGCGGACCCGCTCCCGGGCAGGAACCGGACTGTGGATTCTCAGGACAAATGAAACCATCCGGCCAAGCGCGTCCGCAAGTGCCATCAAATCAGATCCACTCTTGCCATGATTGATAAAGACCTCGAACATATCGCCTTTTTCATCGTTGTTGATAGTCACATAGACTTTTCCTGTCGGACTATCTGCTTTGTAAGTCACACCGGTTAGAACCATCGGCCGAGATATACGTGGCGTGATCGGAACAACTGGTTTTTCTTCCTTCTTTTCCTTGTCCGGCGAAGCTTTAGCGGAGTCGGATTCCCGCTGCAAGACTCCCATTCGTGAACCGTCACGGAAGTAGGTCACTCCTTTCAGTCCGTTATCATAGGCAGACATATATAGACTTTTTACATCTTCGACCGTGTGAGAATTTGGCGCATTGACTGTTTTTGAGATTGAGGAATCAATATATTCCTGCGCAATTGCCTGAATCTTCACATGATCATCAGGAGTCAGATCATTTGCGCCGACAAAATAGTCAGGCCGCTGCTCATCAGGATGAGCCTCTTTCCATTCTCCGTACAAACCATGATAGACCATTTGTTTGCCAAGGCGCCCGTTGTGAGAGTATTCAAATTCATAGACCGGCTCAACGCCGCTTGAAACACCGGCGAGAAGACTTGTTGTTCCGGTCGGCGCAATGGTCAGAAGAACTGCGTTGCGGATTCCATTTTCAGCGATCATGGCACGGATTTCCTGAGGTAAAGCTTTGATATGAAAGCCTTTCAGATATTTCTCTTTATCATATTTCAGGAAAGCTCCTTTTTCTTTCGCGAGATCAGCCGATGCAATATAAGCATTGTCACGAAGGGTTTTGAAAATCTTTTTGGACACTTTTTCAGACTCTTCAGAGCCGTAACGGATTTTCATTTTGATAAAGGTGTCGGCAATCCCCATGATGCCAAGGCCTGTCCGGCGGATTTCTTTGGCAACGCGCTCATTGTCTTTGAAGAAATAGTACGTGTCATCAATAACGTTGTCCAAAAAGCGCATCGCGACCTGAACATCTTTTCCGAATGCTTCGTAGTCAAACCAGCCTGCTTTGTCATGTATGAGATCTTCTTCTTTGACGTATGCTGCCAGATTCATCGCACCCAAATTACACACAGCCCATCCGCCGAGTGGTTGTTCGCCGCAATTGTGCACATATAATCCATTTGCATCAAACGCATGAATTTCAGGAATTTGCACATCATAGACGTCCTCTAAGCCTTCAGAATCAATGCTCTCAACTTGAGCAATAAAATTCTCCTTATTAAGGGTTCGCTTATAAGAAGAAAGCAGGAGATTCATTCTTGATGCTTTGACACTGTCTCCAAAACCTATCAATTGTGCAAATAAACGTATATTTTCACTACTAATGACCAGCTCATGTTGCGCTTTGATCTGATACAAAGACATACCATTCTTTCCGTTCGGCAATAATTTTTTGCCTTCACTTCGTCGGTTCTTATAGAGACGGGAAACAATACCCAGTCGTAAAAGCATACGTTGTACGGCTTGTAAACAAGCAAGATCGGATTGAGCAAGCCGAATACTTACGCCTTTACCATGAGAGCCTTGAATAGAACCATCTGCATCAAAGAAGCCACGCAAAAATCCTTTATAAAAATTACTGGATGCTTGTTCTATTCGCTCTGTTATTATTTTTTTACCGGGCTCCATACCCAAGCTATGTGCCAGTTGCTTTATATATCCTAAAGATAAACGATATTCAGAACGTCCGGGGACAGCCATCCATCCAACAAAATCACTTCGATGAGAAACAGACGCTGTAGCTTGTAGAACAGCATTCATAACTGATTGGGCACCGGCACCTTCGGCTTGCTGCCAAACCGATAAGATAGCTTTATCTTTCTTCAATGTTCCATCGCCTACGAGAAGTCCTGTCAAATATCCATCTTCAAAAGAATATTCGCCTTTCCATTCATTACCCTCTCTGTGATCATGCAAGACTATTTTATCTGAAGTAGTAAGTTTACCTGCCTCTATCCATTCTGTGTCTAGTGCATATCTACTCAATCTCGTAACACGGCGCACTTTATGATCAGCAGTTAATCGCAAACTATACCCTTCTTTTGTTTGCAATTGAAGTACTTGTTTTGTTCCTGTCTTAAAAAATCCTTTTTTACCGGAAAGGTAGCTTCGTCCATCGACACGAGCAACAAAAGGAACTCCAAGTAAATCAGATACTTGACGAGGGCCACTACTCGTCTGTATCCATGCGTCGCCAGTTATACAGGGATTTGTGGCCAAAAGTTTCTCAAAATAATAAGTATTACTTCGTTTGTTGCTGCGCTCCAAAAAATGCAAACCGGGTTCTGCTGAGCGCCATGCCGCTGTGCAGATAAGATCCCACAAGTCTTTGGCTTTGACAGTTTTATACACTTTAATTTTGTAGCCCTTTTCTCTCCATTCATTGATGTCGCCATCCCATTCACTATCATAGTGTGGATCACTCAGTTCCGGATAGACAAGATCCCAATCTTTATCTGCTTTAACCGCCTCCATAAAGCCGTCTGAGACACAAACGGATAAATTCGCGCCATTAATTTTGGTGAGATCCTGCTTGACGGAAATAAATTCCTCAACATCCGGATGCCAGTCATGCAACATCAGCATTGTCGCACCTCTTCTTGATCCGCCTTGCTGGACGATATCATGCGTTGCGACGGAGAAAAGCGTTGCCCAATTAACCGGGCCACTAGAGGTACCATTGACTTTCTTTACGCGCGCGCCGCGTGGCCGCAAAGATGAAAGATTCAAACCAACGCCACCGGAACGTGACTGAATCTCGATAAGCTGTCCTAGGGATTCTAGAATACCATGTCGTGAGTCTTTGGGATTGGGGATGACAAAACAATTAAAGTAGGTCACCTGATAGCCGGTGCCGGCACCGGAGAGGATACGACCGCCCGGGACAAATTTGAAATTCTCAAGGACGCGGTAGAATTCTTTTTCCCATTTTTTCTGTTTGGCTTTTTTCTCCTGTCCGGCAATTCCATGCGCAACCCGCTGCCACATTTCCTGTGGAGTATGCTCCAGAAGCTCACCCTCTGCACCCTTGAGTGCATACCTGTCCAAAAATACTTTGTCTCTCACGCCATCCAATTTCATAATATTTAATTTGGTAACTTATATTTTACTTCCTGATTCTGTGCTTGTTCTGCGCTTATTACTTTCAATTGTGTTGAGCCGACTTCATCATCATTGTGATAGATGGTAAACTTGTACTCCCCTTCTTTTTCAAATCCCAAATTCACCAGCTCGAGAATAATATTGTTCTTGCCGTTCAGACTTGTGCGGACATCAAGATCCAAAGAATTAAGCACTTTCTTACCACTTTCCGTACTGATCTTCAATTTATATGCAGTATCCTCTTTACCCCGAAGCGTCGCGACAAAGAAAGCTCTCGCGATGCCGCCGGGAAATTTCTGCACGCGTAACTCATCAAAGATACCGTTGATACTCAATTTCCCCTCGCGGGAGATAAGAGCATAGTCGCAGAGTGTTATTATTTCTGTATGTAATTTCATAAAGTTGGTTTCATTATTAATTGTTTTACTTCTTTTTCAAAATCCTCTACATCAACAAATCGCTTAAAAACACTGGCAAACCGGATGTACGCTACTTTATCAAGTTTTTTAAGCCGCTTGGCAACCATTTCGCCAATCAATTCGCTTTTGACTTCCAGTGATCCCATGGTCCGCAGTTCTCGTGAGATCTCATGCACCATTTTCTCAATCACATCTGCCGGAACTGTTGTCTTCTCACATGCCTTGAGAATGCCTGTTTTTAATTTCTCCCGTGCAAATTGTTCTCGCTTGCCATCCTTTTTGATTACTATTAACTGTACATGTTCCACCCGTTCATACGTCGTAAACCGTTTCTCACAGGTCAGACAGGCTCTTCTCCTTCTGATAGTATCCATATCGGAGCTTTCCCGTGTCTCAATAACCTCTGATTCTTTACTTCCGCAGTAGGGACATTGCATAGCTGACTCTCAAATGTCCAATCTCCTGCCGCCAGCTCTACTTGGACATCTTTACTCCGTTATCTAGTGCCATAAAAATCATATGCCACTACATCTATAGTGTCAACTACTGCTAATTATATCAAAATATCTCGCCAGCTTTGATTGAATACTTTTCTATTTATGTTTTCTTACACTAGCTCTTACTCAGAAAAAAATTGTTACCAGAAATAGATCAAAAGATAAAAAAAGCCTCTCTTTATTACTGCAATGACTTTATCTCTTTAGCAAATGTTTCCGCTCGGGTACGCTCCTGTTGAACGGTTTGGGAGCTCGTTTGCTTGGACTGCTGGGCAATTGCTTGCAATATTTGCACATGTTTTTGATTGGCCAATGCCATTTTTCTTCCTAATTCTTGCGTACTATAACCTTGTTGCCTTGCATTGCTTGCATGGGTAATTGCCTGATCAAAATCGTTCTGTGCATGAATAAATGTCTGAAAAGCCAGATCTGCTTTCGCCTGCGGCTGATTCACAAGCAGATAACTCGCCTCAACATTTTTATCCGACTGCATGAGAAAAAAATTCGCTTTATCAAGAGGCTTACTGAGAAAAAGAGCCGTTAAATTATCACGAAAAGCCTTCAAAAAGTATAACGGATTATTGGGTAACATACCCGGATAGGGCAGCTGGTACTCAACGGGTGTTGGTACTGCCGTAAGCTCTGAGCCCCCCGAAGGAGATGCTGAAGTTGAGGATTCCTGAGCGTAAGCTGTCACGAGCGGAATGTATACGGCTATGAAAAAAGTGATAAATGATAATACTATTTGTTTACTACTCATAAATAACTGCCTTTTTTGAGAAGCGAGGTACCAAACACCCAAGGAACACACTAACTGCTATAGACAAAATTAAAGAATTATTTTATGCCAAGTTTATCCAGAACTAACTTCAAACTCTCCTCTTGATTGTGAGTAAACGTATTCACTACAAGATCATAATACTTCTTATCCCAATATACCCACTCTGCGTCTCCCTTCGCATAGAGCCTGCGCCATTTACGCAGGTTCTGTTCTTCTCTCTCAAAAACTTCCTGTTTGGCTTGATCAACAGGAAAAGAATCACGGTTTGCCAACCGATCAATGCGGATGTCTGGTTTATCCTCGCCGCTATCTTCACAAACTACTAATATTTTTAATACCCCATCAATATCTTGGGCATCAAAACCGGCTAAATGGCTTTGGACAACATGGTGTTTTTCTGTTTTGAGGATGTGCTTTACCTTTTCCTCATACTCCAAATCAAACGTATCCGAACGGTCAGCCGCATAGCCGTGGTCATTGGTAAAAGCTCGGAATAATTTGCCGCCATCAAGAACATCCCATCCTAAATGTTGAGCAATATGATGCGCCAGAGTCGTCGCGCCGCTGGCGATACGACCAGAAATAGTAATATTGCGAATGCCGGAAATCTCTACAGGCTTATCCATAATAAACAAACGAACGTTAAACTTATTGTGAGGCAGGTGGTGCTGGGGCAGGTTTGCGTCCAACCATTATCGTTTCTTCCACCAGCCGGTTTGCATACCCATATTCATTGTCATACCAGGCAATAACTTTGAGCATATTACCGCCAACAATTTGTGTGAGGGATAAATCTATAATACTTGAGTGTGAATTTCCGATAATGTCACTTGAGACAACCGGATCATCTGTCACGGCAAGTATTCCTTTATATGCAGGGTTCTCCGCTTCCTGACGAAAAACTTGATTGACTTCTTCAATAGTAGTGGGACGTTTGAGCAAAAAAGTGAAATCTGAAAGTGACCCAACCGGCACCGGTACACGGAACGAAACACCCGAGAAAATATCTTTCAGCGCTGGAAGGGCTTGTGCTGCGGCAATTGTTGCACCCGTTGAGGTAGGAATGATGTTCAGACCAGCTGCACGGGCGCGGCGGTAATCTTTATGTCCGCCATCATGAAGCCGTTGATCTGACGTGTAGCCATGAATAGTGGTCATCATAGCTTTTTCAATGCCGAAATGATCACTGATGACTTTGGCAGGAGGTGTTATGCAATTGGTCGTGCAGGATGCATTGCTAATGACATTTTCTCCTGCGTAATTCTGATCATTCACTGAAATAACATACGTTGGTATTCCGTCCCCCTTTGCCGGAGCCGAAAGAACAGCTGCTTTTGCGCCTGCTGAGAGATGCTGCTTTATTTTCTCCGCGTCAGTGAAATGTCCTGTTGATTCAATAACAACATCAACGTTGAGTGCTCCCCACGGAAGAAGCGTTGGATCTTTTTGGGAATACACAGGAATTTCACGACCGTTTACGACGAGGAGTCCGAGGAAGTCTTTTTGGTTGGGATCTTCGTTGGGTTTGACACTCACATCCTGAGGAAGCAATCCATAAACGCTATCATACTTAAGAAGATACATCCAACCTTTTAGATCGGTTGAATGGCCGGCATTAATGGCAACGACTTCAATATCTTCGTTATGCCATTGAAGAATCACCCGATGCGCTATTCTCCCAATTCTCCCGTATCCATTTATCGCAACTCGTACCATATATTTAGTATAACTAACTCATAAAATATTGCAAGTGTAAATTTATCAGGCGGCTTGAGCCAAATGCTGCTGCGTTATCAATCCCGCACCGACTTGTACCGCGACGAGTTTTTGCAGAGGAACCGCTTTGATCGGACTTACTTGATTGATATCATCAATGACTTTTTCAATATATGCTTTTATTTCTTCAGCTTGTTCTATTTCACCAGCCTGCAGTGCAAGCTGATATACTTGTCCCAGATGAATCACCTCCATAAACGACTCTACTTGAACAGCTCTATATTCTTCTGCTTTTGTCACTTTTGTTAGATATTCTGATTTTTCTGCTTCTTTTTGATTTGCAGCATTAAAATTCCTTATTACTTCAATTCTCTTTTCTACAGCATGTTTGAGTGAACTATCAGGAAGTTCATTCTGCTCTTGCAATTTATTAAATTGTCCTTCCATAAAAGTTACAATTTTTTCTCTTGCTTCCGCTTGTTCCGATAAAATTTGACGTCTTGTCTTTCCTGATGGCCTATTATCTTTCAATGCATCAGCGGTAAAGTATGGAATTTCGGGCATCAGACAGACTGCGTTTTGAACAATACTCTGCAAATAGTCTATTGCTCTCGCGCCTCCTTGTATTCTATCCGCAGGATCGCCTTCTAACTGATTGAAATAATCATAATTATCTCTCGCTTTAATGACTTTATACATACCATCTGCGTAACGCTTCATAAACGGCAGTTCAGGTTCTCCGGTATTTAGGGTAAGATCCTGATCCTTTATTAATTGCTGCAAGGGAGAAAAAAGCTCATCTCTTGGAGGATAGATACCAAAATATGCACTGCCGAATCCATTATTATGCAGAGAATAATAAAAGTCCGGTCTATACTTATCGAAGGCTTTTTTCAACATTTTAGATTCATTTGAGGCTTCATCTTTACTGAAATGCAAGGTTTTATAATCAATTGGAAAATCCCATTCAAACTCCTCGCCATAAGGCGGACGGTAAAAGCCTAGGGCATATTCCAACGGATCCATTTCTCCTTTTTTTAACTTTTTTAACCATCCTTCATTTAGCTCAAGACCATCAGGATCAGCATTTTTGATAAAAATAAATTTCGTCTCTAATCTTTCAGCTACTTCAGGATGCTCGCAAAGATATCTGCTCATAAAATCAATTGCAAGCGTCCCAACTGCTTCATTGGGATGCGGCGTACCCACCCACATGACAGTTCGTTTACTCTTCTCGGGACCGATTTCTAAAAGATCAATAGCTTTACCCTCAGTTGATGTGCCAAATTCTTCATGTACTTTGAGAAACCCAGAATCTGTTAATCCTGGAAAATCCACTGCCAACTGCCTCCCACCTGCTTGCAATTCATCGCCTGTTTTAAACTCAGTATAGGCAGGAATTTCTTTGAGTATTTTTTTTATCTCATGTTTTTCCTTACGAAGTTGGAGTCTTTCCTGCAAACCGTTTGGACCCCGCAAACCGCGCGAGATATCTTCCGAAACATGTCGCAATCTCTCTATAGGCTTCCTTTTAAACGCTCTTTCGCTACTCACCCGCGTATTATACGCTAATAAAATTACTTTTGCAGGAGGCTTTTGGTACTGGTATAATAGAAAAACTTCCCATGGTGAAAAAGATTTTATTGACCATTTGCATTATTCTCTTTTGTGCTTTTACTGCACCGATGAGTTTTGCACAAACTGTCAGCCCCAAACCAACCGCGCTTCCAAAAGCACCGCCAACCCCTGTTACGAGTTATGCAACAGCAAAAGTTGTCAGTGTTCTTTCCCAAGGAAAAAAAACCGTTGCCGGACTACAATATCCTTATCAAAAGCTGCAATTGCAAATACTTGATAACGGTGAAGCAGGTAAAACGTTGACGCTTACCTATGGTGACATGGTCACTATTACACCCAATCAGGAAGTCTCTGCAGGACAGACAGTTATCCTCTTGAAATCAGTAACTCCTAGGCAAACCACCTATCAAATTGTTGATAATTACCGGCTTACAACTCTTTATCCAATCGCAATTCTTTTTCTTATTGTCGTCTTGCTCGTCACACGGCTCAAAGGATTGGGCGCTATCGTCGGATTGGTAATCAGTTTGGCTGTCATTATTGCCTTTATTGTCCCGCAGATCCTCGCCGGGCAAGATCCGCTGCTTGCCAGTATCGTCGGCTCGATGTTTATTATGGTCGCGACAATGTACCTCGCACATGGCTTTTCCCAAAAAACCAACATCGCCCTTATCGCAACCAGTCTTGCTCTCGTTCTCACCGGCATCCTTTCCTATGTTGCGGTACATTTGACGTTCCTCAACGGACTGGGCAGTGAAGACGCAGCAAGTCTGCAATTCGGCTCAACAGGCAGCATCAACTTCCAAGGACTCTTATTGGGTGGTATTATCATTGGAAGTCTTGGGGTATTGGAAGATATTACAACAGGCCTTGCAGCCTCGATTCAAGAACTATCCCTAGCAAATCACAAATTGAAATTCCGTCAGCTCGTCGGCAGCGGACTCCGTATCGGAAGTGAACACATCGCAGCACTCGTTAACACACTTGTTCTTGCTTATGCCGGTGTCGGACTGCCGATTTTTCTTTTTCTTGTGATCAATCCCAACCACCAACCATTGTGGTTTATCATCAATAGTGAACTGATCATGGAAGAAATTGTCCGGACTCTTGCCGGAGGAATTGGCCTCATTCTCGCAGTGCCATTAACCACAATTTTCGCCGCCTGGGCATTTCAACAGAAAGGACGGTAAGAGTTAACTTGTTGTATAAAAAGATAACTGAATTTTATATATCTCTATACTAGATTAAATCGCAATGGAAACAGTTAAACATTATGTAGAAAGCGAAACAATCAAGACATTATGGAATAATGTCAAAACAAGAGAAATCAAGCTTGCAGTGCTACAAGATGGCAGTCGAATGATGGAACCAACGACTATGACTGCATGGCAGAATGGTAAGTTTGATAAAGCAATAGAATTAATATATCAAGATACTGAATTAGAAGAGTTTAACCTGAAGACAGCGAAAAAAGTCGGTGAAGGAGTTGAGATTGTACGCATGCATGTTATAGAAGAAGGGAGTCTATTACAATCCACCCCAGGATATCTTGACTTATTAATCGAAATTTATCGGCGAAGAAATGTGGCTCTTGGTAAAGAAAATATCTTTTTATTTCCAAGAAGTTTGTGTAATGGTTTACCCATACCAACAACTGATGTTACGGTTTTTGATAATAAAGCGGCTCTGGTCACTCACTATTGGAAACGTGCAATCAGAGAAAGGGATGTATATCAAGCAAGCGAACCTCATGACACTTCTTTCGTTTCACAACAGATTGTTCTTATGGAAAGTCTTCTAATGCGATCAGATATGGCCTACAGACTTGCCCCTGTCGGTCGAGCTGATAATACAACATGGCGTAATACAGCTGGTGCCAGTTGGCTAAAATAATGCTTATTCTTGAACAAAAGTAAAATTAGTAAAAGAATCTCAGTTCTAAAAAGCAGAGAATTTGCTACCTTTGCACCATTGATATATATTCTAAACAGGTGTATTATCCTGGTGTGAAGAAAAATGAATTTGATGATTTAGCAGAACTTTGAAAGGAGGTGAAAAATTATGTCAGAGAGAATTAAGATACTTCCGGAAAAAATAGTTAAAATAGCTGCAATGCAAACAATAATGGGTGCTGGGGACCACGATGTCGCTGAAGCACCCAAATTAGCAACAACAGGTGGTGGTAAGGATATTTTCAGTAGGGTACTTAGCGTCGCTCGAAAACAAAATATAAAAATTGGCGCAGATGATTATTGGAGAAAAGCAAAGGCTAGTGGCGCAAAAGATTGTATTGAAGTAGCCAGTACTCATCTTGGAGTAAAGATACGAGATTCTAAGAATAAAGATTTGGGCTCTATAGCAGTTTCAAAACAGACTTTCAGGGAACTATTGTATTTAATAAAAGCAGGTAAAATTTAGGTGAGCTTACCCTTTTTACTTTTACTTACTTCAGCGCTTTGTTTTGTGTATTTTTGTGATTTTCTAAAAACGCAGAAGTAAGCTGAACTTTACGCATAACTATGCTGACGAAAATAAGCGGTATGAATTACATGTACAGCAACTGTTCAGTAAATGTCTGGTAAAAAATTATTTTATCAACTATACTTTTTAAATGCAAAAGACTATCATAACACTCACCGACCATCTCTTGGCTGAAAGAAAACAGACCAAACACGACCTCACCATTGTGCTCCATCAAATTGAAAATATTTCCAAAATTATCGCTAGTCATATCAAAGCATCAGGTCTTGTCGATCTCCTTGGTAAAACCGGAAAAACAAATTCCTTTGGCGAAGAAGTACAAAAATTAGATGAATTTTCAAACAAACTTCTCCTTGACACCCTCCTTACCGGCGGACAAGTCCACGCTATTGTTTCGGAAGAAAATAAAGAACCCGTCTATGCAACTAAAGCCAATGCTGGAGACTATCTTGTCTTCTTCGATCCGCTAGACGGCTCATCAAATATCGACACAAATTCTCCCATTGGAACTATTTTTGGTATTTATCATAAAGACGGCGGGCTCCTCCAACAAGGGAAAAAACAACTTGCCGCAGGATATATCATTTACGGCTCAAGTGTGATGTTTGTCTATTCTGTTGGCAATGGCGTTAACGGATTCACCCTTGATCCGGCAGTTGGGAATTACGTGTTATCTCACCCAAATATGACCATCCCAGTCAATGGAGACACCTACTCTATCAATGAAGCATACGAACATAAATTTAACAAAGAATTGCTTGCCTATCTACAGTACCTGAAACAAAAACCAGACACAGCGCTCCGGTATGTCGGCTCCATGGTTGCCGATATGCACCGAACTTTTATCAAAGGAGGTATTTTTTTACATCCGAAAAATAACTCGCGTCCCAAAGGTCATTTGCGTCTGACGATTGAAGTGAATCCTTTTGCCTATCTGACCGAACAAGCCGGCGGCAAAGTAATAGGAGCAGCAAACAAAAATCCACTCCTCACTCTCCCCGGGCATATTCATGAGCGCTCTCCAATCATCGCTGGCAGTAAAAAAATGGTCGATGAATATCTCTCATTCTACAAGTAAGTGAAATGAAACAAAACATATCCTCTATAGACGAAGAATCCCCACACTTACGTACCTTCTCAAAAAGAAAAATAAAATAATATGTGTATCCAAATTGGATCGACCAAAACAGATAGAAAACAGTCTTTCGCTCAAAATAGTTGCACAAAGATTACGCCGCTATTTACCGGGTAGTACGATCCGTTTGATCCAGGATTTTCTGACCGAAAAGAGAGCGACATTTACCAATCAACAACCCAACGAAATTTTAATCCTGGAGAATATCAGATTTTATCCTGAAGAAAAACAAAACGACAAAGCTTTTGCCCCAGCATTTACCTTGGTGGGAAATATCAGGCTTAATCCCACACTTCCGTCACCTCTCCTTCTGGTGTATAATAAAGAAGTCTTCGAATTTACCAGATTGACAAGACTGCCCCAATTGTAATTCAATAGAAAGGCCTACTACTATGAATGTCCCAACAGTCACGCACAACGGTTTATCCTTTATTAATTTAAATAAACCAACATCCGAACAAATGAACTTCTTAAATAAGAATTTCGGCTTTAGCATGCTGCATTTGGAAGATTATCTTTACAAAACACAGATCCCAAAAATCGAAGTTGATGAAGACTATTCCCTCTTTGTTATGGATGTGCCATCTATTCAACAAGCAAAATCCAAAACAACAGCAGCAAATCGTGCAACGCTCCCCAATATCCTTTCAAACCGCATGCCCTTCCCTTCAGTTCCAAGGTCTGGCAAAAGAAGAAGGATCAACATCGGAGAGGTAGATTTCTTTATCGGTAAAGATTATCTTGTCGTTCTGCATGATGACCGCACGCCACAAATTGATGAACTTTTTGAAATGTGCAAAATTACTTCCAAACATCGTGAGGACCTCATGGGCAAAGGCTCACCCTATTTGCTCTATCGAATTGCCGACATTCTGGTTGATGTCTCCTTTGGTTATGTCGAAGACATTAACAGTACCATTGATTATATTGACCGTCAAATGGAAGAAAGAAACGGTGCTGCATTGATTGAAGATATCTCAATCACGAGACGTAACATAGTTGTTTTTGAAACCATGATAAAGCCTCTCTTGCCTATTTTTGCCGATCTTGAAAAAAGCAAATATAAGCAACTAAATGGAGAAATGACAGACTACTGGAGCAACCTATTGGACCATTTGCAAAAAATTTGGGAACGGTTAGAAGATAACAAAGAATTGATTGCCGGTATTGCCACAAGCAATGAATCCATTCTTTCAAATCGCAGCAACGAATTGGTAAAATTTCTGACCGTTATCACCTCAATTTCATTTCCTTTTGTTATTGTAAATAATCTTTACTCGATGAATGTCAAAGGGTTGCCCTTCGCGGATACACCGTGGATCGTGATTGTTCTTTTCCTGGTAATTTTAGCCGGAGGCGTCTCAATTGTTGCCTACTTCAAATACAGAGATTGGCTGTAATAATCCTTTTCCTTTTAAAAACGATTTTACGTCAGATGCATTGAGAGTTTGTAGCCCATTGCTGAAGCAACTTTTTCGAGAAATGATAACGATGGATTGGTATTACCTGATTCAAATCTTGCTATGGCTGACTGCTTTGTCCCCATTTGTTTTGCTAGTTGCTCCTGTGTCAAACCTTTCTTCATGCGAGCGCTCATAAGCTCTGAAATAAGCTCATAACGAGGCGTAAGCTTATCAAACTCTTTTTTCGTTGCGGAATCAGCAAGTAATTCCTTTTCTAAGTCTTTCCACTTTGTCATAGTAAATAATTTATAACATATACGTTATATTTCTGTCAATACTTCCATTCTTTGGTACGCAGTCTCTAACTCTTTTTGTGGCGTTTTCTGAGTTTGCTTCTTAAAAGCATGAATAAGATAAATAATTTGCTTTTTAAAACAATAAACAATACGTAATTCTTCTTTTCCTCGTATTCGCAATTCATACAACCCTGAGCCGAACATTTTTGCGTGAGGCATCCCGAGCATATTGCCATACTGCTGCAAAAGACGAATAATATGAACTATTTTTGCACGAGCTTGTGGTTGTTGTTGCTTGATAAACAGATCTACAGGCTTCTCTCCCCGCTTACTCTCAAAAGTAATAACCGTCCACTGAGTAGATTTCGCCATACATTCTAATTCGTGAACTCCTGTGTATACATCTTCCCATAAATCCCGCCGTCGATGACGCCGATTCCGACTTGATGGAAGTTAGGATTGAGGATATTTGCCCGGTGGCCGGGACTATTCATGAGCCCTTGCATCGCAAGAGCAGTACTTGGCGCGAGCGCCAAATTCTCACCGGCGTATTGATACGAGATGCTCGCTCTTTCCATCCGATCAAATGGCGATAACCCTTCAGGCGTATAATGCGAAAAATAGCCTCGCTGGAACATGTCATCAGAATGCGCCCGTGCCAAATCCCGCAACTGATTACTAAACGTCACAGGTGCAAGCCCTTGATTAACACGCTGTATATTTACCATTGTGAACATCTCTTGCTCTGCTTTCTCATCAACCGTACCGTTAGCCACTTTGAAATGCAATTGCACAGTCTGATTGCTCTTGGGTTCAACTGTTAAGAAATTGAGCGTCTCGTTGAGCGCTCCTCCAAAAATTTTGTTAAGCACATCTTCAAATTGGGAAGTGTTAGCAACTAAATTTGAACCGATGACAGAGTTATTCACTGCTTGTTTGATTCGTGGTGATGAAGGAAATGTGACAATAACGCTTAATAAAAAGGAAATAATAATAAATGCCGACACCACACCGGGAATGATACCAAGCCAATGATTGAGTGATGAAAATACTTTGCCAATGCGGCTTCCCAGCGGCAATCCGGGCAGATAGCGAACCAACCGCCTGGAAAGTAAAGACATAACAACTTCACTCACAAAAGCAACGAGGAAGAATCCTAATGCATTAGCAACTCCCAATGGCATGCCCAAAAAGAGAGTAAAAAAGCCAGCAACCACCCCGTAAAACTTTAATGCCGCGATAAAAGCGATAATAAAGCTCACCAAATCTAAAAATGCCAACGTAAATCCCAAATCGTATCCTTCACGAATATAAAAAAGCACAACCAAGACAATAACCAAATCCAAAAAATTCAGCGTAGCAAAAAAATGCGGTATCATCCTTTCTATTATACGCAATTTCACGGTGATATTGGAGAGAAAATCTGATAGAATAAAGGAAAAGAAGTGCAATGATCAAGCGTTACAAAAAAACCGTAAAGAAAGTGCGGAAGTCATCCCTCAAAAAAAAGACACTGTTCTTTGGTATCCTTCCACTTATCCTTATTGCTGCTCTTTTAATCGTATTCTACTGGCTTGTTCTTAAAGACTTGCCTTCACCAACGGGCTTAAGTAACACAACGGCATCCTATTCAAGCCAAATTTATGACCGAAATGGCAAACTCCTCTACACGCTCTATGGAAATCGTAATCAAACCTTTGTTCCAATCAACAAAATACCTCTGGAGATGCAAGAAGCAACTATAGCTATTGAAGACAAAGATTTTTACCATCATGGTGCGGTTGATTTTCGTGGAATAACCCGCGCAGCGTATTCAACATTGGTACACAAACAAATCCAAGGAGGCTCAACACTTACTCAGCAGTTGGTAAAAAACAGCCTGCTTTCCCCTGAACAGACCATCCAAAGAAAAGTGAAAGAAATTATCCTCTCATTTGCAACTGAAGTCATGTATACCAAAAATCAAATTCTTGAAATGTACCTCAACCAAGTGCCGTATGGTGGCACCACCTATGGCGTTGAAGCAGCAGCGCAAACTTACTTTGGCCACGATATCAATAAATTGGACCTTGCTCAGATGGCATTTCTTGCAGCATTGCCGGAAGCACCCAGTGAACTCTCCCCCAACGGCTCACATCCGGAGCTTGGGATAGCCAGACAGCATGAAGTCTTGGACAAAATGTTTGAACAAGGATATATAACTAAAAAGCTACACGATGATGCTCTCAAAGAAAAGCTTACTTTTCAAAAAATCACCAATCCGATAAAAGCGCCACATTTTGTTTTTTATATCCGTGACGTGTTGGAACAAAAATATGGACAAAAAGCTGTTGAAGGAGGCGGATTCAAAGTGATAACGAGTCTTGACTTGAATGTACAACACTATGCTGAGAAAGCGGTTGCAGACGAGATCTCAAGTATCGCTTTGTATCATGTAAGTAACGGAGCAGCACTTGTCACCAATCCTGCCACAGGCGAAATTCTTGCGATGGTGGGAAGCAAAGATTACTACGATCCCAACAGCGGTAATGTAAATGATACTCTGGCGCTCATTCAGCCCGGCTCATCAATCAAGCCGCTTAATTATTCTTTGGGATTATTAAATGGCTACGGTGCTTCAACGCCTTTTATTGACGCATCGATTTGTTTCCCTGATCCGCCGAGTAAACCATATTGCCCGCACAACTACGATCTACGCTATCATGGTGTCGTCCAAATGCGTTATGCTCTTGCCAATTCCTACAATATTCCAGCTGTCGAAATGCTGGATTTGAATGGACTTCCTGCATTTCTCTCATTGGCAAAAAAAATGGGGATAACGACCTTTACCGATCCTTCCAACTACGGCTTATCACTAACGTTAGGAGGAGGAGAAGTCCGGATGGTTGATATGGCAACTGCATTTGGGGTTTTTGCCAATCAAGGATACCGCATTGATTTGCATCCAATTCTTAAAATTACTGATCGCAAAGGAAATGTTATTGAACAATACATGCCGCCGGCAAGTCCCATCTTTGGAACAAAAATCCTCCCCTCTTCCGTCACGTATGTCATTTCCAATATTCTTGCAGATAATAAAGCACGAGAGGCAGAATTTGGTCCAAGCTCTGCGCTGAAAATTACCGGAAAATATGTATCAGTCAAAACCGGAACAACCAATGACTATCGTGACAACTGGACAATTGGCTACACACCGGCTTATTTGGTCGCAACCTGGGTTGGCAACAACGATCACACACCGATGTCAGGCGTTGTCACCGGTATTACCGGCGCTGCGCCGATTTGGCATGATATTATGGCCCATTTACTCGATGGCAAAAAATCTGAGATACCACAAAAGCCCCCGGATGTATTTGGTGAATATGTTTGCTCTACAACAGGGCTTATCGCTTCAAAAAGCGGGAGTAGCTGCCCAACGAGATTTGAATACCTGATTGGCGGCAAAAATCCAAAGACACCGACTATTCGGACAGAAAAAGTATGGATTGATAAAGCAACAAATGCCGAGGCACCAGCCGGTAAAACAGATAATGTTGAACAGCGCGATGAGACCGTGATGGTGGATAATCTGGGACATCGATACTGCATAAGTTGTGCCGTAATTTCACCAACGCCGACACCACACTAATACTATGAAAAACAAAACAAAAACCATTGATTATCTCGACCAGGAACGAAGCCGGTACAACCGGCAGTCAGGTAAAAAAACCCTGCTTTTGGTAGGAATCCTTATTTTCTTCGTCGTTCTCCTTTCCGTAGCAACACTGTTAATTATCTAATCTTCTTAAGTTTTTCATCCAGTCTCTCAGCAGCCTGCATTCCACTCGTAAATGCTCCTTCAATAAAAGGGCCTCCGATATAATCTCCGGCAAATACAATGTTATCGTTTTTTGATTCGATTTCTCCATTGGCAAATATGTGTAATCGTTGAAAATGACCGACATCAAATTCAGGTATTGCTTCCTTCCATCTTTGGATATATCGGAAAGTTGGTTTAAGTGAGGTGGCAAAAAGCGCTTTAATTAACGTAGTTTCTTTGGTTAGCTGAGCATCTATAGCATCATCTTTTTTCTCACAAAGTTCTTTTCCCCTTTTCCCTGAACCATAAAGTTTTACCAGAGTAACTGTTTTCTTATCATCATGAGCAGTATCTGAGACAATTGTTACAGCGCCAAGTATCTCATTTTCTTTACGTGGATACGCAATTGCATAATTAGAGAGTTTCTGTTGAAGAAGATACGTTTTTGCCACAAGCGCTGTTGATGAATAATGAATTGCGGAAAAAAATTCTTTTTGCTTGCTTTTTAGAGTTAGCATCTTTGAAACTTCAGTTGCAGTTGTTGCACAGATAATGCCATTCGCACGGAGTTTTTTGGTCTTATGGTTAGCAAGAACAGTAATTTCATACTCGTTTGCAGAAAGTCTCTTAATATGAGTCACCATATGGGAAAGTAAAACACGGGAGTCTTTTGCGGCTATTTCGGGAATGCGTTGCAAACCACATTTTAAAATATATGTTTTATGAGGAAGGAGTGCTGCTTTAAAAATTAAAAGCAACATGGTGTGGGATATTTTTTCTGCTGACCAATAACAATACCCATCAAGCAGTGGTTGGATGAGGTAATCGACAAACTCTTGACCTTTTTTATTATGCAATGCTTCACTCACTGATTGTTTATCTAGTGCAGAGGCTTTCCATAAGTTACGCATATCAAGCATATGCCATGCTAGAAGAAGTTTTATGAACTCTCCCAATAATTGTTTCTTCACGTAAAACGGCACTAAGTTACTTCCGAAAATTGATGCAATTGATGTTACTTGTCTCAGTTTGCCTTGCTTAACAATAGCTGCCTTGCTTTTACGAATTTGTAAATACTCAACGAGACCTGATTCTTGGAGAAAAGCAAACACGTTTGTATAGAAATCAGTTATAAAACCTGCACCCACTTCAAAAGTTGCATCATCAGTTGTTATGCTATGAATCCGGCCACCTAGCCTATCATTTTTTTCGACAATGGTTACCTCATAGCCTTTCTTTTTCAAATGATATGCTGCAGCTGTTCCTGCCATGCCGCCACCAATAACAATGATATGCTTTTTCATGAAATCAAACAGTTGGGGAAAATTCCGCAAGCTTTTGTTCAAGTAATTTATATTGTTTTTCCGGAGTTTCCAAGCCAAACAAAAAGCCTGTGGTTACAAATCGTGTGGCGCCTGCTGCTGCTGCAATCTCTATTGTCTCGTCATTTATTCCCCCATCCACCTCAATAGGAAGATATTCCGCAAGCTTTCGCAATGCTTTCACTTTTTCCAACCGGTCTTCCACAAATGACGCGCCTGAAAATCCGGCTTTCTCACCGGTATAAAAAAGCACAACATCCAAATCTTCATAGTTTGCTTTCAGGCCGTCAAGAGGCGTTGGACCATCAACTGCCAAACCAACTTCCCCGAGTAACTGAGCTTTTGCAACAAATTCCTCTTGGCTTGCCATCTTCTCAATTTGTCCGATAAAACGAGTAAATCCGACATCAGCCCATTTTTGCAAATGGTTAACTGGTTCTTCCACCATTAAATGCACTTCAAAAAGGATACCTTTATCCTCAGCTACCCATCCGCTTCTCTCAGTTGCCATTTGTTTAATAAATTCTTTGAATGGTTCAGGATCAGCAAACGTCGTATTGGGAGCGAACTTTCCATCACACACGTCAATATGAATCGTCTTCACAAAAGACTGCATAGAACGAATCCTCTTCTCAATTTCTGAAAATGCTTTATTTTCCGTCCCCGGACTGGGAATGATTTCGTACATATTAGGCTTCCAATTTATTTATCTTCTCAATTCTTCTCACGTGGCGTTCTTCATTGGAAAAAGGAGTTTGGAGGAAAAGCTTGATTAACTGTTTTGCTGTCTGTTCACTGACAATTTCCGAACCTAAAGAGAGGATATTGGCATCGTTATGTTCTCTTGCTAGCAGAACATTTTTTTCTGATATACCAAGAAATGCGCGAACACCTTTTACTTTATTGGCAACGATACATTCGCCGGCTCCTGATTTTCCCAAAACAATTCCAAAAGAGCCCTTATCTTCTGCGACTTTTCTTGCAGCAATAACGATAAAGTCCGGATAATCATCATCCTTGTTATATGAAAAAGCACCGCAATCCTGTGCGTCAAAACCTTCTTCTTGCAAGAAAGACTTTATCTTTTCCTTAAACTCAAAACCCGCATGGTCGGTTGCCAAATACACTTTCATATGAGCAGCATTTTCATTATTTCCCTACAATTACTTCTACATCAGTTGGCAGGGTTGGGTCAACACCGGTGGTTACTTTTGCGTTTTGATTCACACTTTCAATCGCTTTTTCAACCGATGCAAGATTTTCTTTCTTTTTAACATGAACCGTAATACCTGTGTATGTATAGACAGAAGCGTTGCCTGTCGTGACATTGGTGAAGCCGGCTGATTTGAGCGCAGCTGCAGTTTGTCCGGCAGCACCTGGCGTACCGCTTCCGTTAAGAACACTGACAGTCAAAGCATCTGCACCAGACGTTGGTGTTACACTTACCCCGGCAGTCGGACTGAGCTGAGCTGAAGTTGTCGCCGGTGTAGGAGTTGCTACAATGCTTTCAGTAGGAATAGGCGTTGTTGGCGCAGAAGTTGGATGCTTTGACGAGCTTCCTAAAAGATAGAGAGCACCAAGTGCTGCAATGATTACCACTAACAAGACAAGAAAAATAATCACCAAACGTTTTTTATTTGAAGCTTTTTGAACGTATGCTGGTTGGCTTTGGAAGGCTGAATTATTGTCCATAAAATATCTGCTCAGATAGTATCACATTTCGTTCAGTTTGAAAACATCTGCTATAATAGCACTACGATGCCCACCAGAAAAATTGTTCCGTTACTTATTGTCTGTCTTTTCTTTTTTCTCCCTTTTTTTGTTTCCGTTCCAAAAGCTTCTTCAGACCAGCTTGATGATATTAACAAACAACTCTCAGACCTTACCGATCAATTAAATAAATCTGTCGCAGCGACACAGCCGCTTCAATCACAACTTGACAGTGAACAAAAACAAATTGACAGTATTAAAAACCAAATCGTCAATGTTGAATCCGACATCACTGTTAAGAAAAAACAAATTGACGACGGCTATGCGAATCTCGCCCAAAAAGAAAAAATTATCTCAGCAACGATCCGTGATTTTTATATCAAAAGTTATTATGATTCACCGCTCCTTACGTTTTTCT
>WNGL01002423.1_pt1 | contig 22643 bp, 24 predicted proteins | sample 5400591 | NCBI WGS metagenome assembly WNGL01 (sample SAMN13153377, study PRJNA577476) | soil metagenome | isolation source: 80 cm soil or saprolite under Garry oak tree replicate 1 | place: USA:California | collected 2016-06-15 | reverse complement strand
GGGTGATCATGGCCGGCGGGATGGTCCGCCAGGACGAGCTCAGCTGCGTCGGCCCGGCCGCGGTGGAGTGCGTCCAGCGCTACAACACCGACGTCGCCGTCATCGGCGCGGCCGGGGTGTCGGTGCGCCGCGGCATCACCGATCTCGATGACCAGGAGGCCGGCGTCATCCGCGCCGCGCTGGAGAAGACCGAGCGGATCATCGTCCTGGCCGACGGCTCCAAGTTCGGGGACGTCGCGCTGAGCACGGTGGTCCCGATCAACCGCGTCTCGGTGATCGTCACCGATACCGGCGCCGATCCGGTCGAGGTGGAGCGCATCGCCGGCGAGGGCGTCGAGGTGATCCTGGTGGAACCCGACAAGGCGAAGAGCGCGGTGAACACGTAATGGCCAAGGGCACCCTGCTGTACTTCGCCAGCGACCTGCACGGATCCAGCCTCTGCTTCCGGAAGTTCGTCAACGCCACCGGTGTGTACAAGCCCACCGTGCTCGTGCTCGGCGGGGACGTGGCGGGCAAGGCGATCCAATCGATCGTCAAGGGGCCGAACGGGCGGTGGCACTGCACCTTCGTCGGCACCCGCTACGAGCTGACCGAGGGCTCCGAGCTCACCGAGCTGGAACGGCTCATCGCCGACCACGGCTACTACCCCTACCGCGCCGAGCCCGGTGAGCTGGAGGCCATGGAGGCCGACGGAACCCTCGACGACCTGTTCTTCCGGCTCATGCGCGACCGGCTCGCGCAGTGGCTGGATATCGCCGACACCCGGCTGCGGCCGCAGGGCGTGCCGCTGTTCCTGATGCTCGGCAACGACGACCCGCCGGAGCTCGCCGAGATGCTGGACCGGGCGCCGTGGGGCGTCCACGCCGAGGGCAAGGTGGTGCAGCTGGACGACGAGCACGAGATGATCAGCTGGGGCTTTGCCAACCCGACACCATGGCATACCTACCGCGAGCAGGACGAGCAGCAGCTGGCCGCCGCCTACGCCGGCCTGGCGGACCAGCTCGAACGCCCCGAACGCGCCGTGTTCAACCTGCACCCGCCGCCGTATGCGACCCAGCTGGACGACGCGCCCGCCCTCGACGACGACCTGCGGGTCCAGGCGGTGCTGGGCCAGGTCCAGTACCAGGCGGTCGGCAGCACCGCGGTGCGCGACATCGAGGCCGAACGCCAGCCGCTGGCCGGGCTGCACGGCCACATCCACGAGTCCTCCGGCATCCGCCGCCTGGGCAAGCGCCGGGGCGTGATCCTCAACCCGGGCAGCGACTACTCGACCGGCGCGCTCAACGGGGCCCTGGTCAGCCTGCACAAGGACCGTGCCGACGCCCAGCTGGTCCGCGGTTAGGCGCGGATATGCAGGGCGCGCATATGCAGGGCGCGGACGTGCTGATCGCCGTCGACGTGGGCACGTCGGGCGCCCGCGCGTCCGGGTTCGACGTGTCGGGCGCGCCGCTGGACGAGGTCCGGCGTCCCTATCCGACGTACCTGCCGGCCGAGGGCTGGGCCGAGCAGGACGCCCGGCGCTGGCAGTCCGCCGCGCTGTCGGCCCTCGGCGCGCTGGTGCGGTCGCTGGGGCCGCGCGCCCGGGTCCGCGCGGTCGCCGTCACCGGGCAGTGCCCGAGCGTGGTCCCGCTGGACCGGCGCGACCTGCCGCTCGGTCCCGGCATTATCTACCGCGACAACCGGGCCACGGCCGAAGCGGACTGGATGCGGGAGAAGTTCGGCGACCGGGAGCTGCACGAGCTGACCGGCCACGTGCCGGCCGCCTTCCACGTCGCGGCGAAGATCGCCTGGCTGCGGGCGCACCAGCCCGGCGTGTTCGCCGCGACGCGGCGTTTCGTCCAGCCGACCGACTACGTCGCGCTCGGGCTGACCGGCCACGCGACGACCGACTGGTCGATGGCGGCCGCGACCGCCCTGCTGGATCTGCGCGCCCGCCGCTGGGCGCCGGAGCTGCTCGCCGCCCTGGGCCTGGACGCGGCCATGCTGCCCGCCGTCGTTCCCTCCTGGAGCGTCGCGGGGGAGATCCGCCCGAAGCTCGCGCGCCGCCTCGGGCTTCCGGCCGGCGTCCCGGTCGTGGCGGGCGCGGGCGACAGCATCGCCTGCGCGCTCGGCGCCGGGGTGACCGGGGCCGGCCCGGTCAGCGAGATGGCCGGCAGCTCGAGCTGCTTCAACTCAGTGGTAGCCGAGCCGCTGCCGGACCGGGACGTCACCCACTACCCGAGCATCACCGGTCCCAGCGGCTACGTCACCGAGGTGGGCATCAACACCACCGGCGAGGCGGTCGACTGGCTCGTCGGGCTGTTCTACGGCCGGGTCCGCCGGGCCGGTTACACACGGCTGGAGCAGGCCGTGGCCGGATCCCCGCCTGGGGCGGGCGGCCTGGTCTTCGCGCCCGTGCTCGGCGACGGCGAGCGGGACGACCCGGCGCTGCGCGGCGCGGTCACCGGGCTGTCCCTGCGGCACGATCGCGGCGCCGTGGCCCGCGCCGCGCTGGAGGGGATCGCCTGCGGCGTCCGGGCCCGGCTGGAAGTCCTGGGCCGGACGTCCGCGCCGGCCACCGAACTGCGGGTGTCCGGCGGGGGCGCGGGCCTGGCGGTCTGGAACCAGATCAAGGCGGACGTCACCGGGATCCCGGTCGTGCGGGTCGCGGGTGACTCCACCGCGGCGGGCGCCGCGATGCTCGCGGGCCTGGGCGCCGGGGTCTACCGTGACGCCGCCGAGGCGGTCTCGGCCGGCTACCGCCCGCTCGGCCGGGCCGAACCCGACCCCGATCACCGCACCCTGTACGACGACTTGTACGAGCGCTACCAGGCCCTGCTCGGATCGCGGGTGGTCAGGTGAGAGCGCGCCTGGGCATCAACACCTGCTTCGCGGTCAAACGCTGGCCGCGGCCGGAGGACTGGGCCCGGATCGTGCGCGACGAGCTCGGCCTCGAGGTCGTGGAGCTTTCCCTCGACCTGATCGAGGACTTCGGCGGGGGAGCGGTTAACCAGGTCCGTTCGGCCCTCGATGAATACGGGCTACGGGCGGAAACCGTGTTCACCGGCCTGGCCGCCTACTCGCTCAACCTGCTGATGCACCCCGGCGAGGAGCGGCGGCGCGCCGCCGAGGAGTGGTACCTGGGCGTCGTCGACCTGGCCGCGCGGCTCGGGGCGCGCGGGGCGGGCGGTCACGTCGGCACGATGAGCGTGCCCGACTGGGCCGACGAGGCGCGCCGGGCCGAGCGCTGGGCGGGGCTGCGGCACTCGCTCGCCGCGATCGCGGCCGCGGCCCGCTCGGCGGGACTCGACTACCTGCTGGTGGAAAACCTCGCCTGTCACCGCGAGCCGTCGACCATGGCCGGCCTGGAGACCCTGCTCACCGACGGCGACGCCGCCCACGCGTCGATTCGGCTCTGCCTGGACGTCGGGCACCAGTGCGTACCCGGCACCACCGGGCCCGACCGGGATCCGTACGCGTGGCTCACGCACTTCGGCGGCCGGCTCGCCGAGGTCCAGCTGCAGCAGTCCGACGGCCTCGCCGACCACCACTGGCCGTTCACCGCCGAGCGGAACCAGGCCGGCCGCATCGACCCCGGCCGCGTGCTGGACACACTGGCCGAGGCCGGCGCGCAGGACGTTCTCCTGGTGCTGGAGGTGATCCCGGCGTTCGAGCAGGACGACGCCGAGGCGCTGGCGGACCTGCGGGCCTCGGCCGAGCTATGGCAGGCCGCACTGACCGAGCGAAGGGCGCGATGACCAGCGGTTTCGTAGACAGCAACGGGATCGGCATCCACTACCGGATCGCCGGGGCCGGCCAGCAGACGCTGGTCCTGATCAACGGCGTGGGCGACGACCTGGACGGCTGGGCCAACCAGGTGGACGACTTCGTGCGCGCGGGCCTGCGCGTGGTCAGCTTCGACAATCGCGGGGCCGGCCGGTCCGGCCAGCCGCCGGGCCCCTACACCAGCGCCGAGATGGCCGCGGACGTCAAGGCGCTCGTCGCCGGGCTCGGGCTGCCGCCCTTCCACCTGGCCGGCGTGTCGATGGGCGGCGCCATCGCCCAGGAGTACGCGGTGGCGCACCCTGGTGACCTGCTCTCGCTCGTGCTCGCGAACACCTTCGCCGTGGCCGATCCGTTCACCCGGGCCGCGTTCGAGACGTGGGCCACGGTCGCCGAGGCCGCGGGCATGCCGGTCATGATGCGGCAGCAGGCGCCGTGGATCTTCAGCCCCGGGTTCTACCAGCAGTACCCGGACCGGGTGACCGAGCTGATCGCGGCGGCGGAGACGAGCACGCAGCCGGCCGCGGCGTTCGCGGCGCAGATGGCCGCGCTGACCGGCCACGACTGCGCCAGCCGGATCGGCGCGGTGAGCGTGCCGACGCTGGTGCTCGCCGCCAGCGACGACATCATCATCCGGCCGGAACTGTCGCGGCGCCTGTTCGACGCGCTCGGCCCTGGCGTCGGCACCTGGACGGTCGTACCCGGCGGCCACGCCGCCTTCTGGGAGAACCCGGGGCCGTGGAACACGGCCGTCATCGATTTCGTCCGCCGCCACGGCACGTCGTGACCAGGCAGAACACAGAAAGGTCGGCTATGTCGCTCGAGGAGAGGTTCGGCACCGCCAAGCCCGTGATCGCGATGGTGCACTTCCCCGGCTTGCCGGGACGGCCGCGGCACGACCGCGACGCCGGGCGAAACCGGCTGCTCGACGTGGTCGGGCGGGACCTGGAGGTGCTGCAGGAGGCCGGCGTCGACGCCGTGCTGTTCTGTAACGAGGCCGACATTCCCTACCAGCTGACGGTGGGCCCGGAGGTCCCGGCCGCGATGGCGGCCGTGATCGGCGAGCTGCACCCGTCGATCCGGGTCCCGTTCGGGGTCAACGTCCTGTGGGACCCGCGGGCCAGCCTCGCCGTCGCGCGGGCCACCGGCGCGGTCTTCATCCGGGAGGTCCTGACCGGCGTCTACGAGAGCGACATGGGCCTGATCGCGCCGTCGCTCGGTGACCTGGCGGCCTACCGCGACGCGATCGGCGCGTCGGACGTGGCCCTGTTCGGCAACATCACGCCGGAGTTCAGCTCCACGCTCGGCACCCGCACCGTCGCCGAGCGCGCCCGCAGCGCGAGCTTCCTCGGCCTCGACGTGATCCTCATCAGCGGCCCCGAGGCGGGCGTCCCGTTCGCCATGAGCGACCTGCGCGCGGCCAAGCAGGCCGCGCCGCAGACCCCGGTGCTGGCGAACACCGGCGTGACCGCCGACCGGCTGGCCGAGACCTTCGCCGTCGCCGACGGGGTGATCGTGGGCACCAGCCTCAAGGTCGACGGCATCACCTGGAATCCCGTCGACCCGGCCCGGGCCCGGCGGTTCATGGAAACGGCCCGCCAGGCCCGTTCGGCCCCTGCTGTGGCCAGTTGACCTGGCCTCCCGCGGAGGCCGTCGTCCTCGACATGGACGGCCTGCTCATCGACACCGAACCGGTCTGGCGTGCCGCCCAGTCCGCCGTCTTCGCCGGGTTGGGGGTGGCGCTCAGCGAGAGCGACCTGCTCGATTCGACCGGGCAGCCGATCGAGGAGCTGATACCGGTGTGGCGGCGACGGCCGGTGGCGCCAGACCCGGTCGGCACTAAGCTCACTGACACCGAGATCGCCGACCTGATCATTGACCGGGTCATCGCGCACGTCGCGGCCGAGGGACAGCCGATGCCGGGGGTTACCGGGGCGATCGCGCTGTTCGAACGGTGCGGGCTCCGGCTCGCGATCGCGTCGTCGTCGCCGCTCCGGCTGATCGACGCCGTCTGCGACCGGCTCGGCCTGACCCGCATCGAGGTGCGCTGCTCCGCCATGGACGAGGCCAGGGGCAAGCCGGCGCCGGACGTGTACCTCACCGCGGCCCGCAGGCTCGGCGTCGCCGCGGCGAGCTGCCTGGCGCTGGAAGACTCCCCGGCCGGGATCGCTTCGGCCAGGTCGGCGGGCATGCGCTGCGTCGCCGTCCCCGACCCGCTGCTCGCGGCCGATCCCCGCTACCGCGAGGCGGACCTGGTCCTGGAGTCGCTGACCAGCCTGGACCACGCGGTTCTCAGGCGGCTGGGCGTGCCGGTACCCGGCTGACAGCAATCCTGTGACGCCCGTTTACGGTTGTTACATGATGTGATCATTGGGACTCTCAGCGCTACTCCTGTTCTATGCTGATCCAGGTGGTTTGCGCCAGGCCCGTGGTGGAGGCCCGTGGTGGAGGGGAGGGGGGTGCGGTGTTAGGCAGGCATGACCCGCCGCTGTTGGTGGAGTGCCGCTGGGAAGACCGCCGGGCCACGGTGGTCGTCCGCGGGGAGGTCGACTTCGCCACGGCAGGCATCCTGGCGCAGCAGCTGGACGAGGTGGCGGGCCGGCAACCCGAGCATCTCACCGTCGACCTGGGCCGGACGAGTTTCCTCGACGCGGCCGGCCTGCGGGTCATCGCCCGGGCCCGTCGGACGCTCACGCCGCGGTGCCCGCTGACGCTGCGCTCGCCGACGCGGCAGGTTCGCCTGGTCCTGGAGGTCAGCGGCCTGGCGGGGGTGTGCCCCATCGAGGACCCGCCTCGCTGAGTCCGCTCGCTGGGGCCGCCCCGGACGCGGGGCCGTCAGGTCCAGGTGTCGCGCATCGCGGTCCTTTCTCGCTTCAGCGCTCCAGGGTTAAACACGTTACGTAGTCGTATAACGACAAGTAGTTACGATCGGTTCAGTGCTCTGTTTCGGGTCCGGGGGCGTCGAAGAGCCGGTACCCCGTCGGCAGCCGCAGGCCCGGGCAGGTCAGGTAGTGCGTGCCCACCGCGCCGCACCGTGCGCACCGCCGCTCTGGCGGTTCGGCCGGTACGGCCTCCTGTCCTTCCCCTGCGAATGCTGAATCGGGAACGCCGGTCATCGTGTCCTCCACCTCATGCCGCTGCGGAACAGCGCCTCGACGTCCGCCCGCCGGTACCGCGGCCTCCCGGCCTCGTTCCTGACCTCCGGCAGCCGCCCGCGCCGTGCCCACGACGCCACCGCCGCCGAGGTCACCCGGAACATCAACGCCACCTGTCCGCGGGTCATCAGGTCCTCGCTCATGTCGTGCAGGTCGTCGTCGCGGCGGCACGGCGCCATCATGTTCATCAAGTTCCCCAGCTGGCCGGAATGAACTGACTCCCGGGGCGGCAATGGTCACCTCGACGGGCTGCTCCCCGGGCAAGGCCCCGGGCGCGATACCAACCACCCGATGCCTGTTGCACTAAAAATATTTCTGCAACTTGCATGTCCGAAACATCCGTCAGCTGACCGATATTGCGCCATTGGTTCCTCGGGGCGTGCCGGAAGATCGCCGAAGAGATCCCGCCGGGGCCCGTCGGTGGTGCTGCTGCGCTCCTGACACACTGTCGTGACACGTGATACATCCACGCTGCGCCCGCCCGGGGAGCGCTGGACGCGGGGTGGCCGGGGGCCTAGTCTCGGGCTGGTGATGGCGACGATGCCCGCCACCTCGACCAGCCAGGACGTGGCCCGGCGGCTGACGGACGACGGCTACGTGGTCGTGACCGGCATGATGACCCCGGACGGCGTGCAGAGCGCCCGCGCCGACCTGGACCGGGTGCTGCGGACCACGCGCACCGGGCGGAACTCCTTCGAGGGCTTCGACACGCAGCGGATCTACGCGCTGTTCGCCAAGACCCGCGTGTTCGACGCGCTGGCCACCGACCCGCTGCTGCTCGGCGTCCTAGACCAGGTCCTGGGCCATTACCAGCTTAGCGCCCCGGTCGGCATCTGCATCGGGCCCGGCGAGAAGGCGCAGATCCTGCACCGGGACGACGCCATCTACCCGGTGCCCGAGCCGCATCCGCCGCTGGTCGTCAACACGATGTGGCCGCTCGATGAGTTCACCGAGCAGAACGGGGCCACCAGGTTCATCCCCGGCAGCCACCGGTGGGAGCCGGGCCGGTCCCCGGGCCCGGACGATCCGGTGGAGACGGCCGTGATGTCACCCGGTTCGGCCCTGTTCTACCTGGGCAGCCTGTGGCACGGGGGCGGCGAGAACTCCACCGCGAGCCCGCGGCTCGGCGTGATCCTGGAGTACGCGGCCGGCTGGCTGCGGCCCCAGGAGAACCACTGCCTGGCCGTTCCCCGACACATCGTCCGCGACCTGCCGGAACGACTGCAGGAACTGCTCGGCTACAACATCTACCCGCCGTTCGTGGGGTACGTCGACGGCCGGCACCCCCGCCGGGTCCTGTCGGCAGATCCGTAGTTCGTGTCAGCCGAACGGCAGGCCGCCCGGTCCGGGCTCAGAACAGGGTCGGCGGTCCGGCGGGAACCGGCTCCGGGAGCGGCTCGACCTCGGGCACCTTGGCTCGCACCTCGTCGTGGAACCGGCGGGCCAGCTCGAGCGCGGCGACGTTGTCGGGCGTATGGATGAACACGGTCGGGGAACGCCCCTCGCGCAGCCAGCCGGCCACGGTACCGAGCCAGGGCTGCCATCCCGCGACGGTGCGGGCCGCGTCGTCCCGGCCGATGTAGCGGACGACCGGATGGGACGTCAGGGCCCGTGACCGGCGGGGCACCCGTGGCTTGTTCCGCCAGGCTTCCCGTTCGGCGTCGCTGGCCGGAGGGCTGCCGAACAGGACGGTGGTATCGAAGGTCACCCATTCGGCGCCGGCCTGCTCGAGCGCCCGCTCGAGCTGGTGTTCCGATCGCGGGTCCGCGAAGAACGCGCGGTGCCGGACCTCGACGCAGTACCGGTGCCCGGGCGGGAGACGGCGCAGGAAACGGACCAGGGCGCCGAGGTCGGCGGGGCTGAACGACGGCGGCAGCTGAATCCACAGCGCGTGGGCCCGCGGCCCGAGGGGTTCGATCGCGGCCAGGAACGCGTGGAGCGGCTCGTCGGCCTCGGCGAGCCGGCGCTCATGGGTAACCGTCCTGGGCAACTTGAGGATGAACCGGAAGCCGGGCGCGGTCTGCGCGGCCCACGATCTCACCGTGTCCAGGGCGGGCGTCGCGTAGAACGTCGTATTGCCCTCCACGGCATTGCACCACGTCGCGTACGCGCGCAGGCGTTCCCGCGGGGACAGCGAAGCAGGCAGATACCGCCCTTGCCAGGGTGCGTACGTCCACATCGCGCATCCGACGTGGAGCTCCATGACCCGACGGTACCCGAGCATGATCAGCACGCGGACAGCCGTGGGATGCTCAAGTATGGGGCGTCGCCATCGGATACTGGCGAAGGGGGCGGTCATCGCCGCCGCGTCCCTGTACGTAGCCGCGGCGCTGCCAGGGTGCTCGGCGTCGGGGTCGTCGGTTGGGTCGTCGCCGGCCGCCGGGTCACCCGTGCCCACCACAGTTCACTCCACCGCTCACCCCACGGCTCATCCCGGCAAGCCTGCGTTTGCCTTCACCGTGATGGGGAGCCGGCCGGTGCTGCGCAGCGGAAGCCAGGACACGCAAACGCCGAACGCGCGGTGCGACAGCGCCACGTTCGCCGCCGACAAGGACCTGGGCGCCAGGGTGGCCAGGGCGTTCGCGCTAGCCGGTTTCCCCGCGTCGGCTGATCTCCTGGCGCACTTCCTCACCGGCAAGGGCACCGAGGTCAATTACCGGGCCGGGTCGCCGATCGCGAAGAAGGCGCTGGTCAGCGGGGCCTTCCGGGCGCTGAACGCCGAAGTAACCAAAGCGGTCCTCGGCCAGCTGAAGGCGGGCAGGACCCGGGTGCGGCTGTCCGCCGCGCAGCTGCCGGCGGTGGCATTCGAATCTACGAGCAGCGACCTGTACTGGGGATTTCGCGGCACGCAGGGCTTGACCGTAACCGGGCGCGGCAGCCGCGAGAACGGACAGTACGCCGGAACCCTCTCGTACGTCATCCGGGACAGCTACGGGTTCCCGGTCGGCGACACGCTGGACGGCTTCGGGCCGCCGATGAGGTACCTGCAGACGGTGTGCGGGGCGCCGCGGCACACGGGCGGAGCCCACTGGTTCCCCGACACCATCACGGTAACCGTGCCGTTCAATCGGCCGGCCTGACCGCCCCCTCCAGCGCGGCCCCTAGCGCAGTGACCGGAACGCGGCCCGCATTTCGGCGGTGAACAGGTCCGGCTGTTCCCACGCCGCGAAATGGCCGCCTCGGTCGAGCTTGTTGTAATGGATGAGGTTGCCGGGATACGCGCGCTCGGCCCAGCTCCGCGGGGCCTGGTAGAGCTCGTCGGGGAACACGCTGATGGCGTACGGAATCGTGATGGGCTTGGCGTCGAAGAAGTCCGCCTTGTTCTCCCAGTACAGGCGGGCCGCGGAAACCCCGGTGTTCGTCAGCCAGTACAGCGTGATGTTGTCGAGGATGTCGTCCCGGGACAGGGCGCTGTGCAGCTGACCCTTCAGGGCTTTTTCCACGAGCCCGGGCTGGCCGGTGCCGTCGCCGTGGTCGAGCATGAACGCGGCCAGGTCGACGGGGGAGTCCGCCAGCCCGTACAGCGTCTGCGGGCGCGTCGACATGATCTGCGCGTAGGCCAGGTGCCTGGCAAAGAAGGTGCTCAGCTGCTCGAACGCGCGTCCTTCCTCGTCCGAGAGATCCGGCGGCGGCGGGTCGCCGCGCTGGACCGCCTTGTTGATGTCGGCTGGAGCGGTGCCCGGCATGTTGGAGTGAATGCCGAGCAACTCCGGCGCTGCCTGTATCCCCATCGCCTGCGTGACGGCCGCGCCCCAGTCGCCGCCCTGCGCCACGAACCGGGTGTAGCCGAGGCGCTTCATCAGCACCACCCAGGCCCGTGCGATGCGGGCGGGATCCCACCCGGTGGCGGTCGGCTTGGCGGAGAATCCGTGACCCGGCAGCGAGGGAATCACCAGATGGAACGCTTCCGCGCCGCTCCCGCCGTGCGCCCCGGGATTGGTAAGCGGCTCGATGATCTTCAGCTGCTCGATGACCGAGCCGGGCCATCCGTGCGTGACGATCAGCGGTAGCGCATCGGTGTGCTGGGAGCGGACGTGAATGAAATGGATGTCGAGCCCGTCGATCTCGGTTATGAAGTGCGGCAGGTCGTTCAGCTTCGCCTCGCACCTGCGCCAGTCGTAGCCGGTCGCCCAGTACCGCGCGAGATCCTGCATCATCGCGAGCGGCACGCCCTGCGAGTCGTCGGTGACCGTCTCGAGCTCGGGCCACCTGGTCGCGTTCACGCGGCTGCGCAGATCGGTGAGTTCCGGCTCAGGAAAACCGACCGTGAACGGGCGGATGGTGTCGTCTTCAGGCATTTCCTCTCCTAACCTGCAGTGCGCGGATGCGGGCACAGGGTGCCCGCCGGGACGATGCATCGCTCGTGTCATCCACGATCGCCCCCAGGCCCGTGCCATCGAGCCGGTGATAACCCTGGCCGGTACCCTAGTCTGCCCGGCCCGGATGTCCTGGACCTGGCCGTTCGGTGGCGATCGTGGGTCGCTTTACCCCTCATGGGGGTATTTCGGCACCCGGTGATCCGCCGTCCGCGGCTAGCTGGCCGGTGCCGAGGGGGCGATCCCCGCCGCCGCAGCGATCCTCGCCGCCTCCGTCTGGGGGTCGCCGCCCTCGGGCACGTTGATGACGAAGCGGCTGAAACGTCCCCGCCTCAGGTCCACCCGGACCGCCGGCCAGTCGCGGTGCAGGACGCAGAAATCGTAGCCATCACCGTGGCGGCGGGTGCCCACCGCAGCGTGCCCGGGAAAGCTGACCCCCGCCATCCGCCATCCCCGCAGGGCCAGCCACGGCTTGGGATCGGGCGCCACCGCGAAGATGAAGGAGAGGGGGACCCGGATGTCACCGTGGAAGCCCCAGATCTTCTCGCCCAGGGTGAGATGGACTACCAGGTCCGCATCGTCCACGATCAGCTCAGCCATCGGGTCGAGAATAAGGTTGAGCGGACGCGAGAAGCCAGCCCGTTCGGGATCAATCAAGATCTTCATACCGAACGACCCGGGTTTTCCCGCCTGCCCTGCCCGCTAGTCTGTGCCGTATGGCCGGTGCGCTGCTCGTGGTCAGCTTCGCCGTGATGGTGGCCGGCGCGGCGGTGTTCACCAACGCCGTCGAGTGGGCCGGCCTGCGCCTTGGCCTCGGCCACGGAGCGGTGGGCAGCGTGCTGGCGGCCGTGGCCACCGCGATGCCGGAATCGCTGATCCCGGTCATCGCCATCATCACCGAGGGCAAGCAGGCAGGCCCGATCGCGATCGGCGCCATCGTCGGGGCGCCGTTCCTGCTCGCCACGCTGGCCATGGCGGTGTGTGGTGTCTCCGCGCTCATCTACCGGGCCCGCCGGACAAGTGCGCGGCTGCAGCCGGACCGCAACGCGATAGCCAGGGACCTGTACGTCGTTCTGGGTGCCCTGCTGCTTGCCATCAGCGTCGGGCTCGTGGGCTCGCGCCCGCTGCGCCTGGCCGGCGCGGCGGTGCTGGTAGCCACGTACGCGGTTCTCACCTGGAAGACGATCGTGCAGGGCAGGCAGGAGGGCGGGGCCGAGGAGCCGGGCAGCTTGTACTTCGACACCACGAAGAACGATCCGCCGAACAATTTCCAGATTGTGGCGCAGGTCCTGGTCAGCATCGGCATGCTCATCGGCGGGGCGGAGCTGTTCGTGAGCAGCATCGAGCAGCTGGCGCACGGGCTCGGGGTCGATCCGCTGATACTGACGCTGGTGATCGCGCCGCTGGCCACCGAGCTCCCGGAGACGCTCAACAGCGTGATCTGGGTCCGCCAGGGCAAGGACACCCTTGCCCTGGGCAATATCACCGGCGCCCTGGTCCTCCAGTCCATGCCGCTCGTCGCCTTCGGCATGGTATTCACCAGCTGGCAGCTGACCTCTCCCGCGCTGGCGGCCATGCTCGCCGCGCTCGCCGGCGTGGCGCTCAGCCTGATCGCCGTGCTGCGCGCCCGCGGTTGGTCAGCGCCGTTCGTGGGCTGGTCAGCTGGTTTGTATGTCGGCGGGATCACCGCGATTATCGCCGTCACCTGACCCCGGGCAGCCGGGGCGGACCCGTTACCTCCGGTCGTCTGGCACCCGGCTCAGCGCGATGCCGAAGTGGTCCCGGTACGCTGCCAGCAGCGCGTCGTCTGTATCCAGCTGCTGTTCGGTCCGGGTCCCGTGCTGGGTCTGGATGAGCATCCGGCCGCTGATGGACACCCGGCCGTCCGGAGTCAGCCTGGAGCAGATCGTGCTCTGGGTGAAGTGCGACAGCGGCGAGGTCTGCTGCCACCAGCACGTCGGGACGCAGTCCGCGAGCGACCGCTCGCGCGTTTCGAGACGGTACTGGGGCTTGCCGTCCTTCAGAACGTCGATGTCTCCTTCTTCGGCGTCGGCGAGCCGGAACCGGCCGGCCGGATCGTCCTGGTCATCCCTTGTGTCCAGCAGCAGCGGGTAGTCGCTGTGACTGCCGAAGCCGACGTCAGCGAGCCAGGGCCCGGTGCCGTCGGCGGGGCGCACGATGAGCGCCAGGTGATCGAAGGGCGGGCTGAGGCCGGCCTCTCCGTATACCCGGGCGCCGACCCGGCTCACCTGCGCGCCGAGCGCCTCGAGCAGCAGCGCGAAGGCCCCGTTGAGCTCGTAGCAGAAGCCGCCGCGGCGACGGTGCACGATCTTGTCGATCAGGTCGGGCTCGTCCAGCGAGATCGGTTCGGCCAGGTGAATGCTCAGGTTCTCGAACGGCACCGTCAGCTGGTGCGCCCGGTGCAGCGTGCGCAGGCCCGCCGCGTCACTGACGGCTGGCGCGGTGACGCCGACGCGGTCCAGGTAGGCCACCACGGTTTCGTGATCCATCGAAGTCCTCCTGAAGCCGTTGCTCAGCCGAAGGTGACCGGCCCAGCGCGACGGCGTAATCAGGTGCCCAGGTTGTAGGCGATCGTCGCCCAGTTGCTCGGGCTGTCCTGCCGCTGGAACGAGATGCCGCTGCAGCCTTTCGGCAGGCTGACGGTGACCTTCTGGGTAGCCGGGCCGACGGTCACGATCGTGATATTGGCGAACTCTTGGGTGTCGTTGGAGAACGGAGCCACCCGCAGCCGGTTCGGGGTCTTGCCTTCGCCGCCGGGGTCGCAGAAAAAGGAGATCCACCTGAATTGGCCCCCACCGAAGGCAACGGCACCGTACTTCTTGTCGTTCTGGATCTGCATTTCTTCCTCCGCGAGAAGCAGGCTCTTTTGAGTCGGGGGATGCCAGCCCAGATCTGACAGGCTGGCGAGAGTGCCGTGGTAGATGGACGTATCACAGAAACCGCAGCCGCTCCAGTTCGTCCGGTTCGCACCGGTCTGGCCGTTGGTGCTCTGCCACAGGGTGTGCGGCAGCAGTCCGGCCTCGGAAGCCTGGTACGCCGCTATCCAGGTACGGCGGGCTGAGTGGAAGATGGGCGCGAGCCCGGCGTCGACCGCGAAAAACTGGCCGCTGTACAACCACGAACGCTGGCTGAGCGGCAACGATACGAGGTTGTACGCGTCATCAATTATGCCGAACCACTGGTTAGCCCGGCTCAACTGGTTTCCCGACCCCTCTTCCAGATCGAGTATGGGAATCTCGCCGTCGTTAAGGTTCGGGCCAATCCAGTTGATGAACGCATTGGCTTGCGAGCGTACATCCTGACCCGCTCGCAGGTATTGATACAAGCCACAGAACCCGAACTCTAGCGATTTGATTCTCGCCCGGTTCGACCCGAGCATTCCATCAAGGTGAGAATTCCCGTACCCGACTCTAATGATCGCCGCCCCGCCGTTCTGGGACTTAATTCCCGCCCAGTCGGGGGCGTTGCCGCTGGCCGGCGACTGAAACTCGCTAACATCGGGCAGTTTGACAGTCATGCCCCTTCCCCTCCCCTGCTTTCCGGTGACAGTCGCCAGGCTAGATCCTCGGTAGCGGCGGCACCCCGCAAACCGGACACTCGCCCGTCTCGGTTAGTGCAAGCTCGGCGTCCATCCCTCAGGCCCCACGGGCGGTCGCGGAGATCCTCGGCCATCGGCCATCCCGCCGCTGTGATCTGGTCGCGCTCGGCCACGACATCGTCGACTTCGAGCACCAGTTCCACTCCGGCAGGTGGCAGCCGCGCGGCACGGGCATCTGGCACCGCCCTCCTGGCGGCTCCGACCCGCACGCTGCCCCGCTGCAGCGAGACGTATGCGCTGGGCTCGTCACGCCGATCGGCGATCAGGCGGAAACGCAGGACGCGCGTATAGAAATCAATGGTGGCGTCGAGATCATCCGGAAAGATCTCGAACCGCAGTGTCATCTCCACCACCCCGATGATGGCACTTGTCGCGGTGGCCACCTCGCGACGGGTCTTATGGCGCTAGGCCGCGTAGAGCTGATCGAGGCCGACCAGGCGGATGTCGTGGTCTTGGGCCGCTCGCAGTCCGTCACTGAAGCCTGCACCGGAATAGCAACTGATCAGCGCGTCCCTGGTGTCGAATCCCTTGACGGCGAGCAAGTCCCGCGCCCGGCGCAGGCGTTCGACGTCGCGGAGGTCCATGGTCCGGTCCCACTTAGCCTCCCCCAGGGAGAGGACCTTGCGCGGGTGCCCAGGCTCGGCCGGAGCGAGCACCACGACGTCAACCTCGATCTGGGTACGGTTCGCAGGGTCCGGAATGACCCCGGATCCCACTTCGCCCGGCAGGCCACCGAAAACGCCGGGATCGGCCGTGATCGCGTAAGCGCGGCAGATCGCCTCGAAATGCGGTCCTACCACCTGCGACAGGAAACGCGCCCGGGCTCCGGGCCAGACCGCTGGCGCGTCACCGAGTTCGAGGCGCGCCCATTCCCGGCTCATGATGGCCTGATAGAAGGTTACGAGCGGCTCGGCTATGCGGTACCTAGCCCGCCCCGACCGGAACAGGTCGGGCTCTTTTACCAGCAGCCGGCAATCCTCGAGCACACGGAGCGGATGCGCTACCTCGTTGGATTTCCGGCCAATATAGCTGGCGATCCCGCCAGAGGTGTTGTTTCCCTCGGCGACGGCGGCCAGCACCGAATGGTACAGCGACGGGTCGCGTATCTCGGTCTCCTCGGCCAGCAGGTAACGGGCTTCCCGGAAGAGCGGGGTCTGCGGATTCAGTACGGTCCGGACCACCCACCCATCAAAGTCGTCAAGGTCCGCGGGGGTGTCTTCCCGTACGAGTTCCCGACGGTACGCGGGCGTTCCGCCCACCAGCGAATGCACGAGCACGGCCAGCTTCGGGTCGGAGATCCCCCAGAACCGTGCGGCATCCCGGTAGCCGAAGGGATGGACGACCAGCTCAAGACCTGCCCGCCCCCGCAACGGCGCCGATCCGGAAAGCAGGCCGCCCATTACCGACATGGCGGAGCCGCAGAGGAGCAGCCGTGCCCTGCTCGCTGACCCGCTTCCCCCCGGGCCAAGCTCGCGCTGGATGATTGACGGCAGGGCGGGTGATGCCTTGACCAGGAACGGGAACTCATCGATCACCACCGGAATGCTGCGGTCCCCGGTCAGCCTGAACAGGTAGGGCACGGCATCAAGCCAGTCCCGGAACGGCGGGACCGGCGATCCGCTGAAGCGGATGAGCTCATCGGCGAACAGCCGAAGCGTAACCGCCTCGGTCAGTTCCAGAGCCGGGAAGTAGATCCCGTCCAGGGCAGTCGCCAGCGCCTGGAGCAGGTAACTCTTGCCCTGCCGTCGCCGCCCGCTCACGACGCCCAGCGTGGCGCCAGGACGCTCATCGGCAGCGAACGAGACCAGCCCTTTCCACTCAGTGTCACGGTCGAACAGGCGGTCCGGCTTAGACGTTCCCCCATCCGGCGGAGTATGCATGACCGAAGTATAGTTGACCGTAATATGTTTCGAGGTACTCGTATTCCCACTGACCGCTCTAGCTGTATTAGTTTCTCCCTCTCGCGCTCCGTAGTAACAACAGATCACTCGCGGGCCCGGCGGCACTCCGCTGGCCTGGAGCCCCGGGTGGGGGGAGGAACGATCATGACCGATGTAATCGGCGCGATCGCGCAGAAGTGGAACGCGCTGGGCGGAGCCGGGGGATTCGGCCAACCGGAAGACATCGAACGGCCCACGTTCGACGGTGTGGGCCGGGCGCAGCCGTTCGCGGGCGGCAAGTTCATCGTCTGGCATCCCGAGCTCGGTGCCTTCGAGCTCCACGGCTTGATCGCGGCCAAGTGGCTGGCCCTGGGCCGTGAGCGGTTCGGTTATCCGGTCACCGACGAGACCGGCTGCCCGGATGGGCGCGGCCGCTTCAACCACTTCCGTGCCATGCAGCTGGTCGGCGATCCGGTGGCGTCGATCTACTGGACGCCGACGACGGCAGCACACGAGGTACACGGCGCCATCCGTGATGCCTGGGCGCTGAACGGCTTCGAACGCGGTCCGGTCGGCTATCCGAGAAGCGACGAGCACGACTCGTCGGCACCCGGCGGGCGGCGCAGCGACTTCGAGCATGGCTTCATCGACTGGACCGCCCAGAATGGCGCCAGGGTGCACGGACCCGTGTCCTTCGACTGACGGCGCACGGCCCGGAACGATCAAGCTCGCACCATCCGCACGCTCACCACGCCCACCCCGCCAGCACCGGATCGTTCGGCGTGAATGCCGCGATCCCGGTCGTCCCGGGGCGTGATGCAAAACTGGCGAGGCCGGGGCCCGGGCGGCAGCGCCGGCCGGAACGCTATGAAACCGGACTTCCAGTGCGTTACTACGCACTCGAACCAGGTTTCACGGCGTTCGAGCTAGCTAGTCGGCTGGTTCCGCCGGCTAACGGTCTGCGGCCCGGGCGGGTCATGCCCGACAATTTGAGCCTAACGGGCCGTGGTTTACTGCCCTGGCACCGGTGTAACCGCGGGCGGACCGGGGAGCGGACCCGGGACCGTGCAGGGAGGATCGGGATGAGCAAGCTTGGCTGGCCGGCAGGCCGGCAGGCGAGGCGCCTGGTGTGGTTCTGCGGCGTGTCCGTAGCCGTGGTAGCCGTGGGCGTGATGATCTTCCGGCCGGCCTCGCACACCCCGGCATCCGCGCCGGCCCGGACACCCCATCCGAGTTCGGTGCGCGCCTCGCCCGCCCGTTCGGCGTCGAGTACGACCGTGACCTGGCCGGTGGCGGGCCCGGTCGCGGACCTGTCGGAACTGCTGCCGGGGATGCCCCCGGTCGCGGACCCGGCGAACATCTACGCCGATGCCGGGGCGGACATGCTCAGCCCGGCCGTGCGCGGCGTGCCGTACCGCATCTACGTGCCGGACAGCGGCGGCTCCACGGTGACCGTCATCAACCCGGCTACCCGCCGGGTGATCGGGACCTACCGCAGCGGGCTCAACCCCCAGCACGTCGTGCCCGGCTACGACCTGCGCACGCTGTACGTGACCAACGACCTGGCCAACAGCCTGACCCCGATCAATCCCCGGACCGGCCGGCCAGCCGGCCCGAACATCGCGGTGGACGACCCGTACAACATGTACTTCACCCCCGAGGGACGGTATGCCATCGTGGTGGCGGAGAGCCGCCAGAACCTGGACTTCCGCGACCCGCACACCTTCGCCCTCAGGCACCGGGTCCACGTCGATTGCGCGGGCGTGGATCACATCGACTTCGCGGCCACCGGCGCCTACCTGATCGCCACGTGCGAGTTCGGCGGCCGCCTGGTCCGGGTCGACCTGCACACGCTGCAGGTGGCCGGCTACCTGAACCTGCCCGGCTCCGCGCCGCAGGACATCAAGCTCGACCCGGCCGGGCGCATCTTCTACGTGGCCGACAAGAACCGCGGCGGAGTCTGGCTGGTCGACGCCGCGACCTTCCGGCTGGCCGGGTTCATCCCCACCGGCCCGGACGCGCACGGCCTGTACCCGAGCCGCGACGCCCGCCTGCTCTACGTGACCAACCGCGGCAACGGCTCGATCACCGTGATCAGCTTCGCGACCTCCAAGATCGTCACCACCTGGCGGATACCGGGCGGAGGCAGCCCGGACATGGGCAACCTGTCCCCGGACGGCACGGTGTTCTGGGTGTCCGGGCGCTACAACAACGTCGTCTACGCCATCTCCACCGCGACCGGCCGCCTGCTGGCGAAGATCCCGGTGGGGCTGCAACCGCACGGGCTGTGCGTCTGGCCCCAGCCGGGCCGCTACTCCCTGGGCCACACCGGGATCACCCGGTGAGCGTCCCTGGTCGTCGCAGCACAGCCCGGCCGGTCACGGGGACAGCAGGCCGGTCAGGGTAACGGGGCGCAGCCTCCGCCTGGCCAGGCCGCGCAGGATCGCGGGCAGCGCCGTCACGGTGCCGGAATGCCCGAGATGCAGGCTTACTATCGACCCTGGCCGCATCTTGCCGAGCACGGTGGATACGATCGCGTCCGGCCCGGGATCGGTGTAGTCGAGCGAGTCCACGTCGTAGGACACGCAGGTCCGGTAGCCGGCCTTGCGAGCCTCCCGCTCGATCAGCGGGGTCGAGTACTGCGTCTGCGAGGGCCGGAACCAGCGGCCGGCCGATCCGGTCAGGGCGCGCAGCCGCCGCGCGCACCCGGCGATCTCCGCGTAGGCCTCAGCGGCGTCCATGGCCGCGATGTCCAGGTGATGCATGGTGTGATTGCCCAGATCGTGGCCCCCGCCCAGGATCCGCCGCGCGATCTGCGGGTACTGCTCGAGCCAGGTCCCGACGGCGAGCACCGAGACCCGCGCTCCCGCCCGCTCCGCCTCGGCGAGCAGCGCCTCGGCCATCGACACCGGTCCCTGACCATGGAAGGTGAGCGCCACCTGGGACCGGTCTCGCGGGCCGTGCACGACCTGCGGGCCGAGCCGCTGACCCGGCTGCTTACTTGGCTGGCTGCTCGCGCTACCGCGCGGGCTCGCCGACGGCGACGGCACGGCGGCGGATGACCCAGGACCGTTGCCGCCGGGCGGCTTGCCGGCCTGGCGCGCGCTGGTGCAGCCGGCCAGCCCGGCTCCGGTGGCGGCTAGGCCGGCGAGCAGCAAGAATTCCCGCCGCTCGATAGGCACCTGCAGAACAATACCCACCCCTGGACAACCTCGACCGCGCTTCGAGCGGACCGGGACACCCTGAGGCGCGGCGGGCGTGCTCAGCCGGTCAGCGAGGCTGGATCTCACCCATCGGGCCGAAGCCGTCGTGCGGGGTGTCGATGTAGATAATCTGCGGCTGCGTGGCCACCAAGCCGGGTGCGGTGTCGAAGAACTTCTTCACGTGGGGCTGCTTGACGTGCGTGGCGCCCGCCTCGGCATCGGTGAAGCCCTCGATGCAGACGAACTCGTTGTCGTCGGTAAGACTCCGGGCGAACTGGAAGAACAAGCAGCCGTCCTCGGAGTTGACGTCCTTGGCGTAGGAGTCGGCCAGCGCCAGCCACTCGTCCATCTTCTCGGGCCGGATCTGCATCTTGATGTTGATCAGGATCATGGGGTCCCCTCCTGCTCGGTGACAGTCACAATCGTGGTGCGATCGCCAGCGACCGTCAACTGCAGCGGCCGCCTTGGACAGCGGGGGGATGAGTAACACCGGTGGCCGAACGGGCGCTGAACACGAAAACCGAAGATTCTCTGAGATCCGCAACGAGTGTGGCAGGTGGCGTCATGTCCGTAGAAAACCCGTCGCCGGAAACTCCCGCGACACCCCCAGCCCAGCCTGCCCGGGCCGCGACCGCCGGGAAGGTGCGGTGGCGCCGTTTCGCGATCCTGATGATCCCGTCCGCTGCGGTCGCTGCGGTGCTGGTCGGGCTGACCGCGACGGGATCGATCGCCGCGTCGATCTCGGTGTCGGGCAACGCCTTCGAGGTCACCTCGACTCAGTTGCGCGGCACCGGGTTCGAGCAGTTCGGCAGCATCGCCAACCAGGCCAACGGGACCCAGCACCCGGTGGCCGTCTCGGTGATCAGGAAAGCTACCCTGCAGAGCCTGTGCCAGAGCGTCGCGGTCGGCCCGTTCACGCTGGTCCTGCGCGCTGGCGCCGGATCGACCCCGGTATCCGCCGACAACCTCGTGGTGGACGCCGACCAGCTCAGCGGCAACGCGACCTTTACCAACATCACGATCGGCCAGGACGCCGGCACCCTCACCGAGGTACCGGGCACCGCCGGTCCTTCGGGCGGATTCGGCGAGCAGGCGGACACCATCGTCATTGCCAACCTGCGGCAGCATACCTGGCTGACCACAGCGGGCACGTTCACTCTGCCCGGCCTCAGCCTCAGCTTCAGCCGGTCCGGCTGCTAGCGGTGGCGGCTTCGGGCAACGCCGGATTCGGGGCGGCCGTCGTAACCCGCCGGGCGGCCTTCCGCCGGTGGCGGCGGGCCTGTCCGTTCTGGGGCGGGTTCCTGCTGCTGCTGGCGGGGATCGAACTGCTGCTCATCCCGCTGGCCGGCATCTTCATCCACGGCGCGGTCAAGCTGGTCGTCTACATCGGCATTGGCGGCGTGTTCGGCGTGCTATTCGGCGTGCTGCTGATCGCCTGCGGCCTGCTGCTGTGGCTCAACCCGGCGCACCGAACCTTCTACGCGATAGCCGGCGTGCTGCTCGCGGTGCTGTCGTTCATCGCCTCGAACTTCGGTGGCTTCTTCATCGGCATGCTGCTCGGCATCATCGGCGGCTCGATGGGCTTCGGCTGGACTCCGTCCGCGGACCAGCCCGCCCGCCAGCCGCTGGATCCGCCACGGCATGGCGGGCGGGTGATGGCGGCCGCCGTCCTGCCGCTGCTGCTTGCGAGCACCACTCTCGCTGGCCAGAACGCGGCGCACGATGCGATCTCCCGGCAACAGCAGGACTGCATCCTGGGGATCCTGTGCTTGCCCTCGCCGGCGCCGAGCCAGGCCCCGAGCCCCGCGCCCGCCGCCACCCGGCCGGCCTCGCCCAGCCCGGGCCGCACACCACAGCCGAGCACGTCCGCCGGGTCGACCTCGGGCAGCCAGTCCAAGTCCAAGACCGCCGCTGGCACACCCGGCGTCGAAGCATCCACCGCGACGTCGGTTATCGTCGCGGGCTCCGCCACCCTGGACAGCATGTCGTACCGGGGCACGACCCAGGTACCCACGGCCAGCGGCACCGTGACCATGATGAAGTTCACCATGTCCTTGCTCACGCTGACCGGGGGAGTCAGGGCCACGGTCACGCAGAACGGCCAGACCACCGTGACCAATGACTCGTCCCTGGACTTCAGCGGCGGCGTCGTTCTCTACGCGACCGAACTGTCCGGCAGCCTGATCGGCATCCCGATCACGCTCACCCCGGGGAACGTGGTCACCGTGCTACTCAAGCTGCTGAACTCCCTCACGCCCCTGGTCCCGGTCACGATGACCAACGTGACCACGGACGACTTCCTCGTGGCCTCGGACAGCCTCCAGGCGAACGACCTCACCATCACTTCGGGATGACGTGCGGCGGGCGCCTAACCGAGGCTCCGCGCCGGAAATGATGTCCGCCGCACGCTGGCGAGTAGGCTCCGGTTTTCAGTACGTGATGCCGGGGAACTGCGCGCGGGCGTGCTCAAGCTGGTCGGCCCGCTCGCGGGGCCAGCCGAACGCGCGGGCGGCCTGGCCGCTCATGTCGGCGGCCGCGGCACCGCTGGTGAAGTGGACGTACTCGCCCCAGTTCATCCGCCGCGTGTAGGTCCCGCCGGAGTCGCGCGGGAAGTGCCGGGCCAGCTCCCGGAAGAACCTGTTCATGACCTCTGCCCGCCCGCAGTCCCGCCATAGCGGGTAGAACCAGTCGCGGAACCAGCGGGTTCC
>WNGL01002420.1_pt1 | contig 22651 bp, 23 predicted proteins | sample 5400591 | NCBI WGS metagenome assembly WNGL01 (sample SAMN13153377, study PRJNA577476) | soil metagenome | isolation source: 80 cm soil or saprolite under Garry oak tree replicate 1 | place: USA:California | collected 2016-06-15 | reverse complement strand
GGGTCGAAGGCGTTCATGGAGCGGTCGCGGTAGAACTCGAAGCCGGTGCCGTGGAAATCATTCGTGCCGGATTTGGTGACCACGTTGATCACCGCGCCGCCGGCGTTGCCGTACTCGGCCGAGTAGGCGTTGGAGTTCACCTGGAATTCCTGCACGGCGTCCTGGCTGAACTGGTAAGGGCCGCGGCCGGAGCCGGTGCGCCCGAGGGTCTGAGCGAAGAAGGTGTTGTTATTGTCCGAGCCGTCCACGATCAGAGAGTTGAGGGTGCCGCGCTGTCCCGCAAAGCTGATGTCGCCGGTGCGCACGTCCGTGGTGACGCCGGGAGTAAGCAGAGCAAAGTTGATGAAGTTGCGGCCGAGCGTGGGCAGGTCGCTCACGGCGCGGTCATTGACAACCGATTCCACCGAGGAACGCGTCGTCTCGATCACCGGCGCCGTAGCCGATACGGTGATGGCTTCGGTTTGCTTGCTGAGGGCCATTTGCACCGGAAGGTTGACGCGCGCGCCGACGTACACGGTAACGCTCGCGGTGTACTTGGCGAAGCCGCTGCGCTCGACGGTAATGCGGTAAGCGCCGACGGGCACGACGAGAAAATGGAACAGGCCGTTCTCGTCACTGGAGGATTCCAGGGTCAGCCCCGTCTCCGCGCTGACGGCGGTGAGCTTGGCGTTGGAGATCGCCGCGCCCTGGGGATCGGTGACCGTGCCTTCGATCGAGCCGCTTGTCCCCTGCTGCGCGCGGGCGTTGCCGCGGAAAGCCAGAAGCAGCATCAGCAGCAGCGCAGCCAGGCAAATTGCCGTTCGCACCCTCGAAAACGTTGCGTGCGTCATTTCGCCTCCTCAACGTGCGTGTTTCAACTTCACCTCCTTCTAAGACTCCAGGCAAGAGCCTGTCAAGCATTCTTTTCCGTGCGCGGCACGGACAGCCGTGCAGGTCTGTCAGGAAACCCAGGCTGGTTGCCAGGCGTTGTTTCCTTTGTAACGATTATCGCAGCGCAATCCCGGCAACAAACGGTTTCCTCATCGCAAAGTGTCGCGTATGATTTTGGCGCGTGTTCCGCGTGCTGAACATTTCGGGGAGGACACTGTGAAGCTCACAGCTATGGCTGCTTTTTTTGGCGTGATGATTTGCGCTGCGCCAGCCTAAGGAATGATCTTGGCCCTGGCCATCGTGAAGAAGCTGCTCGTCAGAAATGCAGGACGAGGCCGGTGGAGAAGCGGAAGTTGTGCTGCGTGCCGCTGAAGAAGCTGGTGCGCACGTCGTCGGCCTGCGCTCGCCAGGCAATTCCCCTCACAAGGCGATAGTCCACACCGCCGCCGAGCGCCGTGGCAAACGCAGTGTCCGAAATGGACAATCCGCTTCCATTCCCCTTGGTGCGGGCCCCGCCGAACAGTCCGTGAACAAACGTTTGAATTTCCCCAGGCTCACGGAAACTCGCGGGCCAAATAGGAAAGTGTGATCGCTGGCACTGAGGGAGATAGTCGGACAAGAGGGAAACGTCGGGCAAATCAGGGGCACTCTTTCCGTGCCGTAGTTACCGCCGAAGTCGGCGACTCCTCCGATCCAGGGGAGCAACTTGAACTCCACCGAAGCGTTCCAGCCGTTCAGATTCGCCGAGGAAACGGTGTTGTTGGCGCTGGACCCGGCTCGAAGGTAGGAATATCCGATGTAGGCGTCACCCTTGGTGGGTAACTGGGCATGGGCCGTCGTTGCGAGCAACAGGAACAAGAAACCAGCCAGAATGGATCGGCTCATCTGGAAATCCTCCCGCGTTCTCCCCCCAAAATATCACATCGCAATTGTCCGATGCCTTCGTGGAGCCAGGAGGTTGCCTGCGCCGCATGGTGAAATGACGCTTCACGGTTTTTGGCGATGGCGACAGACTCTGGACCGCAGATACAAAGCAAATGCAAATTGGCTGAGCCTTGCGGCGGCTCTTGTGATTTAATTCCGTTTTCGATGTCTGAGAGAGGAGCGTGACATGGCCATGAGGAAACTTCGCCCGCGACAATTCCCTGCCCCGGCGTTTGCAGTTGCCGCGCTGCTGGCGCTCCTGTGCGCGCATTCTGTGGCCGCGCAGAGCGGGCCGCCGGCGGACCTGGACGCATATGTTACGCGCGCCATGAAAACGTTTGGCGTGCCCGGGCTTTCCGTGGCCATCGTGAAGGACGGAAAAGTGGTGGTGGCCAAAGGCTACGGCGTCCGCAAGATGGGCGACGCCGCTGCGGTGGACGAAAACACGCTCTTCGGGATCGGGTCGAACACCAAGGCGTTTACTTCCGCGGCGCTGGCGACGCTTGTGGACGAAAGCAAACTCGCCTGGGACGATCCCGTGTACGAACGGCTGCCGGGGTTTCAGATGTACGACCCGTACGTTTCGCACGAGATGACCATCCGCGACCTGCTGACGCACCGCAGCGGGATGGGGCTGGGCGAAGGCGACCTGCTCTTCTGGCCGCACACCACGTTCACGCGCGATGAAATTATTTACCGGCTGCGCTTCATGAAGCCGGCGTCGAGCTTCCGCAGCCATTACGCCTACGACAATCTGCTGTATATCGCCGCGGGACAAATCATTCCCGCAGTCACCGGAAAATCCTGGGACGACTACATCCGCGAACGGGTTTTTAAGCCGCTGGGGATGAACACCTCTAACCTCAGCACCAGCGCCTTCAAACCCGGCGATGATTACGCGTGGCCGCACTCCAAAGTAGACGGCAAGCTGCAAGTGGTGGCCTTCGAGACGCTGGACAACGCCGCTCCCGCAGGCTCGATCAATTCTTCCGCGGCGGAGATGGCCCGATGGCTGCTGCTGCAGCTCAACCACGGAAAATTTCCGGAGCGCGAAGGGCGCTTGTTCAGCGAGCAGCGCTCGGGAGAAATGTGGTCGGCGCAGACGATTCTTCCCATCGGGAACCCGCCGCCGGCTCTTGGCGGATTAAAAGCGCACTTCGCCGCGTACGGGCTTGGCTGGGGCCTGCGCGACTATCACGGGAGGAAGCTTGTCGGCCACAGCGGAGGCCTGCTGGGGTTTGTCTCGCGCGTGATGCTGGTGCCGGAAGAAAACCTCGGTGTGGTGATCCTGACGAACGCGGAGGAAGGCGGCGCGTTCGAGTCCATTTTGTTTCATGTGCTGGACCACTATATGAATGTTCCGCCCACCGACTGGATTAACGCGTTCAAGGCGGCGGAAGACGTGCAACAAAGCAGTGCCGCGGAAACGATGAAGAAACAAGAATCCGCCCGGGCGGCCGATTCGAAGCCGACTCTGCCGCTCGAAAAATATGCCGGGGTGTACAACGACGCGTGGTACGGGAGCGCGACGATCCGCATGGAAGGCGGCAAGCTCGTCTTCATGCTGGACCACACGCCGAAGGCTGTGGCCGATCTGCAATTCTGGCAGTACGACGCCTTCAAGGCTCACTGGCACGACCGCACCATCGAGGACGCCTTTGTGACGTTCTCGCTCAAGCCCGATGGCAGCATTGACCACTTCACGATGGCCGCGGTCTCGCCGCTGGCCGATTTCAGCTTCGATTATCAGGATTTGCTGTTCAAACCGGTCGCTTCGAGTGCGGGACAGGCCATGCCCAGAGAGTGACGCTTGCGGAAACGTTTTCGGGTGGTAGGATAGAGGTAAGGAGACGGCTTTCATGGCGCTCGATTGGTCACAGTGCCCCGTTGTGGAACGAATCCCCGGCAAGGTAAGCGGCGCCTGGGTGATCCGCGGGACCCGCTTCCCGATTTCCCTCATCTTTGAGAACCTGGAGGACGGCGCCACGGTAGAGAACATCGTCGAATGGTATGAGGGGATTACGCCGGAACAGATTCGGACGGTCCTCGAATTTGCCGCGCATAGCGCAGAAGCAACGCGGTAAGGATGCTGATTATTTTTGACCAGAATGCACTGCGGCCGTTGCGCAAGTTTCTTCCAAACCATACCGTAAAGACGGCTGGTGAGATGGGGTGGGCAACGCTGACGAACAGTGATTTGCTCAACGCTGCGGACGAGGCCAGATTCGAGGTTCTGGTGACATCCGATCAGAACCTCACCTCGCAGCAAAACCTGGCGAGGCGCAGGATTGGAGTCGTCGTGCTCGGCAACGGAAACCGAAACGGTCTTGCAGCCGTTGTGATTTTTCTTACCGGACTGCTTTTCTCGATGGCTAATTCTGTGCGCAGCCAGGATGCCAAAGTGCCGGATGCAAAAGTGATTGACGCGCGGCGGCAGGAACTCCAGCAGCTCCTGGCCGACGAGTGGGAATACGAGCTGCGCGAATCGCCGGAGCTTGGAACGATCATCGGCGACTACCGCTACAACGACCGCTGGAGCGACGTCTCGCTGGCGCACGCCGCGCGGCAGAAACAGGATGTTCAGAAGTGGCTCACGCGCTTTGAAGCGATTGATCCCACGGGCTTCCCCGAACAGGAAAAACTCAGTCAGTCGCTGATGGTGCGGAATTTGAAGGAGCGTCTCGAAGCCATTGACCTCAAGCTGTATGAGATGCCCGTGGAACAATTCTTCGGCTTGCATCTCTTTCTGGCGCAGTTTGTCGCGCTGGCGCCTTTCGACTCCGCAAAACACTACGAGGACTACCTGGCGCGGCTGCACCAGGTACCGCGTGTTGTGGACGGGATTATCGAACTCCTGCGGCAAGGCACGAAAGACAAACTCCTGCCCCCGCGTTACTTGCTGGAGAAGACCGCGGCGCAATGCAGGTCCATCGCCGAGCCTGCCGGCGAGGCCAACGTCTTCGGCCAGCCAGCTGCGAATTTTCCCGCCGCTGTGCCCGCCGAAGATCGCCAGCGTCTGCACGACACCATCCTCGCCGCGGTCGACAAGGAAGTGCGCCCCGCATACAACCGGCTGGCCAATTTCATCGCCACGGAATATGCGCCGAAGGGCCGCACGGAAGCCGGCCTGTGGGCGCTGCCCGACGGCGACGCCCGCTACCGCTTCGCCATCCGCCAGCAGACCACCACCAGCATGGAGCCTGAAGCGATCCATCAGCTCGGCCTCAAGGAAGTGGCGCGCATCGAGAGCGAGCAATTGACCATCGCCAAGAACCTGGGCTTCGATGATTTGAAAAGTTTTCGGGCTTCGCTGAAAACAAATCCCAAACTGATTCCCGCTTCGAAGGAGCAGTTGGTGGAGCGCTATTGTTCGTACATCGCGCAGATGGAGCCGCAATTGCCGAAGCTCTTCGGTCTGCTGCCGAAAACAAGACTGGAGGTGCGGCCGACGCAGGAATTCCGGGAGAAAGAGGCGGCGTCAGCGGAATACAATCGGGGCACTGCCGATGGGTCGCGTCCGGGAATCGTTTACGTCAATACCTACGATTTCGAGCACCGCACGCTGGTCAACGTGGAGTCCACCGCGTACCACGAGGGCGTTCCGGGGCACCACATGCAGATCTCCATTGGGCAGACGCTGCCCGGTCTTCCGCCCTTCCGCCAGCAGGCCGGTTACACAGCATACGTCGAGGGCTGGGCGCTGTACGCCGAACAGCTCGGCAAGGATATCGGCTTTTACCAGGATCCCTATTCGGACTACGGGCGGCTTTCCGATGAGATGCTGCGCGCGATTCGTCTGGTGGTGGACACCGGAGTGCACTACAAACATTGGACTCGCGAGCAAGTAGTGGCGTTTTTCCACCAGCATTCTTCGGAAGCCGAGCCGGATGTGCAAGCGGAGACCGACCGCTACATCGCAGTTCCGGCACAGGCGCTGGCCTACAAGCTGGGCCAGCTCGAAATCCTCAAGCTGCGCGAGCGCGTCAAGACGGAACTCGGCGGCCGGTACGACATTCGCGCCTTCCACGACGAAATCCTCAATGGCGGCGCGCTGCCGCTCGACGTGCTCGAAACGCGCTTCGATGCCTGGCTCGCCGTGCAAAAGGCGGACAAGGCAAGCTCCGGACAATAAACTCCCAAGGGTTATCTAGATCTTCGACTTGGCCCAGTCTTTACAGCCGCGGCCCTATCTGGTCATATGATATATATCGCTGAGCGTCTGAACATGGCCAAACGTTGCAAATGGTTCGCCGAGCTCGACCGCCTGAATTTCGGGCCATTCATGATCAAGGACCGCAGGCAGCCCCGCACGCCGCGACGCGCAGTTTTCTAGAGGCAGAAGGGTCTTTCCATCCGCGAGTCCTCAAGTTGTCCGTAGGGGAATCAGCAGGCGACGCTGAGGTGTACGCCGTGACCTTCATTGCAAGCGACACGGGTTCGGAAGGACCGCACAGGTTAGGCTGCGCGGAATTTCTTGCCGAGGAAAAACGAGACGGCGCCGCCCACAAAAGCAACGGCAATAACGGTGTGATGAAACGAAAGCACCGCTCCGGCGGCAAACGCGGCGATTCCCGCGAGCTGCAGGATGGCGCCGATGGATTGCAGGTGAGAATTGGCAGACATGATTCCTCCAGAAATCCTTAGTTGCTTTACTGAAGACAGGCTTCCCGACCAAGTCGGGATGAATTCCAGCCTGTCCTATCTTTATGGCTCTCTGTCGCTGCGATCGGGGCGCGGGAGATCGGTAACAATGACCGGCGGCTCATCGGCGAACGGCAAGGTCTTGACGTAGGCCAGATCGAGCAAGCGGTCGAGATGCTTCTCTTTGAGGCGAATGTCTTGGCAATGGAGAATCTCCAGGCTCACCTCCACGAGATTCTTGTGCGCCGAGACCGCGTCTACATACGCGCGGCCGTCGGCGGGAGGCGGGCCGGGGAGAAGCTCCAGAGCGGCGCAGACATTGGTATTCGCTGCCGGAGCGGAGTTTTCCGCTTCGCCGGAATGGGCGCGCGGCTTACGCGAGCCGCCCCTTCGCGGCTCAGGGCAGGCCGGAGCGAGGTGCGGGGCGTGATGGGCCGCCGCCGCGACACTGTCGCTCGAGCCGGGCCGAACCCTTCGGTCGCCTCCGGCGACCTCAGGGTAAATTGCCGCGCGCTTTCGCGGCGAAGCGGAGGTTCCCCGACCTTGTCGGGGCAAGTTTCGGCCGGGCCGAGGTTTCCCTCGGCTCGACCGGGACTGGCCCGGGGAGGGCGATTCGAGCGGGCGCCGCGTTCCGCTCAAGCCGGGGCAGTCCCCGTTCTTGGCGGAACGACGGCGCGGGCGGCGGGGGGTGTTGCAGATTGGTCTCATAGAGGTTCGAAGGTGTCCGTGACGGACGATTGGTGACTTGCGACTTGACATGCTGGCGCGACTAGCGATAGGGTCGCCCCCACTGGCCGGACCTTCGGGACGGAAGCCCTGCATTCGGAAATCCCGAAACTCGAAACGAAAAAGTCGGATTTCGCATGGCGAAGTCCGAGGCCCCGGAAGTTCCCAAGGCCAGCCGAGGAGGATGCAATGTTGAAGCGGATAGCGGGCCTAGTTGTGATGGCATTGCTGGTGTTCAGCGCGCCGGTGGCTCTGCCTCAGCAGGAGCAGGCGCAAACCGTTTACACCTTTGTGAGCCTGTGGCAGATTCCGCGCGCCAATTGGGCGCAGTTTTCCGAGAACAACGAAAAAATCACCAACCCAATTCTCCAGAAAATGCTGAGCGACGGCACCATCATTAGCTGGGGAACCTTCGAAACGGTCGTACATACGCCCGATGGAATGACGCACGGCGGATGGTTTCAGGCAACGAGTCTCGCGGGCATCACGCGCGTGCTGGATGAGCTGCTCAAAGGGGCGTCGCGGCCCGCGCTGAGCACGGCGACCAAGCATGAAGACTACCTGCTACGCACGCTGGCGCGCCATGCCAGCCCGCAACCCGGGGCGAGCGGTTACGTGCGCGTGCGCACGACGCTGGCACAGCCGGGCAAGGGCGGCGACTTGGTCGCGCACATCCAGAAATACATTTGGCCGGTGCTGGAAGACCAGTTCAAGAAAGGCAATCTGACGTATTACGCCGCCGATGAACAATACATCTTGACCGGGCCGGGATCCTTGCGGAACTTCGTTACGTTCTACCCCAGCGCCGAAGCGCTGGACAAGGTTGTGACGGCGGTCAGCGCCCGGCTTGCTGGCATGAGCGCGGACGAGCGCCAGGCTTGGCAGGAAGGCCTGAGCAAGCTGACCGTGCCCGACAGCACGCGCGACATGCTGGCGCGCGTTACGCATTACGCGCAGAAGTGAGTGCGTCGGAGGCGCCGGCGCTAGGGCAGAATCTTGGCGGTGAGGCCGGCGCCGCCGGTGGAGCTGGTGAACTTGATGCGCAGGAAGCGCGCACGCACGCCGGTGACGGTGCGCGCTTCGCCGGCGGTGGCCGTGGTGGTGTCGACGGTCTGATATTCTGCGTCCACATCGGCCATGGCGCCCTGGAGCACCAGGTTCACGGCGGTGGGCGCGGTGCCGAAAATGGTTTGCCAGCGGACGGCGTGCGACTGGTCCACGATTCCGGCAGGCTCCGGCAGAGCGAATTGCGCGCCCGCTTGTGCGGCGCCGGGAAACGCCTCGTTATTGAAGCTGAAACCTACATCGCCGGGAAAGAGCGATAGGGGCGGGGTGGTGTTCGAATAGTTGGGCATGGAGACTCCTGAATTGGGGTGTGGTTCGGAACTGCCGGAATCAAGGACGTAACGGAAGGCAGAAACAAAAAACCCGAACCTCGGGGGTTCGGGCGTGCCGGCCAGCGCCCTTTCGGGGTCTGACCATAACTCTACAAGTGGGATTATACCAAAATTGGCCGCCGCTTGTCAAGAGAAAAATATAAAAAGGTTAAGTACCAGTCACGTCAACAACTTACGGCGGGGGGCCGGGCGGCGGATGCGAGCCGCAGCCCGCCGTCCAGCTTGAAGATTTTCAATTCGCTTGGCGCGCTTCCGCCGCGCCCTGAACGGTTCCCAAGGAAACACTCCGACCAGAACCAGAAACACGCCCATGAGCGCGGCCCAGAGCGCCGGCTCGATTCCTCGGGCGCCGGGAGGCGGGTTATAACCGGCAATGGACCAGCGGTCGCGTTCGATGGCGAAAAAGCTCATGAAGGCAACGGCGCCTCCGAACACCACGAGGATCAGGCGTATCTTCCAGGGCTTCGGATTCGCATGCTTCCTCATGACTCTATTGGAAGACAAGGAGCCGAAGGGAGTCAAGCCGGAATTCGCCGGAGCTAAGCGGCAAGAGCTCGAACCGAGCTTGCTTGGGCGCGCATTCAACCGACCAATGCGCTGGAAATATGCGGGAGCTTCTCGCTGCGCGTCAGCCGGAAGGGTTTGGGCACGGGCATGCCTTGGGGGAGCGGGTCGGGCAGGAGAAACCACAGCTCGGCGCGGTTTTCGCCGGTGAGCTTCATTTCCAGAGAGTTCACGTCGTCGCCGTCTTTGTCTTTGAACGAGAGGATCTGGCCTTCCAGCTTGATATCGAAGATGGCGCGGGCTTCGCCTGCCTCCTGGTTGACGTTGGACACTTCCCCGTCGGTGGCGAGGTCCACTTCGCCAGTGCTGAGTGCGCCGGCGAGCTTGTCATTTTCCAGCTTCAGGGTTAGTGCTGTGAACGTTTTCCCTTGAAAAGTGGCTTTCCAAACCCCGACAAAGTCGCGCAGTTGGGGTTTTTCCGGGGGTTTTTCTACTTTGCCCTGAAGGACCGAAAGGCCCGGAACCTCGCCCTTAAAGTCTTGAGCTGCAATAACTTGCGAGGGGGCAGCGAGCCAGCCGGCAGTGAGGAGGACTAAGCCGAGGTCGAAGATGGCCGCGAAATGTGAAGCTCGAAAGTCGAGATTCAGTTCTGGTCCTGCTGTTTTGAAATGAAGGCGCCACCCGGTCATCGTCGCTCCTCGACGGGAATGCAAGCAGTCCAGCAGGAAATCAGATTCGCGGAGCGACGGAGGGGTTGCACGGAGAGCCTCGCACGGGGGCGCAATCCCAGCACCACTGTACGTTCGTACAGGGTGACATCTACTCAACTCCGGCCAAAAGTACTATTGCCCTGCCCTGAAAGCAAAGGGAAACTAAAAAGGGCCGTTTGGACGGGTTTGACGCGAAAAACCTCTTCGCTCCACCCCTGCCGGCTTCGTCGGGGCAAGCTCCGACGTCGGTTACAACGGGGGAGCGGGGCGCGATCTAGAGTGGCAAGGTGGGGGAAGGTGCATGGGTCTTGAGTCGAAAGGCAGAAGCGGCGTGAGGAACGTTTCCCATACAACATTGTCAGCGAAAACGCCCGGCGGGTCCGGAAGCACAGTGGCGGAGCGCGCTCGGGCGAAGCGAGCCGCGGATCCCGTTTGCATCGAGATGCCGGTGCGGGTGCGCGGAATCGGCGGCCTGCCGATTGCCGGCAGCAGCGAAATTGGCCAGGAATTCGTCGACGATACGCGCACGCTGATTGTCATGGCGACCGGCGCCGTGGTGCGCATGGCCACGCGGGTGAAGAAGGGGCAGTTGCTCGGACTGAAGCATTTGAGCACCGGGCAGGAAGTTTCCTGCCGCGTGGTGAACGTGCGCAGCTCGGGAACTCCCGAGGATTACGTCGAGGTGGAATTCACGCAGCGCGCCGTGGGGTTCTGGGGCATCCATTTCCCGAACGATCCGAAAGATCAGCCGCCGACCGAGGAGGCGCCTTCTCCCGGGGAAGTCGAAGCCGAACGGGTAATCTTCGGCGGGGGCCACACCGAGCGCGGAAATGTTGACGTGGCGCCCTCGACGGCCGGTGCAGCGGCCCAAGATGCGAAAGCCGGCGGGAAAGCAGATCCGAAGGCAGAAAACGCGCCCTTTGCCGACCTGGTTAAGCCGGAGCCGTCGAAAGCGGCGCCGGTGGATTCGCCGGGATTCAGCGGGCTGAGCAAGAGTGCGGAAGAAGGGGCCGCATCAGCCGAGCGCGTGTTGCGCGATGACGCCGTCATCCAGCAGCAGCAAGCGCAGAGGAATGTCATCTCGTTCCCCGGTCCGACGACGCACCAGGAAAAAGCGAATATTCTTGCTGGGCCGCAGGAAACGACCCTGGCGGCAAAGCTTGATTTTTCACCTGTTATAGAAGAGCCCGCTGCCAAACAGGCTCCCTCAGACGCCGAAATAGAGCACGCGGCCATCGCCAGGGCCATCGAGGAAAAGGCGGCGCGGGAGAAGACGGAAGCCGCGGCGCGCGAGCGCGCAGAAGCGGAACGAAAAGCGGCAGAGGTAAAGGCTGCAAAAGCCGCGGCGGAACGCCTGGCAGCGGCGCACGCGGAATTCGAGCGCATCGAAACCGAGAAGCGCGCGGAGGCGGAACGAAAAGCGGCGGAGGTAAAGGCCGCAAAGGCAGCGGCGGAAAAGGCGGCAGCCGAAAAAGTCTCGGCGGAACGCCTGGCAGCGGCGCAGCTTGAGCTCGAACGCAAAGAAGCCGAGCGCCGCGCCGCGGAACGCATGGCCGCAGCCGAGCGCACCCGGCTCTTCGGGGAAGCTCAGAAAAAGCAGGAAGCCGAGCGCATCGCGACCGAGCGTATCGCCGCGGAAATTGCCGCGCGCGATCAGGCCACCGATACCGATGACGTGGAGGTCGCGCCGAGTCCCGATGAGGAACGCCGGGGCGCGCACGCCGAAGGGAAAGCGGCGCCTTCGGAAACGCGTCGCCGGTCCGCTGCAGCGCGTCCTCGTAGATCTTTGCGTATGAGCATTGGCGCAACCGCTCACGGCACGCTTGAGGAAGAGATTCAGCGCGACCGCGCCGCTCTGAAGACCACGAAGACCGCACACGCGTTCGTGATTGGTGGGGCGGTCGCCGGCGCCGTCCTCGTGCTCGCGGTGGGAGGCTGGTGGTACATGCGCAGCGGCGCCGGGGCGGAAACACAGCAAACGCCCGCGCCGACGACTTCCCTGCCCTTCAGCGGAAGGACGAGTACTCCGGCGAGCAGCGCTGCGATTGCGCCAGCGAGCGCCCCGAGCAACGCAGCCGCCACGAATTCCGCGGACCCGAGCGCGAGCGGAGCAAATGGAACAATTGCTCCGGTGGCGGCGCCCGTAAAACCAGCGTCGGCGCCACGCTCCGCGAAGACCGCAGCGGCCCAGCCCTCGAGCGACAGCAAGAAGCCGGACAGCAAGAAGACCGCGAATACGAAAGATGACGCCGCGTTGCAAGCGGCCGCGGCAAGCGAACTTTCCAAGAGCGCTTTACCGAGTGCGGATAAGCCCACCGATGCTCCGAGCAAGCCCGCAGAGGCCCCGAGCAAGTCCGCATTGAAGGCGACTCTCAGCGCGCCGGTGGTGGTAAAGCGAAATTCCGCTGCGGGAGACGTGGCCGCGCCCGATATCGAAGCACCGCCGGTGAGCGGAGCCGACGCGCTGCCGCTCGGCGCGGTGACCAGCAGCAGCGTTGCTCCGGCAACTCCGCGGGTGGGCGGCCATGCAGTGCCGCCGCGGCTGCTGAAATCGGCGCTGCCGGAATATCCCGTGCTGGCGCGGCAGCGTCACATCGAAGGCGACGTGGTCGTGCAGGCGGACATAGATGTGAACGGCAACGTGAAGTCGGTGAAAGTGATTTCGGGTTCGGAACTGCTGCGCGATGCCGCGCTCAATGCGGTGCGCCAGTTCAAGTACACCCCGGCGCAACTCGACGGCAGCCCCACAAATTCCCAGGTTTTGGTCACCGTAAAATTCCGGTCGAAGTAACGGGAAAGCGGCGCGGCCGTTTCCCGCCGGTTCCTGCCGAGTGATTCCTGCTATCTCTGCTCATTGCCGTTCGGAAGGTTCGCTTGTCGTCCCTACTCTTTTCGGTCGCTGGTGACCGACCGGGGAGTTGATTCTTCGGCGCGCAGGGGGCTTCTCAGGATGACAGAGGATTGGCCCACTGCGGCAAGTTCGCGCGTAGGAGGCAAGCCAACTCCTCGGCGATGGATGGCATCGTAAAAAGAGCGGCCCAGTCTGGGAGTACAACCACCCACAACCGAAAAGGAGAAACTTGATGCGGAAAATCATTTTCGTATTGGGGCTCATGCTGTCCGCCGCGGGAATGGCGCAAGGGCAATCGCTCGAGCCGCCCAAGGTGGAGACTTTTGCGGGAGGCGGGCTGATGCGGGACGGCGCCACCTCCGGCAACACGCTGTACGGCGGGCTGCAGTTCGAAGGCAACTACAATTTCCGCCAACACCTGGGCGCTGTTGCGGATCTTAGCTGGGAGCATCGCAGCCTCTTCGGCACAGGGATTTCGCAGTGGCACTATCTGTTCGGGCCGGGCTACTCCTGGCGCCGGGAGCGCGCCACGCTGTTCGGGCACGTGCTGTTCGGCGGTAACACGCTCCGGGCCGCGGGCGGCTCGACGAGCGGATTTGCCATGGGCATGGGCGGAGGCGCCGACTACAACGCAACCCGCAATATCGCCATCCGCGTGGTGCAGGCCGATTACATTCCAAGCCGCCTTGGCGGAAACTGGTTCCACGATTTCCGCGTGGGCGCGGGCGTAGTGTTCAAGTTCGGCGGGTACCGCGAGAAATAAAGACGTGGCGATGTGAGTAGCGCGGTCATCCCCAGGGCCGGTGCACGTCGCCGGCTCTCGGGGTGACGGCGAAAGCCGCTCACCCGGCAGCTTTGGCGCTGGGAAGGAAAGAGGAGCGGTAGTCGCGCGCGTATTCATCGAAGGACACCGGGGCGTGGCCGGTGAGGAGCTCAACGTTGCGCGAGACGCGGCTGGCGGCGCCGCTGCTGTAATACTGAAACAGCTCGAGCATGGCGTCGGCAGCGGCGGCGGTCATGCCGACGGAGATGACGGCCTTCTTAAAATCCGCTTCGGAAATATCCACGTAGCAGATTTCTCTGCCGGTGGCGTCGGAAAGTTTTTGCGCGATTTCTTCGTAGGTGAGCGCCTCGGGACCGGAAAGGTCGTAGGCTTGGCCGATGTGGCTGGTGTCGGTGAGCACGGTGGCAGCGACGCGCGCGAGGTCGCGGACGTCAATGTGGCTGATGCGGGCGTCGCCCGCGGGAAGATAAAACGCGCCCTGGGCGCGAATCGTTTCGGAGTAAAACGTGGACAGGTTTTGCATGTAGCCGTTGGGGCGCAGAATCGTATAGGGAATCAATGACGCGGCAATTTCTTTTTCCACGGGGCGGTGAATCCTGGCGAAGCTGAAAGCTTCGCTCTCCGCGCCCCACACGGAACTCTTGACAAGCTGGACGACGCCGGCGCGTTTGGCTTCGCGGACGACGTTGAGCTCGAGCTCGGTCTGGTGCGGCACGTTGCCGGAAATCAGGAAGACGCGGTCCACGCCGCGGCCGTCGGGGCCAGCGAGGGCGCGCGCGATGGTCTCGGGCTTGGCGAAATCGAGCGCGACGCCGTCAATCCCTTTGCGCTGGGCGTCCTCGGCCTTCGCTAGCGTGTAATACGCCGCGCGAAATCTTGCTCCCAGGGTCTGCAGGCGCTTCACGATCTCCGCGCCAACCGTTCCCCCAGCTCCGGTCACCAGAATCATGAGAGTCTCCTTCTCTGCTGTTCAGTATACTGCGAGTTAGATGAAAGGGGCAGGAACCGTGGTACACCGGGGCGGTCGAGCAGGTGGCGAGAAGCTGAGCGACGCCTCCAATTCAGCCCGCGCGCGCGTTTGACGGATGCGCTCGGATCGTGCCGAACGCATCCAACGCGTTCTGATAAATATCTTCCAGAGCCTCCTCGTTTTTCAAAAGTTCAAAGGAGATGAGCGAAGCCCCGAGCTGGGTTTCTATAACGCGAAGAATGTCATCGTGACTCTGATTCTTCTGGCGGTAGGAAGCCGCTGATTCGGCCAATTGGCGCATTTCGTCAGGTGTCAGAAAGAGGAGGTGCTCGTTCGCAAGCAGAAAGCTGTGTGTGGCCAGTACGGCGGTGCGCTTGTTGCCGTCCTGAAAGGGATGGTCCGCAACGAGCGAATGGAACAAGGCTGCGGCCTTCTTTAGGATTGTGCCGTAGACGTCGGTTCCGAGCGCAGTTTGAAACGGCCGCCAAGCGGCGGATTCCAGCATCGGGCGATTAATGTATTCACCCGGGCCAACCGGCTCGACACCCGGCCACACCACACCTACCGAGTAATCGTCCAAATAGATGATGTACTCTGGGGAGAGTATAAAGACTTCGCTATTCTTCGGCAAGTCCGTTAAGCGTGTCGTAATATATCGCCATCGAAAACACTACGGCGTCGTCCGGAGGAAGGCCGGCATCGGCGATCATTTTGCGAACCTTGGGCTCGTTCTGCCGAAGATTCTTTTGAACCGTCAGCAGAGCGCGCCGCACCTTTTCAGTCATAAATCACCTTCGTCCCACGCGAATCTAGGATAGCGCACAGGTGAGACAACGGCAAGCGGGGCGAATGAGACGGTGGCAACATAGAACACGCCTCGGAACTTACTCTAGCCGGGCGCACGGGCGGGACTCGCCGCAACTGGGAAGAAGTTCACCGGGACGCAGACAGGCATATCGCCTCAGGCCAGGGCCGCGAGTTCGCCAGCCGGCGTCGAGGAATCGCCACGCTCACTTCTGCCGAGGTCTATGCCGACGCCGCTATTCCCTGCTGCGCAGCGACGCCGAGGATTCCGGCGGCTTTGCGCGCCGCAGCGGCCGGCAGGAACACAATTGCGCCGAAGCGTCCGGAACCGGCGCTGACCGCCTGCACGGCTCCGACGTTGATTTTTCCCACGGCGAGCTTGGCCAGCAGGCCGGCGGCTGCGCCGGGACGATCTTCGCCCTGCACAAAGAACGCGGTCTGCCTCTTGCCGAGCTTGAGTTTGGCTTGCTTCGCGGCGGCCACAAGCGCGGCGGTGTTTTCGGGAACGAAGATGAGTTCGGCTTTCGTGGCGGTGCGCTGATAGCCCCAGAACGCGAGCAGGTTCACGCCCGCGTCACGCAACACTCCCAATACGCGCGCTCCTTCGCCAACCTTGTTGGCAATCGTCAATGAGAATTGGTCTACTTGGCGGACTTCTTCTGGCATGGCGCCCTCCTTGGCGAGACGTTGCCCCTATTCTACGCTAAATGCACGCGCCGCGCGCAAGCTTGCAAGCCTCGCCCTGCGTTGACTTCCTGTGGCGCCCCACCTAACATCCGGCCGGATGCAGATCACCGCCGCTGGACGCCTTCAGTGTCGCGGTACCTCCGTCAATGATACTTGCGGTTACGACACCGGTCTTCGTATTGATGCTGGTGATAGCACAGCAGGGCTTGAACGGCTGGGGCATTTGCGCCGCGTTGGCCGCGACGCTGCCCAAGGAAAGCGCCAGCATGAGAAACACGAAGCCGAAAAGCCGGAAGTGGCGGGTCCCCGCGCCACGCGTTTCATTTTGAATCTGATTCATGACTTTCCCTCCTCCTTATTCCGCCGAAGCTTAGGATGCCGCCACAATATAAGCTTTCTCCTGCCAGTCCCTTGCAGTGGCTTGTTCTAACCGGAGTGGTGCACTAGAATGGCCTTCCGCTGAAGTACTCTAAGCTCCACTTGGCCGATTTAGGCCTTCTACTACCATAAAAGGAGCAGGGTCTCAAGTCTGATTTGGTGCGCCGCACTGGCTTCCCTCCCTCACGCTGGTAAGGACATTACGTGCGGCCGCCCAGGTACCCACGAATTCAGGCGCTTGCTTCACGACGGCTCCTTGAAATATTTCCGCGGCGGGAAAATTCCGCGGCGCAGCAATTCTTTGCCGACGGAGCGGCGTACCTGGTCCACCCACTGCGACCAGGAGTATTCAGAGAGGCCGAGGAAATGCCGCGCGCGATGATAGTCGGCGCCAGCCAGGTAGTAGACGCGGAAGAGCACCAGGCGCGAGGCCCAGCGCGGTGCATCGAGCGCCGCGGCGCCGGCTAGGGCGAAGTCGGCGACGTATTCGGAAAGGCGCGGGCGCAGATCCGGCCGCCAGAGATATTTTTCGTTGCTGCTGGAGAGCTCGAAGGCGTAGAGCCCGCGCTTGGTCTCAAGAACTTCGCGAGCGCCTTTGTAAATCTCCCAGCAGATGTCGAAGGCGAATTCAGTCTTCATGTTTGTAGTCCCGCGCCTTTTCTTCAAGGTCGAGCCTGGCCCAGACTCCTCCCTTTGGCGATGCCTGCGATGTGGCGGCGATTCTTTGGCCAACCGATGCGTTGGCCCTCACAATGACCAGATCGCGACGCGCTGCCGCTCACGGAGGAATCACGCGGCGCGCCGCTTCACGCCGGAGAATGCGTTCGAGCGCCTCGCGGCGAATCCGTCCCGTGGTCACCACGGGGCCCACGCCGACGCGCGCCCCCGGATGCGGCGAGCGGTTCGGCGCGAAACGCCGCGGGAATGTCCCCGCTTGCTGCGATGCCGTCTGACCCGCTGCCTTGGCGTCATTCCGAGGGTTGCCAGAAGCAGGCTGAGGGACCCCGGGCAATCCGGGGCAAGTCGCGGCGGTATGCGCAGCCTTGGCTGCGCTTGCCATGGCAATCTCTTGAGGCTGTGCCGGAATTTTCGATGGCGGAGCTTGTGCTGAACGGGCCGGACCGCATCCAGACAAAAGGGAGCAAAGCTTTTCTTGTACATTCGTATGGGAGAAGAAAGTGCTCGGTGCTTTTCCAAGAGGCACCGAAGAATCGGGGATGGGTACCAAGTCCCAATCCACTTCTTCTTCCCTTCCCTTATCCAAATCCAAACCCTGTGCTTGAGGTGCCTCAAGGTAGCCGCTTGATGGAGGCTTGAGTTCGTCAGACCACGGGGAAGAATCCGATGCGCGCGAACCGCCCTGCCCCGCACCGCGCGTGTTTTCCCGAGTCACGAAGGACGAACGAGGAGTCACTTCGCGTTGCGGAATTTTGCTTTGCGAAAATTGGGCCATGAATGCTGCAAGCTCCGCTTTCGGAACGGGCGGTGCGAGCCGTTCCAGCCGTGCGCGCCATGATGGCGGCGGAAGGCGTCCCGGCTGGTCGCTTCCGGTCCAGTGCCCGTAGCGCTTTCCGCCCGCCTCCCAGGTAAAAAGCAGGCCGCGCGCGATGAATTCTGCGAAAACTTGCTCGACGCGTTGCAGCGTGAGCGCGTGGCGGATCGCCGCAACGCGTCCCCAGATCACGCGCAGGTTGGTCAACTCGAAGCTGCCGTTGCAGTCCGCCAGCCCGTAAAGCCAGGCGTACTCCGCCTGCGCCCACGGCCCGCACGCCGCGAGTTTGTCGCTCGACCACAAAGCATCAAAATCCAGAACGCGCTTCGGCATGGCCTCCTCCTACTCAAATCTCGGTAGCACCGGCTGAATTCATCGCGGCGGAGTCGCGAGACTGAAAGAAGTCTGTGCTGCCAGTTACGCTCCGCACATTTGCCCCGATAGATTTCAACGCAGAGCCATTCGATACTCCCACGCGGCATTCCGGGAGGCTTCGTCGTACTTCCAAGCGCTCACAAGACCCGAGGAATTGATTGGCGCCGGCGCGCGCCGGCGCTTCGCGACAATGTACCCGCCTCGGCGCGGGGCCCGCAGGGCGCGCAGTTGTGCGGCGATGCTGGGCTCGGGAAATCGAGTGAGCGCGGCAAGCTCGGAAAGCGTCAGCCAGGCGCCGCACTCGGCCGCCGAAAATAGAATGTCGCACAGTACGTCGTGCTGGCTGCGCCAACGCTCGTGGTCCAATTCGTTGATGAAACCAGTGCCAAACGCGGAGTGCGCCATTGCGGGAGTACTCAATCGTATTGGTTCGTTCTGGTGCATCCTGATCCCCCTCGACGAGACGCTTTGAAAACCCAAATTCCTGTGTCCCCCGATCCCTGAATAGAATTGATTGCTGCTCATCCGCGCGGCTGCGCGCAAGTCAGCGGCCATCCAGATTCCACCCGTCATTCATCGTCTTCAGCGGTCTCTTCTTGCGTCGGAGTGCCGCCCTCCGGTTCCGTGGCGGAGGCAGTGCGCGCGGGATCTTCGTATTCACCGGCACACGCGCTGCACGCGCGCTGCAGATTGGCCCTTTTTTCGTCCACAGTTTTCCACAGCCCACGGTGTCCGGGCCCTATAATTCTGTTGCCGTCAATAACAGTACCTCTTAAACTAATAACAGTGGGGCAGCCCTCTGGAGGAGTTGCATGAGACGTTTTGACCCCCCGTGGGAGTTTCTGCGAACCGCATCGGTAAGCACCCTCGGCCACTTTGAGCTGTCGCGTTTGAATCACGCGGCGAACCTTCGCAAGGAAATCGGCACCCTGCTGGATGAGTGGCTCGAGGAGTCCGTCTCTGCCCTGCTGGCGCGTTGGCTGATAGACCACCACCATTTGATTCGCGCTGCACCGGACGAGCGGGCGCCGGAAATCGCGTCGTTTTCCACGCAATTGATGGATTCGGTCGGACCCTCCGCGTCACGGGCTCGCCCGCGCAAGTCCGTTGCCTGACGGCGGTGACAAGCGCCCTTGCTGTAGTCCGCTGATTCGTTCGGGCCACGCATTGCGATTCTTTCCTTGGCCTTACTACGCCGCCTCCCTTCCGACCCTTTCTCTCCCGCGCGCCAGGTTGACTCATGTTTCAGTCACTTATGTTTCCGAATGTCGAAATAAATGAATATAACTTATAGGAATTAAGATGTAGAAAGTCTGGGACGAACTTATAACAAGCGTGGCAAGGGCCAATCCAGACGCGGGCGATGAAATGTTGTGATGGCTGTCCAGGCAGGCCGAGCTATGAATCGGCGTGGAAAGGACAAACCGCAGAGCGAAGATGGAAACTGAGGCAAGTCAGCGAAGGGCTTACCTCTTCTTTGAAACGTCCTCCAGCAATTGGTCTTTGCGGTAAATGAGGGCGTTGATGTCGTACGTGGCGAGTTCAAATCCGTGGCCATGAGTAATTGCATCAGTGGGACATGCTTCGACACAATAGCCGCAGAAGATACAGCGTGAATAGTCAATGTTGTACACGCTAGCATAACGTTCGCCCGCGGAGATGCGCTGTGGATTACTATTCTCGGCAGCTTCGATATAGATGCAATTGGCGGGGCAAGCGGCGGCACAGAGAAAGCAACCCACACATTTCTCCAACCCGTTTTCATCCCGATGAAGAACGTGGATCCCGCGATAACGCGCCTGAAAATGGACCGGTTCGTGAGGATAATTCTCTGTGATGGGCTTGCGCCACAGATTGCGAAATGTGACGATGAAACCTTTGATCGACATGGCCATCGTTTCAGCGACTTCCGTGAGCATCGGTGCCATGACAAATCAGTCTAACAGAGCGTGTAGAGCCCCGCAAGTTAGACGCTTCGCTTTCCCGAGAGCGCAGCGATAATCTGACGTCCATGGAAGCGGCCGTTTTCAATAAAGATTTCGCCGGTAAGATTCCCTCCAATAACAACTCCAGCGAGGAGTATTCCTGAAACATTACTCTCCAATGTCAGCGGGTTGACTGCAGGCTTATTGGTCTCAGGGTCCAGAGAAACGCCCATTTGGCGGAGGAAAGCAAAATCCGGATGGTAACCAGTCAGTGCAAACACCTGCTTAGCATGGAGCGAAGATTCCCTTCCCCCGTTCCGGACGAAAACCTGGCAGGGGTCAATTCTTACGACGCTGGTATTGAACAACGCGCGGACTTCGCCCGCCTTGATTCGGTTGAGAATGTCCGGGCGAACCCAATACTTGATGGTAGAAGCGAGCTCCTCCCGTCGATGAATTAATGTAACCCGCGCGCCCGCGCGATAGAGATCGAGCGCCGCCTCGGCGGCCGAATTCTTCCCGCCAATTACGACAACATCTTCACACCAGAAGGAATGCGCTTCGGTGTAGTAATGCGAAACATGCGGCAGGTCTTCACCGGGAATGCCAAGCAGGTTCGGCAAATCATAGTATCCGGTGGCTACAATGATCTTGCCGCATTCGTGGCGATTGTGTTCACCCTTGGCGACGCTCGTAAAAACGGTAAAATGCCCACTGTTTCCCTCGATGCGCTCGACGCGCTCATAGAGGCGCAATTCGAGGCCATAGTGTTCCGCGGTCTTTCGGTAGTATTTGAGCGCTTCATTCCGGGATGGTTTTTCGCCAGCACATGTAAGCGGCAGGTCCCCGATTTCGAGGAGCTCGGGAGTGGTGAAAAACAGCATGTTGGTCGGATAGTGGTAGAGCGAATTACAGAGGCAGCCCTTGTCAATAACCAAGGGCCGCATTCCGGCACGCTTAGCTTCGATGGCGCAAGCGAGTCCGGTCGGACCCGCTCCGATGCAGATAATGTCGTAGAAAGAAGCCATGAAGTTAGTTTGCCTTGAGCTTATACGGAAATCAACTCAACGCGATTCACGAGTGAGATTAACTCGTGGAAGATTCCCCGAGGATGCGCTTGATTGTGGCAGTGAATTGCTCGAGTTCCTGCAGACGAGCTGAGGTAGCCTCGAGTTCCTTCTTCCTCCAGACGAAGAAGTCTCTTGCGCCGCGCGTCACGCGGACGGCGAGATTGTTCCCGATCCTGAACGAAGGAGGCGCCAGAAGGCGCAAACGGGAATTTGCGTCTGCGCCGAGAAGCGCGGCGCAATTTCCTGCGACAACAGCGATCGCGTTTTCATACAACGGCAAACGCGTAATCTGGAATCCAGAAGCCGCCAGGGATTCCAGGACAGAAATTTGCGCAGGCGTCAATTCAACCATAGCGGCGTTCGCCAAGTCGTGCGCGACAGTCAGGCTACGGCGTGGCCGGCGGACTCCACGGAGCTTCGTTCGAGTGAAGCGAGAATTTCGCGGAGCGTGGCGATCAATTCTTCGCGAGAAACATGGCTCTTGCGAAACTGCACGCGCAGGCGAAAGGAGTCATTCTCCGGCTGAAAATTAAAGACGAATGGCTGCGGGCGAGGCGCAGTGGACGATTCGTCGCGGCGCTCACGGCGGGCGTCATCGCGGGTCAAGCCACCCTGGAGAATGCGGTGGACCATCTCGAGCATCTTCTTTTCGGTGGGACGGCGAGCGATCTGGAGAAGCAGGGATTTCGAGAGGATACCGTTCTCCATGCATTTCTTGCGGATATGGTCCGGGATATTGCGCAGAGAAAGCGTTTCGGTCACCGAAGAGCGCGCGCGTCCGATCTTGCGGGCCACATCGTCGTGCGTGTAATCGAATTGCTCGGCGAGGCGATAGAGGCCGTCGGCTTCTTCAAACGGCGTCAGGTCCTTGCGCTGGATATTTTCGATCAAGGCGAGCTCGAGGGTTTCGGCGTCATCGGCGATCTTTTCGATACAGGGGAGCTCGCGGAGTCCGGCGGCGCGAGCGGCATGATAGCGGCGCTCCCCGGAAATGATGTAGTAGCACTCCTCGCGCGGGACATAGCGCACCAGCAGCGGCTCGAGCACGCCCTTCTCTTTGATAGACTCGGTGAGCTCATGCAAATCGCCGAGCGCCTTGCGGGGCTGATCCGGGTTGGGGCGAATCTTCTCCGCTGGAATCATCCGCCCGACTGCGGCGCCACTGTAACTGGTCAGCGTCTCGACGTAATGCGAGTCATGCCGCATCTTCAGCGTGACGGGCAAGCCTATTCTCTTGGACACGTTGGATGACCTCCAGTGCGAGCTTTCGATATTCCTGCGCTCCCGGCGATTTGGGGGCAAAGGTAAAAATAGTTTCCTTATAGGCCGGACTTTCTTCGAGGCGGACGTTTTTCGAGATGCGCGTCTTGAACAGGACCGAGCCGAAGACGCTGCGGATCTGACCGTGCGTATCTTTCGAGATGTTGGTGCGCTTATCAAACAGCGTAATCAACACGCCGAGAACTTTGAGAGAAGGATTGGGCCGGGCGCGGATCCGCTCGTAGGTCTCCAGAAGATCGTCGGTGCCTTCAATGGCGAAGTA
>WNGL01005774.1_pt1 | contig 22658 bp, 21 predicted proteins | sample 5400591 | NCBI WGS metagenome assembly WNGL01 (sample SAMN13153377, study PRJNA577476) | soil metagenome | isolation source: 80 cm soil or saprolite under Garry oak tree replicate 1 | place: USA:California | collected 2016-06-15 | reverse complement strand
GCGGCACGTGTACAACTTGCGGCAATTCCAGGTGCAGCGCGACGACATCTTCGTCGTTGGCACGGACGGCAAACGCAAAAAAATCGTCAACGGCGAGAGGCTGGTTCGGGGCGCGGCCGCTTTCAGTTACACGGTCAGCTCGCTCCGCTGGTCACCCGACGGCTCGAAGCTGATCGCCGAATTGCTCACCACCCAGATGATCGATTCCGCCGGAAATACAAAGGACGGCGTGGTATCGCTTCTGCTGGAGGATTCCGGAAAAGAAATCAAAATCCACGGAGGAGACAGCGACATTCCCGATGCCACGAATGCGGCCTGGCTCGGCGACGGCGTCACGGTTGTTTACCTCACCGAAGCGGTCAAGCCGAAGCTTCTCTATTCCATCAATTCCGTCCGGCCCGTGTCCGGGGTGTTCAACGGGCTGTTTGTCGGGCATACGTTTTCGGCGGTCGCTTGGAATCCCAAACAGAGCGCCGCCGTCGCCGTCGAGCGCGCCTCGAGCCTGAGCGGTTCGCCCAACCTCGTATCGCTCGATCTGGCAAAGCAGACGAGCCATGAGCTGGCTACGCTGGAATCGTTCGCAGGAGGGCTTTCCGTGTCACCTTCCGGCGCCAAGGCCGCCTATTACCTCGACCACGAAGTGCTGGAGATCCGCGACGTGGCCGCGCCCGAGCGATCGGCGCGCCTCCGCGTGGGCTTCGGCGTCTATCAGTGGACCCCCGACGAGCGCCGCATCGTGCTGAAGCGGGGGCTGGAACACAAGACCGCCGACCTGGAGTGGTTCGACGTGCCTGCGCTGACGGCTCCGGCGGGGAAAACGGCGAGCCCTGCACCGCCGGCGCGCGAGCCTTCCCTCACTCCGATCCTCCACGGCCTTACCTATCGCGATTTCGAGATATCGCCCGATGGCAGGTTTCTCGCCGTAGTTCAGCCGGGAAAACGGAACCTCCTCATCTTCCCGTGGCAATAGAGCATCCACCTGGCCCCGCTGCAAGAACTTTCCTTGCTCACGTTGCTTAGCTTATCGAAAGCGCTTGCGATGTTCTTTTAAGATGCAAACATCCATGGCCACAAAAAGACCCGCCTGGCGGGCGCGCTCGGCAGCCTGCGGATGAACGACGCCTTCCTGCATCCACACCGCCTTTGCCCCGGCGCGAATGGCGCTCTCGACAACCGGCGGCACTTCCTCCGGGCGGCGGAAAATATCCACGATGTCGATTTTTCCCGGGACGTCTTCCAGCTTCGCGTAGGCTTTCTCGCCGAGCACTTCCGATTCGTTGGGGTTCACCGGAATAATCCGATAACCCGCGCTTTGCAAATATTGTGCGACTCCAAAGCTCGGCCGCGCGCGTTTCGACGACAAACCGACAACGGCAATCACGCGGGAAGCGCGCAGGAGTTCGGCGATCGCATCGGGCCCGGCAGATGAACCAGGGGGAATCACAGCCGTCACCGCGGCAAGGATCCCGGCGCCGGGGTGACGCTCGCCCGGATTTGCGCCATGGCGCGGAGAAATTTCTCGTTCTCCTCGCGCGTCCCCACGGTCACGCGGATCGCATTGGGGAAGCGCATCCAGCGCATGGGCCGCACGATTACGCCGAGTTTCAGGAGTTCCTCGGAAACCGGGTTGGCATCGGTCCCCAGCTCCACCAAAACGAAATTGGCAAACGAGGGGATGGCCTGGACATCCAGCGCCGCCAGGCCCGCCTGCATTTGCTGGAGTCCTTCGCGGTTGGAGCGGATGGAACGGCGCACGTGCTCATAATCATCCAGCGCCGCGAGCGCAGCCGCCTGCGCCAGATTGGAAGTGTTGAACGGCGTGCGCAGTTTGTTCACCTCCGCCAAAAATTTCGCCGGACCGATTCCGTATCCCAGACGGAGCCCGGCCAGCCCGTGCACCTTGGAAAACGTTCGCAGCACCAGAAGGTTGTGCCCTTGGCGGACGCGCTCGAGCGAGCGCGAATAATCGGTGCGCTCCACGTAATCGCAGTAGGCCTCATCGAGCACCACCAGCACGTGGTCCGGCACTTTTTCGAGGAAAGCATCGAACGCGTCCGCGTTGAACATCGTGCCCGTGGGGTTGTTCGGGTTGGCGATGTAAATCACGCGCGTGTCCGCGGTGATCGCCCGCCCCATGGCGCCGAGATCGAAGGTGTAATCCTTCAGCGGGGTTTCAATCAGCTTCGCGCCCGAGGCGCGGATGGAAATCCGAAACAGCGCAAACGAGCCGTGCGAGGTGATGCCCTCGAGCCCCGGGCGAAGCAAGGCCCGCGCCGCGAGATCAATCAGCTCGCTGGAGCCCAGGCCGATGAAAATATTCTCCGGCGGCATCTTGTGGCGCTCGGAAAGTTTTTCGTGCAGCAGAAAGGAGCCCCCGTCGGGATAGCGGTTCGAATCGGCAAGGGCGCGCTTGATGGCTTCGACGGCCAGCGGCGAGGGACCCAGCGGGTTTTCGTTCGAAGCGAGCTTCACGGCCCGAATTTTCAGCTCGCGTTCGACCTCTTCAATGGGCTTGCCGGGAATATAAACGGGAAGGTCGTGGAAATACTCGGGAACAAGTTCATGGATCGGTTTCCGCATTCGCATCAGAACCTTTTGATTTCGCGGCCCGCGCGGGCAGGACGAAATCGCCCTTTCGCGGATTTGGCCGCAGGGACAGCGGAGCGGCCCATTCCCCGCCCCTGTTTCCGGGAGTCCATGCGGATCAAGTAAGTCTCCAGTTCGCCGGCCTCTTGTTCGCTGAGCCGGCGGTATCTTCCTTCGGGCAAAGACTCCACTTCGAGCGGGCCGAGCCGCACGCGCCGCATCTTTTCCACCGGATGACCCTGGACCGCCAGCCATCGCCGCAAACGGTCGCGGCGCGCTTGGCTCCAGACCGCCTCGTACCAGAAATTCGCCGCCCGTCCGCGGGAAGCCGTGGGCTGCTTCAGCGGGCGAAGCTCCGCGCCCGCTTCCCGCTTGGCGCGGGACAGCAACGCTTCATCCAGCCGGCCCTTCACCTTGATCCAATACGTTTGCGGAATCGTGTGAGCCGCCTTCAGCAAACGGTTCGCGAGCGCGCCGTCGTTGGTCAGCAGCACCAGGCCGGAAGCGGCGTAATCCAGCCGCCCCACCGGATACACCCGCTCGGGCAAGCCGCGCAAAAAATTCCGCAGCGTCTTCCGGCCTTCCGGGTCGGCCATCGTCGAGACAACTTGCGGGGGTTTGTGCAGAAGCAGAACCACTTTTTCATCCTGCGCGGCAACGCGCTTCCCTGCAGCTTCGATGCGGTCGGTTTCGAGGTCGGCTTTGCTGCCGAGTTCGGTAATCACCTGCCCGTTCACGCGCACCTGTCCGCTCAGGATGAGCTGCTCGGCGTGGCGCCGGGAAGCAATGCCCGCGCGCGAAATAATCTTTTGCAGTCGTTCCAGCATGGCGTTCCTTGTAGGAAAGGCGTCCACCCCTGTGCTGCAGCGGCGCGCGGTTCTAGGATGCGCTGCCCCTCCCAGCCGTTTCACGGTTTGCGGCTGCCGCGGCCGCCTTCACTTCCGAGCCGCCGGGTTCGCCGCTCGATGGCGCCTCTTGCGACGCTCCCGGAGCGGACGCCGACTCTCCCTGTGAAGCGGCCTCGGGCACAATCGGGGCAATGCCCTCGTCCGCGCCCAGCGCTTCGCGCGCCAGCGCCTCGAACTCCTTCAAGCTCGGCAGTTCGTCAACGTCGCTCAAGCCAAAGCGCATCAGAAAATCCTTGGACGTGCGGTACAGAATCGGCCGGCCGATCACTTCCTTGCGTCCCGCCGTCACAATCAGCCGTTTCTCGAGCAGCGTCTTGAGCACTCCGGCGCAATTCACGCCGCGAATCTCCTGGATTTCAGGACCGGTCGCCGGCTGCTTGTAAGCGATGACGGCCAGGGTCTCCAACGCGGGCATCGTCAGGCGCAGCGGCGGACGCAGACTCTTGATGAACCGCCGCACGGCTTCGTGGTGCTGCGGCTTGGTGTACATCTTGTAGCCCCCGGCCACGGCGCGGATTTCCACTCCGCGCTCATCGGAGCCGTAGCTGGCCACCAGCTCATCGAGCGCCGCGCGCACGGCCACTTTTTCTTCCCCGAGCGCGCCGGCAAGCTGGTCAATGGTTGCCGGCTCATCGGCCGCGTAAATCGCGGCTTCGAGCGCGGCCTTCAATTCCACAGGTGTCATGCTCATTGGTATTGCTCGTCAATCTTGTTGAGCGCATCTTCGCCGGGCGCGCTTTCGCCCGCGATGTCCCCGGAAAAGACCACGTCGAACATTTTATGTTTTCGGAGGACGATTTCGCCGAACAATTGCTCCTGCGTCAGCACCACCGCCTGCAGCCGCACCATCTCGAGCACCGCCAGAAACGCCACAATCATGGCATGCCGCGACGCGCAAGCCTCGAAAAACGCCACCAGCCGCACGCCGTCTTCGCCGGCGATGAGCTGCTTGCGCAATTGCTCCATCATCTGCGCCACGGTGAACTGGTCGTGGCTCAGCTCGATTTTGGCGACTTCTCTGCGCCGCTCCAGCACTTCCTGAAACACTTTGATCAGGTCCACCAGCGAGACGCTGATCTCTCCTTCCGCGTCTTCGCCCTCATAGAGCGAGCGGTCCGGCTTCGACCACACGTGCTCTTCGATCTGCTGCTTTTGATAGAGCAATTGCGCGGCGTTCTTGAATTTCTCGTGCTCCACCAGCCGGTGCACCAGCTCGGCGCGGGGGTCTTGCTGCTCATCCGGGCCCGCCAGCGGGTCGGGCGGCAACAGCATCTTCGATTTGATGTAGATCAGCGTCGCCGCCATGTAGATGAAATCGGCCGAGACATCAATGTCCAGCTCGTCCAGCTTGTGCAGGTATTCCAGGTATTGCCCGGTGATTTTGGCGATGGGGATGTTGTGGATGTCCATCTCCTGCTTGCGGATCAAGTCCAGCAGGAGGTCGAGCGGCCCCTCGTACATGGGAATCTGGATTTTGTAGGGCGTCGCCATTCGTTTCTCTCTCTACCTATTCGTCACTGAAAGTAATGCGCCGACGGCCGCGGAGTGGCAAGGACTCGATTTCGCTGCTGGTCTTTTTGCGCTTCTTCTCCGGCCTTCGAGCAATCGGTCTCCGCAAAATCCGGTTTTTCCCGAACACTGCGTCACGAACTAGTTTCATAGTTTCCTGTGCAACCCTTCGCGCTTTCACGGACCCGTCTCGGATAAGCTTTCGCACGAGCGTTGTCTTGCTCTCGTAATAGACCCGTCGCTCCCGCAGAGGCGTAATCCACTTGATCAGATTGTCCGCCATCGCGGACTTGCACTCGATGCAGCCAATCCCCGCCGTGCGGCAGCCGTGCGCAGCCCATTCGAGTGTCTGCTGCGGCGAAAACAATTTGTGCCAGTCATACACCGGACAAATATCGGGGTTCCCCGGGTTCTCGCGGCGCTTCCGCGCCGGATCGGTTATCATCACCTTCGTCTTTGCCCGAATATTCTCGTCACTTTCGCTTAGCGTGATGTCATTCTTATAGCTCTTCGACATCTTCCGCCCGTCCGTCCCCGGTATCCTCGGCGTCTGCGTCAGCATCACCTCCGGCTCCCTAAGCCGATCGTGCCACCCAAAGTATTTCAACGTAGCGTCTGACAATTTAGGACGGAATTCGTCACCATAAATCGCCTCGATTCCTCTAAACACGCCTTTAGAGTGACCAGACTTTACCTTCTCGACGAAGTTTGGGTATCCAATTTCCGCAATCTTCCTAGCGAATTGGGTCCGCAGATAGGACGTATCGAAACTCTCGTCCGAAGGGATTGGCAAATCAATATAAGAGGACGCTGCAAAAAGCGAGCTTAAGTTTTCTTTTTTGAATAAATCCTCATTGATGATGAGCCCAAAATATGTATTGAAGCGCCGTACAATTTCTCGACTCAATTCTACGTGCGAAACTTGATCTTCCCCCACCGGCACATATAACGGCACGCCTTGTTCACCGTACATAACAATGTCGCCGCACTGCAAAACCGGATAACCCAGGAAGCCGTAGGTATGGAGGTCCTTGTCCTTGACGTTCGCGAGCGCTTCTTTGTACGTGGGCACGCGCTCGAGCCAGCCGAGCGGCGTGACCATCGAGAGGAGCAAATTCAGCTCGGCGTGTTCCGGCACCAGCGATTGCAGGAAGATCGTGGACTTGGCAGGATCAAGTCCGCCCGCCAAAAAATCGATGGCCACTTGAACGGTGTTCTCTGCAATCCCCGACGTATCGGCATAGTCCGACGTGAGCGAGTGCCAATCGGCAATAAAGTAGAAGCATTCGTTCTGAGGATCGTTCTGGAGCTTGACCCAGTTCTGGAGAGCTCCGAAATAATTCCCGATGTGGAGCCGGCCGGTGGGCCGCATGCCGCTCAGCACTCTTTTCCGAGCGCCGGGCACTATCTGCCCCCCTGCGTGGTCGCGGCTTCCTGCATGGCCGGCTCGCGCACCTTTCCCGGCCCCGCCTGCGCCAGCAAATCCCGCGCAATCACCATCCGCTGGATTTCGCTGGTGCCCTCGTAAATGGTAATCACGCGCGCGTCGCGGTACATGCGCTCGACATCCGATTCGCGCGAATAGCCCGCGCTGCCGTGCACTTGCACGGCCTTATACACCACGCGGTTGACCATCTCGCTGGCGTACAGCTTCGCCCGCGAAGCATGCGCGCCCGCGCGCGGATGATTCTTTTCGCGCAGCCACGCCGCGTAGTACACCAGCCCGCGCGCCGCTTCGATTTCCGTCTGCATATCGGCAATCATCCACTGAACGGCCTGAAACTCGCTGATGTTTTTCCCAAACGCACGGCGCTGCTTGGCGTAACGCACAGCCTCTTCCATGGCGCCTTGCGCGAGACCCAGCGCCTGCGCGGCGACTCCCACACGCCCTCCATCGAGCGCCTCAAGCGCAATCTTCAGCCCCTGCCCCTCGTCGCCCAGACGATTTTCCGCCGGCACTTGGCAATCGTTGAGCACCACTTCCGCGGTGCGCGACGCGCGAAGCCCCATCTTATCTTCATAGCGCGCCACGCGGAACCCGGGAAACTCCGGCTCGACCAGAAACGCGGTCACGCCGCGCGCGCCGGCGTCGGGATCGGTCTTTGCAAACACCAGATACAGCCCCGCAACGCCGCCGTTGCTGACCCAGGTCTTCGTACCGTTCAGCTTGTAGACGTTTCCATCCCGCGTCGCGCGCGCCTGAATCCCCGCCGCATCGGAACCCGCCTGCGGCTCGGTCAGGCAGAATGCGCCGAGCATCTCTCCGGCCGCCAACCGCCGCAGGTAGCGCCGCTTCTGCGGTTCGCTGCCATGCATCCACAACGGCATGCCGGCCACGGAGTTCGTCACGCTCAGCGTCACTGCGGTCGCCGCGTCCACCCGCGCGACTTCTTCGAGCATGAGCGCGTAAGAAATCATGTCCAGGCCAGCGCCGCCCCACTCCTCGGGCACGAGCATCCCGCAGCAGCCGAGTTCGCCGAGCCGGCGAATTTCCGCGGCGGGAAACTTTTCTTCGCGGTCGTACTGGCGCGTCTTCGGGCGCAGTTCCGCTTCCATGAACTGGCGCACCGTGTCCCGGATCAGTTTCTGGTCGTCGCTGAGCGAAAAATCCATCAGAAAGGTGTACGCACGATGCTAGCACAGCGGCGGGAAAAGATGTAGCGCCGGGCTTCAGTTTACCCTGAGGCTTTGCCGAAGGGCCCGGCACGCTGCGATTTCCTGTGGAAAATCTGCCGCCCTGAAGGGCGGCGCTACAGCTTGAACAATTCCCTCAGCCGCTTGGTCTGCGCGCGGCTGACGGGAATCTCTGTGGCCTTCTTGTCGTTCATTTTCAGCACGTAGCTCGACTTGAACCACGGCACCACTTCTTTGATGTGGTTGATGTTCACCAGGAACGACCGGTGCGGCCGCCAGAAGACATCCGAGTCGAGCGCCGCCTGCAATTCTTCGAGGGTGCGGTAGTTCGAGGAGCCTTCCGCCTCGCGCGCCATCTTGGCCCGCTGGATGGCCTTCGAAATGCGCCCCTTGTCGAACGGCTTCAGCACGTAATCCACGGCGTTGACTTCGAACGCGTTCACCGCGTAGTTGTCGTAAGCCGTGGCAAAAATGATGTGCGGCACCTTCAGCTTTCGGTCCACCAGCTTCTTGATCACGCCAAGTCCGTTAAGCCCGGGCATCTGCACGTCCAGAAACACCAGGTCCGGCGTATATTCCTTGATTAACGCAATGGCTTCTACGCCGTTGCGCCCCTGGCCCACCAGGTTGATTTCCGGAAACGCTTTGAGCAGATACGCCAACTCATCGCGCGCCGGCTTTTCGTCGTCAACAATCAGCGTCTGAATCATCGGTCCCATCGGCTAACCGCGGATACGCTCCGCCGTCAGTATATGCAAGGAGACCGTGGCATACAATGCCGGAGCGGGGACTCTTCGCTTCGCGGATCCCCGAGCGCATCGGACAATCCCTCCTCTCAGAGTGATGCACGCAATCAAGCGGACCCCCTCCCACTTTGGTTTTCGCGCCCTTCCGGCATAAGATGACTGCGCAGCGATTCGCAGCATCTTTCGAGGAGGCCGCCATGGATTGCAAGAGCTTCACCCGTGAAATTGAAACGCACGTTCGCCCATCGACATTTCCCGTCGCGGTGAAGCTGCTTCGCCCCGATGAACCCGTCCCCGAGAAAGCCAAGCGGCCGTTTCGCGACATGAAGATTCAGATCGCCATCTGCCAGGCCGTCGCTATGGCGCGGCGCTGCGGCTGGACGCTTGCTGTCGGCGAAGAAGATGTCAACTGCGTCCTCACGAAGACGGCGTTCGGATTGGCTCCGCTCACCGAGCACTACACCTCCGGCCATCTCGTTTGTGGCATGTATACCGAGACCCTCGAGGCCGGCGCGAAGACCGAAGAGGCCACGCACCGCATGCCGCCGGGCAAATACAAGCACCTTCTCGTCGCCCCCGCGTCCCGCGCCGAATTCATCCCGGACGCGCTGATCATTTACGGGAATGCCGCGCAAGTGATGCGCCTTCTGACCGGCGCTCTCTGGAAGCGCGGCGGCGCCATCACCAGCACGTTTACCGGACGGATTGACTGTTCCGACGAGGTCATTCGCACTATGCTTACCGGCGACTATCAGGTCATCCTTCCTTGCTATGGCGACCGCGTTTTCGCGCACACCGAAGATTGGGAGATGGCCTTCTCGCTGCCCGGCTCGAAGATGGATGAACTTGTCGAAGGCCTGCAAGGCACACACAAAGGCGGAATCCGCTACCCCATTCCGGCTTTCTTGCGTTACACCCCGCAATATCCCCAACACTACTACGAGCTCGAGCGTATCTGGGCCGCGCCGCAAGCGAGCCCCCACGAGCCCGCCGCGAAATGACGGCCAAGCCCCAGCCGGCAAAACGGGCCCGCGTTCTCGAAAGCAAGACCGTATTTCGCGGCCGCGTGTTCGATGTCAGGCGCGAGCGTGTTGCCGAGCCCGGCGGGCTTACCGCCACGCGCGAATTTGTGGTTCACCATGGCTCGGTGGTGGTAATCCCCATTCTCCCGGATGGGCGGACTCTCCTTGTTCATCAATATCGTCACGCCACAGGGCAATATCTTTGGGAGCTTGTCGCCGGCCGCATTGAGCCGGGGGAAAAACCGCTCGTGGCAGCCCGCCGCGAATTGGCTGAAGAGACCGGATATTCCGCTCGGCGGTTTACGAAGCTGCTTTCCTTCTTCGCCACTCCCGGCTTTGTCAACGAACGCCTGGTGGTCTACGCCGCGGAGGGCTTGACCCCGGGAATCGCCCGCCCCGACTCGGACGAGCAAATCAAGACCAAACCGTTTTCCATCCGCGAGCTGGAACGAATGATGCGCCGCGGCCGGCTTCGCGACGCCAAATCCATCGCCGCGATTCTGTTCTACCTGCGATTCCGTTCTCGCCGCCGCGCCTAGGAAATCCTCAAGAGCCTGCCTGTACTCCGCCTTGACACCTGCTTTTGGTTTGGTAAACTCCCCGCCATTGTCGGCCTGGACGCCGGGATCATCTTTGAGCAGGTACCCGGCGCCTCCGCCAAAGACGCCGCTCACGGAGGTGCGTGAAAGTGCAAGGAACAGTGAAGTGGTTCAATAATTCCAAGGGGTATGGATTTATCGGACGCGAGGATGGCGGTGACGTCTTCGTGCATTACACCGCCATTGTGGGCGATGGGTACCGCACTCTTCAGGAGGGCGACCCGGTCGAGTTTGAAATCGTGGAGGGACAGAAGGGACCGCAGGCCGCAAACGTCTCCAAGGCCGGATAATCTTCCACATTGAAACCGGGCAGGGCCGGAGGTTCTGTGACACCTCCCGGCCCCTCTTTCTTGGCGGTGGGAGCCGCCTGCGCCTCGCTGTGCTTCGCGCCGCTTCCCCTTTATAATCCTGTCATGGAAAACAGCGAAGTTGCCCGCATCCTGCGCGAAACCGCGCAACTCCTCGAAATTGACGGCGCGATGATCGGCCGCTACCGCAGTTACGAGAAAGCCGCGGAATTGATCGCCTCCTTGCCGGAACGCGTCGAAGACCTGGCCGCGGATGCGAAGAAACTCACCGAACTTCCCGGCATCGGCGAAGGGCTCGCCGAGCACATCCGCGAGATCCTGAAGACCGGCGACTACAAACTCCGGCAGAAGCTGCTCAAGAAATACCCGCACACGCTGCTCGACGTGCTGACGCTTCAGTCGCTCGGCCCCAAAAAAGTCGCGGTCCTCTGGAAAACCTTCAAGGCCGCGACCGTCGAACAAGTGGAGAAACTCGCCCGCGAAGGCAAGCTGCGCGACCTCGCCGGGTTCGGTGAAAAAAGCGAACAAAACATCCTGAAGGCCGTGGAAGTCTTCAAGAAATCTTCCGGCCGCTTCCACATTGACGTGGCGGACGAGACCGCGAAGAAACTCTCTGCGTATATCGGGAAAGCCGGAAACGCCGTCGAGTCCGTCACGCCCGCGGGCTCGCTGCGCCGCGGAAAAGAGACCGTCGGCGACCTGGACATGCTCGTCACCCTGGCCCCGGGGCACACCTCGCAGAAATCCATTGACGCCATTGCCGCACACATCCTGAAGTACCCCGGTATCGAACAGACCCTCGCGCACGGCGAGAACAAAGTCAGCTTCACGCTGGAAAACGGCCTCCAAGTGGACGTCCGCCTGCTTGAGAAAGAAAGCTTCGGCGCCGCGCTCCTCTATTTCACCGGCTCCAAGGAGCACAACGTCGCGCTGCGCGGCCGCGCCAACAAAATGGGCCTGACGCTCAATGAGTACGCGCTTGCCACGCTCAAAGGTGAGCGCCGCGTCGCCGGCAAAACCGAAGAAGAAATCTATGCCAAGCTGAAGCTCGATTATATTCCCCCGGAGCTGCGCGAAAATACCGGCGAAATCGAGGCCGCCGAAGCGCACCGCCTGCCGAAGCTCATCACCCGCAAAGACATTCGCGGCGATCTGCAGATGCACACCACCGCCAGCGACGGCAAGAATTCCATCGAGGAGATGGCCGAAGCGGCGCGCGCCCTCGGCCACGAATACATCGCCCTGACCGACCACAGCAAAGCCGTCACCGTCGCCAACGGCCTCGACGAAAAACGCATGCTCGAGCACATCAAGCGAATTCACGCCGCCGGCGAACGCGGCCTGGGCATCCGCGTGCTTGCCGGCGCCGAGGTGGACATCCTCAAGGACGGCGCTCTGGACTTTGACGACGAGGTTCTCGCGCAGCTCGATGTCGTGGTCGCTTCCGTGCATTCGTACATGAACCTCGACCGCGCCGCGATGACCGATCGCATTCTCGCGGCCATCGAAAATCCCTACACGCAAATCATCGCCCACCCCACCGGACGCTTGCTGCTGCGCCGCGATTCATTCGACTACGACATGGAGAAGGTTCTCGCCGCCGCCGCGAAACATGGCGTCGCCATGGAATGCAACTCCTATCCCGATCGCCTGGACCTCAAGGACACCCACCTGCGCATGGCCAAGGAGCGCGGAGTAAAAATCGTCATCTCCACCGACGCGCACACCACCACGAACCTCTCGTTTATCCGTTATGGCGTGCAGATGGCGCGCCGCGGTTGGCTCGAAAAGGCCGATGTCCTCAACACCCTTCCCGTGGAGGATTTCCTCGCGGCGCTGCGCGCAAAGCCCGGTTCGCAGACACAGAAGAGCGCCCGCGCCGCCGGCAAAGGCCGCCGGTAAACCGGCTCCCTTGGTTACGGCGGAAGCCATAGCCGGCCGAGGCCTCACGGAACATTTTCGGCGCTCCTGCCGTATCCTATTTAGGAACTCCAATCAGGAGGGAGTTGCATGCGCATGTATGCACGAACCGCGCTTTTGCGGACGATTCTAGGAGCCGGGCTGGCCGCGGCGGCCCTGACTTGGGGCGCGGCCTCCGCCCGCGCCGACGAATGGAACAAGACCTATGCGATTTCCGGACGCGCCCAGGTACGCGTCCAAACCAACGACGGCCACGTTACCGTATATACCGGAGACAAGAAAGAAGTCGGCGTTCATGTCGAGACCACCGGCCTGCACATCTCGGACAGCGAGGTCAAAATCAATGTCCGCCAGGACGGCGACCGCATTGACATTGACGTTCGCGTCCCGAATCACTGGTGCGTTTTCTGCGCCAATGTCCATCGCGGCCTGAAGATTGAAGTGCACATGCCGCGCGAAGGCGATCTCAACGTCGCCACCGGTGACGGCCATGTCGAGGTGGACCCCCTCAGCGGGAACATGGACATTCACACCGGCGACGGACACATCACCGTGCGCGGCGCCAAAGGCGATATCCGCCTGCGCACCGGCGACGGCAACATCGAAGCCCGCGACCTCGACGGCCGCCTCGACGCCTCTTCCGGCGACGGCCACATCCGCATTGACGGGCGCTTCGACGTCCTCAACCTGAAGACCGGCGATGGCAGTATCGAAGCTCGGGTCGCCTCCGGATCGAAAATGTCCGGGAGCTGGACCATTCACACCGGCGACGGCAGCGTGGACCTCACCCTCCCGGATGGTTTTCAGGCCGATCTCGACGCCCATACCAACGACGGCCGCATTAGCCTCGGATTCCCGGTCACCGTAGACGGCATCATCAGCAAGTCCGAAGTTCGCGGCAAGATTAATGGCGGCGGCGGCGCGCTGACCGTCCACACCGGCGACGGCTCCATACGCCTGATGCGCTCGTAGCCTGCTGAGGTGTTGCCCGCGGAAGACACCTGTCCTCTCCGGGCAACACCTTTCCTTCTCGTCCGTTGTATCTGCTTCAAAACACAGACTAAAAAGTTGGCACCGTTCTTGCTCTCTGAATCATCGAATTCTGCGGGGAGTGGAGAAAATGACCATAATGTTCCTGATGATCGGCGCTCTGGTGGTGATGGCGTTCCTGACGGTGTCCGGTTCGATTTCCAGTTACGGCCGCCGCTCCTAGTTCATCTCCCGCCGCCTTCTTCGTAGTTTCGTCTTTCTCCTTCTTTGGCTCCTGTTTTGTCCCTTTCTTTGCGCCCGGCGCTTGGCTTCGCTCTTTCCGGGCATCTCTGCGTTCCGTTTCTCTTTTCCGCGTTGCAAATCCTCACCGCTTCGCGCATCATACTGAGTTTTGCTTTCGCGCGCGGCATATTTAGTGCGGTTTTGATGTAGCGCCCCCGGATAAGCGGGCCTCTGCGTACTGCCTGACGCGCCTTTAACAGACCAAGTCCATACGAATCGAGGATTCTCCGCATGCGCCGACCAGCCAAGATTGCGCCTCCCAAGGGCAAGCTCGGCGTTCTCACACCCGGCATGGGTGCCGTCAGTACGACTTTTATGGCAGGTGTTGAGCTGGTGCGGAAAGGCGTTGCGCATCCCACCGGCTCGCTCACGCAGCTCGGCACCATCCGCCTGGGCAAGCGAACCGAGGGCCGCTCCCCGCTCATCAAGGAGTTCGTCCCGCTCGAAAAGCTCGACAAAATAGTCTTCGGCGGCTGGGACATTTTCCCCGATACCGCCTACGAAGCCGCCGCAAAGGCCGGCGTTCTCGACGCGCACCATCTGGCCGAGGCGAAAAGCTTCCTCTCCAAGATTCAGCCCATGAAGGCCGCCTTCGACCAGAACTACGTCAAGAATCTCAGCGGCACTAACGTCAAGAAGGGCAAGACCAAATACGAGCTAGCTCTCCAGATCAAAGACGACATCGCCTCTTTCAAGAAAAAGTCCGGCGTGGATCGCCTCGTCGTGATCTGGTGCGGCTCAACCGAAATCTACCTGACCCAGGAAGACGTCCATCAATCGGCCGCCAAATTCGTCGAGGCCATGAAGCAGAACCATCCCGCCATCGCTCCTTCGATGCTTTACGCCTGGGCCGCTATCACGAGCGGCGTGCCCTTCGCCAACGGCGCCCCCAACCTCACCGTGGACATCCCCGCGATGCACGAACTCGCGCAGCAGCACAACGTTCCCATGTGCGGCAAGGATTTCAAGACCGGACAGACGCTGCTGAAAACCATCCTCGCGCCCGGCTTCAAAGCCCGCATGCTCGGCATGAACGGCTGGTTTTCCACCAACATCCTCGGCAACCGCGATGGCGAAGTCCTCGACGACCCCAGTTCGTTCAAGACCAAGGAAGAGTCCAAGCTCGGCGTCCTCGAATATATTCTCCAGCCGCATCTTTATCCCGAGCTGTACGGCAAAATCCACCACAAAGTCCGCATCAACTACTACCCGCCGCGCGGCGACAACAAAGAAGGCTGGGACAACATTGACATCTTCGGATGGCTCGGCTACCCCATGCAGATCAAGGTGGACTTCCTCTGCCGCGACTCCATCCTCGCCGCGCCCATCGTTCTCGACCTGGTGCTTTTCCTCGACCTCGCCCAGCGCGCCAGCCTGCATGGCATTCAGGAATGGCTCAGCTTTTATTTTAAATCGCCCATGTGCGCGCCGAACCTCTATCCCGAGCACGACCTCTTCATCCAGTCCATGAAGCTGAAGAACACCCTCCGCTGGCTGATGGGCGAAGACCTTATCACCCACCTCGGCCAGGAATACTACGACTGAGCCTGCGCTGCAGCTCCCTCTCAGCTCACCGAATTGACAGAGGACAGCCAACAGAGTAGCATTCCGGCACTTTCGACTTCTTAGCGGCCAGAGAGTTCCGACAGACCGGCATTCTTCTCAGCCAGGAGGGTCCCATGGCGAACTTTTGCACGAAATGTGGTTCGGCACTGGTGGAAGGCAACAATTTCTGTACTTCCTGCGGAGCCTCCGTGGGCGGAAGCTCTGCGAGCGCTGCGCCGGCGGCTGCAGGAGCCGCGCCCGCCGCTGCCGCCTCGCCGAAGAGCGGAGGTGCGCTCAAGGTTATTCTGATTGTTGTCGGCGTATTCATCGGCTTGGGCATTCTGGGTGGGATGGCCGTGACGTTCGGCCTGTGGCGGCTTTCCCGCAGCGTCAACGTGAATCGCTCCGGTCAAGTCAGCATCAACACCCCCGGTGGAAAGATCTCCGTGGGCCCGGGCGCCGAGGTGAGTGAAGCGGAGCTGGGCGTCCCCCTCTATCCCGGCGCCAAGCGCGAAGAGGGCAGCTTCCAACTCAGCACGGCGGAAGGCACCATGGCCACTTACGTCTTCAAGACCAGTGATACCCCGGCTCAGGTCATGGCCTTCTACCGCGGCAAGCTCGACCCCAAGACTAGCTTTCTCGAGACCCCCGACGGCGGAATGATCACCAGCGACAATCGCGCCACCGTGGGTTTCTTGATCACCGTCGGCCGCGATAATACAGACGGCCGGACGTCCATCTCGGTCGTTCGCGGCACCTCCAAAAAAGCCCAGTAAACCGGAGCAAACGCGGTAGACTGTGGCTGTTCTCCAATTGATACGGGCCCGGAGGGGCTACCCTTGTTGAGAGCCAAGTTTTGTGGCTCTCTATCTCGGGCATTCGTTGAGAGCCATCGCAGCAAGCGGAGAAGGAGGTTGCCATGTTCTGTCCATCCTGTGGCGCGCAAAATGATTCAGAAAGCGGCTCTTGTATTTCCTGCGGCGCGCCATTGGCGGCGGACGCCGCACCTGCGCACGTTACGGAGCAAAGCGCAGGAAGCGCCCCTGCGAGCCCGGCCGCCGCGCCTCCTGCTGACGTTTTTGGCGATGCCCGCCTCGCTCGTCTTGGCGATCGTCTGCTGGCGGTCATTCTCGATACCCTGCTCTTAGTGGGCGTCTTCGCCGTGGTCGGGATGTGGGCCGCAATTCGTTGGGGCGGCCTGACCGCACACGGTTTTTCCATCCAAGGCAACGCCGCGCTCGTTGCCATGTCGGGGACATTGGTCGCGGGCTTCCTCTATTACTGGTTTTTGGAGGCTGTGGCCGGCGCCACGCTGGGCAAGGCCATTGTCGGGATTCGCGTGCGCAGCAAAGACGGCGGGAGGTGTAGTTTCGCGGCGGCGCTCATCCGCAACCTGGCGCGCATCATTGACGGAATTGCCGTGTACCTGGTGGGCTTCCTCATCGCCGTTTTCTCCAAACTTCGTCAGCGCCTGGGCGACCACCTGGCGAAAACAGTTGTGCTGGAAACCTCCGGCGGAGGCGTCGTGCGGGCTCTGTTTGTGGTGGTTTGGCTGGCGCTTCTGGGCGGCAGCGTCTGGGGCGCCTACATGATTCATCGCGGTGCTCCGGCTTCCGCGAGCACCGCTCCAGCTTCAACGCCGGCTCCGGTTTTCACTTCCACTTCCACCTCCACGTCTGTGCGAACGTCGGCCGGCGCCTCCGCAACCATACCGATTATGTCCAGCGGCGACATCAAGATTCTGAATTTTACTCATCTCCAGGCCAAGGACGGGCCGCCGCGTGCCTCGGCGGTTTACAAGCCCGAAGATCGGGTTTTCACCAGCTACGAATTCGCGGGGCTGACCACGGACTCGCAGGGCCAGGTGCACACCACGGATTCGGTTGTGGCGCTTGACCCCTCCGGCCTGCCTCTCTATGCCCCCGCGAAAGACACCAGCAATGGGACGCTGAGCGAAAGCAAAACCTTGAAGAACACCTTCTGGTTTGATATTCCGCCGTTTGCCCCGGCCGGAACGTATAAAATCCAGATCAAGCTGCATGACGGCGTGAAGAACACCGACGCGGAGTTTGACCCCCTCTTTACCGTCGAGGCCCCGCCTCTGCCGGCGTTTGAGCGTCTGGAAATCCGCGATTTCCATCTTTCGCTCACCCAGGGGGGACCCGCCGCCAATCCGCTGGTCCTGGAGTCGAGTGGGACCGTTTACATGTCCGGGAAAATCGGCGGGATGCAATTTCGCGAGGATCGCCCGGACGTCCAGGTTTCTCTCCTGGTGACCGGGCCCAAGGGCGATAAAATCTTCGAGCGGCCCAATTTCCTGGTCATTAACGATTCTCACCCCTACCATCCGCCCACCTTCTTCATGCCCATCAACGGGAATCTGAACATTCCTGCGGGGTTTGCCAAGGGAACCTACACCGAGAAGTACACCGTCACGGACCACATCGCCAACGCCACGGCGAATTACGAATTCAAGTTTCAAGTGCGCTGACCGCGGCACCGTTCGGGGCCTGCCTTCTCTCACGGGTTTACAACCCCATCTTGCTCGGTGTATCGTTGGTCCGCAGTTTTCCGTGCTCTTCGGAGACTTTGGTGACTCACATGTCTATGCGTCGAACGGCTCTATTTGTTCTATTGGCCTTCACACTCGCTACCCTTGCGCTGGGAGCGGCAACTGGCCCAACGTCTTCCGCATCCACCCAGGCGGAAACAAGATCAGCGCCGGAGCGGTTGGCGGCTGACACGCCGCGCGTAACGCCAGCCGGAGCCACTTTCACGGTTCCAACGGGATGGTCGATCGCAACGGGCAAGAACCTGGTGATCCTGGAGCCTCCGGAAACGGACACGCACATCGCCATTGTCGATTCGCAGGCGGCCGATGCCGCGGCCGCGGTCGCTGCCGCCTGGGCTGCCTACAAGCCGGAGGCAAAGCGTCCTCTGAAGCTGGTCACGCCGCGGCCTGCACGAAACGGCTGGGAAGATCGCCAGGTGTTCGACTACGAGACCTCTCCCAACGAGCGCGCAGTCGTACAGGTGATTGCGCAGCGGGCCGGTAGCGCTTGGACCGTGGTCATTCTGGACGGAAGCGAGCCGACGTTTGAGAAGCGCAGCTCACCAATCGGACTGGTCCTGCAAAGTTTGCGTCCCAAGGGCTATAACCGCGAGTCATTCGCCGGCCGCAAGGCACACCCGCTCGATGCTGAACACATCGCCCAGATCAAAGCGTTCGTTGAAAAGTCCATCCAGGAACTCGGCGTCCCGGGCGTTTCGCTCGCGCTGGTGGATGGCGGCAGAGTCGTGTACGAAGGCGGATTTGGCGTGCGCGAGCTCGGCAAGCCGGACCGGGTGGACGAAAATACGCTGTTCATGGCGGCCTCCAACACCAAAGGAATGACCACCCTGCTCCTGTCAGAGTTGGTGGACGAGAAAAAGCTGAAGTGGGATGAACCGGCAACCCAAGCGTACCCCAGCTTCAAACTGGGCGATGCGGACACGACCAAGCGGGTCCTGATCAAGAACCTCATCTGTGCCTGTACCGGGCTTCCGCGGCAGGACCTGGAGTGGATATTCGAGTTCAAGCAGGCAACGCCGGAGTCCTCTCTGGCTTTGCTTGGAACCATGCAGCCCACCAGCAAATTTGGCGAAGTGTTTCAGTACAGCAATCTGATGGCGGCGGCTGCGGGATACATTGGCGCTCACCTGGTGTATCCCGACCGGGAACTTGGCGCGGCCTACGACCAGGCCATGCAGCAGAAAATCTTCGATCCGCTGGGGATGCAGGCGACCACATTTGATATGGCGCGCGCTCTGCGAAGCAACCATGCCAGTCCGCACGGTGATAACATCGATGGCAAACCTGCCGTAGCCAACATGGCGTTCAACTACTCCGTCATGCCGCATCGTCCCGCGGGCGGTGTGTGGACCTCATCCCATGATCTGATTCGTTATGTCCAGCTCGAGCTTGCGCAGGGAAAGCTGCCCAACGGCAAACAACTGGTCTCGGCGGAAAATCTGCTGGCCCGCCGTACCCCGCAAATCGCCGTTGGCGAGGATGTGACTTATGGGATGGGCTTGACCGTGGACCGCACCTACGCTGTTCCCGTGGTGCATCACGGCGGCAGCATGGCCGGGTACAAGAGTGACATCATCTTTCTGCCGGATTCAGGCATCGGCGCTGTGCTGCTCACGAATTCGGATAACGGAGGGATGCTGCTGCGGCCTTTCCTGCGCCGGTTGCTGGAAATTGCCTTCGACGGCAAACCCGAGGCCGCTGGTGACGTTGCCGCCGCGGCGACACGCCATAAAGCATACCTTGCCAAAGAGCGTGAACGCCTGGTGGTGCCGGCTGATCCATCAGTCGTGACGCGGTTGGCAAGCCGCTATCACAGCAAGGAACTGGGCGAGCTTGACGTGCTGAAGAAAGACGGCGTAACCACATTCGATTTCGGCGAGTGGAAAAGCGCGGTCGCGTCACGGAAGAATGATGATGGCACGATCTCGTTCATCACCATAGATCCCACCAACCAGGGATTCGAATTCGTCGTGGGCGAACGTTCCGGCAAGCGCGTGCTGATCATCCGCGACGGCCAGCATGAGTACATCTTCACCGAGGCTGCCTGACTGCGCCGTCCCATTGACGTGCAATACGCAAACCACTGGGCCGTCACTCACGGTCTCTATCTTGGCTGCTCCTACGCTGATTTGCAGCGATCATGCCTATGAAGCATCGCCGGACCAAATCGCAGCACGCGCCGCAACATCCGATCCGCGTGGTTCCACTGTATCGCCCCGAAGCGCCGCCCGCTGTTGCCGCGGCCGCGCCTCATCTCACGTATCGCAACGGCCCGCTCCTCACTGCGGTCCAGGTGTTTACTGTCTTCTGGGGCTCGGCTTGGCTGCAAGCTTCAAACAGCGACCTTCTCAAGCGAATCAATCAGTTCTTCGACTACATTCTGACCAGCCAGCTCATCGACCTGCTTGGTGAATACGGTGTCCCGGGTCAGGCCATCGGCCACGGCTCACGCATCGGCACGGCCGTCCTGACTTCGCCGGATCCTGGCGCGTCCGTGCAGGACATTGCTATCCGGCAATTGCTTCAGCAGGAGATCAACTCTGGGACGCTGCCCGCCGCCAACCCCAATACTCTTTATTTCATCTTTCTGCCCGACGGCGTGCAGGTAGTCCAGGGAAACACCGCCTCGTGCCAGTCCTTCTGCGGATACCATGATTTTTTCGGCGGCGCCGTCTACTACGCCGTAATGCCCTATCCGGGCTGCTCCGGTTGTACTGGCGGCCGGGCTGTGTTCGATGCGCTTACCTCGACGACCTCCCACGAACTGTGCGAGTCCATCACCGATCCCATTCCCGGCCAGGGTTGGTACGACGACATCCATGGCGAGATCGGTGACATCTGTGCGTGGAAAACCCGCACGCTCGGCAACTACACCATCCAGCTCGAATGGTCCAACAAAGCCGGCTCCTGCATCTAGAGAGTCAACCCGCCCGAGATCTATCCATTGGGCATTCGTTCTCTTTGTTGCGTCGACCGTCTGAGCCGACAGCTTAATCAGGAGTTGGACCGCTCTGGCGACGGTGTGAAGGCTATTTCGAGCTGAGGTCAAGAACTGGGAAGGACGACACTACGGGCTCAAAATGCTTGGGCAGGAAAAAATGATAAACAGTTAGATCCCAGAGGAACATCATTGGAAGCACATAGAATGACACCACAAATATCACGAATGAATCGGTCCAACCGTTGTGCCATGCCAGCGCTAGACCCGCTCCACAACAAATTAAGCCTCGAATCCATAAGTATCCAGGAAAGAAACAGGGCCTCAATGTTTTGAGGCAGTGCGGACAGTCAAAGCGGAAGAGCCGAATATGCTTTCGGAGCAGTCTGCCGCCACAAAGAGGACAAACACGGTCTTCGAAGAGGTCCCACATTTGTGTCTCTTAATTCATACGAATCGTAAACAGCTGATATTTCAGGCGGCTTACGGTTCCCGCAAGTTAAGCGGTTTGGCGCAGTCTCGTCCACCACCAGAATCCACTGAAGTCCGATGGCGTTTTTGCCGTTACTCGGCAGATGTCCGATTAGCGCGTTTATCAGGCATGTCGGGCGTCCAGTTCATGTCCGGAATGGACGGCAGCCATATTCTGTACGACCTTAAAGGTCTTCCGCGGCCACGGAATAGACAGTAGATGCGAGCAACCAGAGATGGTCTCCCATCCATCTTTCCAGGGGCGCTGAAGCTCCGCTTTGACGACTCGCCTGCCACGCCAGTGTTCGAGAATACGAAACCGACCGGACAGCAATCCTGAGACCGCTTCAAAGTACTGGTCGACCTTCTTCGAGTTCGTGCAGGGAAACCATTCCACCCATAAGGCCGATGCTGACAGATGAAGCTCATCGCGGTTTTGAAGGTTGAGGTCCACGGTGAATGAGAGCCTGGGTTGAGCGGGAATGTCCATAGCAAGGTCCACGTGTGCGTCATCGAAAACGAGGTTCATTGTGAGCGCAGGAAATGCAGATCGAATCTTCTCGAATGTGGAAAGGGCAATCTCGAATTGCTTCGTTTGCATCATCGATGTGGTTGTGTAAAGCGAGGTCGCTTTGGGCATTCATTATATGCCGTCGAACGTGGCTAACTCCTGATTAGTCGGGTTACCGGACATCTTCCGTACTAGCACTCCACATCTCCGGTAACCGCGTTTATCAGGCGCTATGATTAACATTTTCAAGCGCAGCGAAAGCAATGCATTCATTTTTTTTGTGGCGTCTCCGGATTTGCGCCATCACAGCCGGACTTTTTCAAATCTAGTTTGACGGTCGTTTCTCCAATGAGCTTATCTGCACTTTGTACATCCGATCCAGCGAAAATAAAAACAAACGCATATACATCACATGCTTTCACAAGGACTGCCTCATAAGAGAGTGTCTGGTGAAAATCTATTCTTGTGAAAGTCACACCCCCGAGGTGTCCTTCCGTTTCTCCCTCGACCAAATCCAGGCCTTGTTCTTTCTGGGTGCGGATTACTCGCTCGACATACGCTCTCGTAGAGCGTCGGCCCTCCGGGTAATACCCCAAGTCGTCGGCATAAAAGACCGCTCCTCCATTCACCAGGCTCCAAGCGGCAACCGTCACTAACAAAGGGAGAGTCCCGGGTTTTCCCTTCAACTGTGGAGCACTCAACCTCAGGCCAGGAGGCGGGGTGAATTGAAGACCTAGAGAATCATTTTGGTAGGTATTGTCCTGAACGGTGCCGCTAGTGAGCGGCGGTCGAAGAGGTACTCCTTTTGTCGTTTGCGCAAGGCTTGGGTCCAGAGAGCAGAGTGCAGCGAGGAGCACGCTAAAGCACGTACAGCGCAGCTTAAATCTTTCCATCCTAACCTCACACGGGTGGGCCGAATCTTACCTGAAATTCGCAGACTCTTGTCCATGTTTGGCCGATAAGTCCTGATTAGTCGGGTTACCGGACATCTCTAACAATGTCGGCTCTGTCAACCAGTTTTTGAGCAGACTTCTCCATTCACTTAAAAGAGTTTTTTGTTTCGCTCTTTTTTGTTTTCTTACTTCGCTGCATTGACGACCACGGCTCGCTCGTAATC
>WNGL01002414.1_pt1 | contig 22673 bp, 19 predicted proteins | sample 5400591 | NCBI WGS metagenome assembly WNGL01 (sample SAMN13153377, study PRJNA577476) | soil metagenome | isolation source: 80 cm soil or saprolite under Garry oak tree replicate 1 | place: USA:California | collected 2016-06-15 | reverse complement strand
ACCGTACCAGCCACACACACGCCGCACAGCCGAACCGAAGGATCGTGCCCGGCCGGCAGCCCACCGCACGGCCCCCGCGGCCTCGAACTACCCGAAGATCAACTCACGGCGGGTTTCGTCCTTATCTTTGCTGGACCCGTTCTGCCCGTCCGACGACGACAGCGTGCCGGTGCCGAACGCCCGGGTCATCGGCAGCCGGTGGTGGTAGTTCACGATCGCGGCGTTGGCCGCCTCCAGCGTCTCCTCCCGGAAGTACCATTCGGCGGTCCAGGCCAGCACGTCATAGGAGACTCCGCAGGACTCGGCCATCGTGGACAGCCCCATGTTGGTGGCCTCGGCAATGATCACGTACAGCAGGTTCCGTTTGAGGTCGGGTGCCCGGTTCACCTTGCCGCCGGCGTGCACGAGGTGGTCGGTGAACCCAGTCCGGGCGTCGAGTTCCACCAGCACGGAGGCGATCGGGACGCGGGGCAGCATCGCGCCGAGCTCGGCGCGTCGCGCCTCGGCGTCGGCCGGGACGTCCTCGGCGGTCAGCGGCGGGATGATCAGCTCCCCGTCGCCGTTGAGCCGGACCTCCCCCGTGCCTCCGCCCCGGGCAAGCTGGGTCTCCAGGTCCGAAAGCGCGGTATGCAGCTCGTCGCGTGCAAGCGCCAGGGCGTCGCCCGCCAAGGCGGGCTTGCCGACGAGGTGGCAGAACTCCAGCCGCTGCGGCCCCCACTGCTCCGGGGTGAGCAGGAACGACGCGGGGTCGGCGTAGCGGCGCGAGCCGGGGACGTAGATGTCTCCCGAGCGGAGCCCGTCGCGCAGCGCCATCAGCACGCACAGTTCCCAGTAGTGCCGGAACCCTGTGACGTCGCCGGTCTTCCGTGCGGTCTCCAGGTACCCGGCCCACCGGGCGGGCACGAAGTCCTCCGGAGCGCCGTCAGGGACCTTGCGGGACCTCGTCGCGTACAGCCCGGCCAGGAGCGCGACGGCCTGAAGCAGGTCGTCCATGCCGGGGCCGCCGCCGAACCGGACAGCGGCCAGCACGTCGGGAACGAACTGGCGCAGGTACAACATCGATGCGTCCATCATCGCCAGGTGCCCGTGATCGCGAGGAAGCCTCGCACGGCGGGCCTCCCACGCTGCCCTCATCCGCCCGTGGCCGATGTCCCCCCGCAGCCGCGCGCCTACTTCGCCGTCGCTCACGTCGGGGTCGAGCACGATCTTCAGGATTTCGTCCAGCAGCGCCTGCCGGTCCTCCCCGCCGCGGGCACGCTCGGCCAGCGCCTCGGTCATCCGCGACCGCGCTGCGGACTCCCTGCCCGACAGCGCCTGGCCGAACAGCAGCAGCACCTCGTCCAGCACGTCGACCGCGGACTGCACGATCAAGGTCAGCAGGATCGGGTGCTTGCGGTCGTTCTCGCGCCGGGCCAGATGCTGCGCTGTCAGCCGCCGTCCCACCCCGGCCAGAAACCGGCGCCGCTCGGCTGGTAGCGCCGACAGGTTGAGCATGTCCGCGTCCATCCCGCGCAGGAACGCGAGTTTCTCCAGTTCGTCCTTCACCGCGGCGGGCGTTGCCGCGGCGGGGCCGGTGCCGAGCCAGGCCAGGCGCGTGCGCCCGAGCACGGGATCGATGGTCAGCAGCGCGTCCAGCTCGGCCTGCCGACGCGGGGTGAGCAGGGATGCGACTCGTTCCCAGGTCTCCTTGCGTGCCCGTTTCCGCGCGGTCGCGACGCGCTCCAGGACGTTCACCACGCCCGGCCGGACCAGCCTGGATGACGACAGGTACTCGCACGCCTGCCGGAACAGCAGCTTCGGCGAGTCGTGTTCCATCGCCCGCGCGAACAGGAACTCCTCCAGGTCCTTCCAGCGCGGCCCGTCGACCTGCCGCCAGCCGAGGTAGGCGGCGACCTCCCGGAGATGACCGGTGCGGGTCTGCTCGCGTGCCCCGTAGCCGCGCAGTTCGCCGACCGGAATGCCGAGCCGTTCCGACAGCCGCGCCACCACCGGGGCCGGGGCAGCGGGCACGTCGTCCGGGACGAACCCGAGCCACGGCAGCGTGCACAGCTGCACGGCCGCGCCGAGCACGTTCTCCCGTCGCCGGAACTTCCGGACGAACGCCTCGTCCGCCGGCGTGAGCGTGAAGTACCGGATCAGCTCGGCCCGCGCAGGCTCCGGGAACCCCCGCAGCTGCGCCAGCTCGTCCGCTGAGAACACTTCCCTGGCCGCCAATGGCGTCCCTTCCCCCGAAGAGCAAACCCTGACGGAGAACACCTATCCGACATGGATGATCACTCGCAGCAAAACAGGGCAACCAGTTGTCTCGTTACCGCGCCGTGATGCTAATCGTTGTTTTTACGCAGCATGGTGCTGCCACCCCGAGGTGGTGGCATCAGCCATTTTGTCGGTGCCCGGTGCGACACTGCGAGTCATGGACACTCTCAGCAACATATCGGACACCAACTACGAGATTCCGCTGAGCGGGGCCGATCAGACCGCGCTGCGGCCGGCCTTGCTGCATGATCTCGGGGCCATGCCGTTCGAGTCCGGTGCGCTGATCAGCCGCGGCGTTACTGGTTGCCTGGCCGGGTGTAGATGAGGCGGACAGCGGGGCCGGCGGTCTGGGCCGACACCAGGGCCAGGTTCACCGGCGCGGTGCCGTCGGGGAACAGGCGCGTGCCCGCGCCGAGTACCAGCGGGAACACCAGGAGCCTGTACTCATCGATCAGGTCGTGAGCCATCAGCGTGCGGATGACGCTGACGCTGCCTGTGACCATGATGTCCTGCGTCCGCTTGCGCTTGTGCACCTCTGTTGCCAGGTCGCCTTGCAGGACGGTGGAGTTCTGCCATCCGGCGCGGACGCGCCTAGCGTGGCATATACCGAATGCTATGGTGGCGGCCGGATCGTGGCAGATCGTCAGGAAGCCGGTAAGTTGAAAGGTGGCCATCATCGCATGAAGGTGCTGCGCACTCCTGAGGATCGCTTCGCTGATCTGCCCGATTTCGGCTATCCGCCGCGCTACGCCGAGGTCGACGGGCTCCGGGTGGCCTACGTGGAAGCCGGGCCGGCCGACGGTGAGCCTGTCTTGCTGCTGCATGGGGAGCCGAGCTGGTCGTTCCTCTACCGCAAGGTCTTGCCGGTGCTCGCGGACGCCGGGCTGCACGCCATCGCGGCGGACCTGGTCGGGTTCGGGCGCTCCGACAAGCCCGCCGAGATCAGCGACCACAGCTACGCGCGGCACGTGGAGTGGATCCGCGGGTTCGCGTTCGATCACCTCGACCTGCACGGACTGACCCTGGTGGGGCAGGACTGGGGAGGCCTGATCGGGCTGCGGCTGGTCGCCGAGCATCCGGACCGGTTCGCCCGGGTGGTGGCGGCCAACACCGGGCTGCCCACCGGTGACCAGCCGATGCCCGATGTCTGGCTGCGGTTCCGTGAGGTCGTCCGCACGGCGCCGACGCTGAACGTGTCCCGGCTAGTGCAGTCCGGCTGCCAGATGCCGCTGACCCCGGAGGTGCTGGCGGCCTACGAAGCTCCGTTTCCCGACCCGACGTTCGGCGCCGCCGTGCGGGCGATGCCGAACCTGGTGCCGACCACCCCGGACGACCCGGCGTCGGAGGCCAACCGGGCCGCCTGGCGGCGGCTATCCGCCTGGGACAAGCCGTTCCTGGTGGCCTTCAGTGACCGTGACCCGATCACCGGCGCGATGGCCCTGGTCCTGAAGCGCACCGTGCCGGGCGCGGCGGGCCTTGAGCACCCGGTCATCGAGGGAGCCGGTCACTTCCTGCAGGAGGACGCGGGGGAGCGACTGGGCAGCGTGATCGCGGAATTCGTCCGCGCGCATCCGACAAAAGGAGGCAACCGATGACCCAGGACGAGGCAGGCGTCGTCACCAAGCTCAGCCGCCGATCGGTAACCGACACCGTCTCGGAGTTCACCAGCATGATCGGCGCGAAGGGGATCCGGCTGTTCGCCGTCATCGACCAGCGCGCCGAGGCCCGGCAGGCCGGGCTCGACCTGCGGGACACCACGCTGGTTATCTTCGGCAACCCGGCGGCGGGCACGCCGGTGATGGCGGCGTCGCCGCTGTCCGCGCTCGACCTGCCGCTCAAGGTCCTGGTGTGGGATGACCAGGGGCAGACCAAGGTCTCGTACTACGCGCCGGAGGCGCTCGCGGCCCGGCACCATCTCAGCGCCGGACTAACCGCGAACCTGGCCGCCGTCGACGCGCTCACCGACGCCCTGGTGGCGTCGTAGCCGCCGGGCTCGACCTCAGCCGCCGGGCTCGTCCCGACGTAGATGTCCGGCTCTACGGGCCCAGCCTATGACACAAAGGACAATGAGGCTTGCGTGTCGCAAGTCTGAGATGCGGCCTGCGTCATAGTCATCGTCATGGCCGGCGCGGGCATGGGGCTCATGCTCGGCCAGGCCAACACCGACGCCGTGAACCGGGCGTCCCACCTCGCGCTAGACGTCGGTTTCCAGGGGTTCGGGCGCGGCCGGCAGCACCTGCTCGACGTAGGCCTTCGCGGCGGCCGTGGTGCCGACGTCGCGGCCCGCCGCCTCGGACATGTACCAGCGGTGCTCGAGCACCTCGTGGAAGATCTCCGCCGGGGGCAGTCGGCCGCGCAGGTCCTCGGGGATCGCCGCGATCACCGGGTCGTAGACCTCCTCCAGCCACCGGTTGGCCGCCACCACTTCGGATACCGGCCGGCCCTGCTTCTGCTCCAGCCAGGCCCGGAACCCCGCCATGTCGTTGAGCAGTCGGCGCGCCTGGTTCTCCCCGGCGCCGATCCCGGTACGCAGGAACAGCTGCCTGGCGTCGTGCCCGGATTCGGCCACCCGGGTCCTCACCCTCAGCTTGTTGCCCTTGCCCGTGCTGATCAGCTCGACCTCGTCGGCGTCGAAGCCCAGCTCGTTGAGCCGGCGCAGCCGCTCGGCGATCCGGTACCGCTGCTCGTCAGGGCGCAGGATCTCCTCGCGGGTCAGCTCCTGCCACAGCGATTCGTACCGGCGCCCGAGCTCCTCGGCGATCTCCAGCGGTTCCATGCCGGCCGGGAGCAGCTCGCCCGCCTGCAGGTCGAGCAGCTCGCCGTACACCCGCTCGATGGCCAGCTCGACGTCCCACTGGCGCTGCCCGTCGGTCAGCTCCGGGTGCTGCTCGCTGGTCTCCGCGTCGACCAGGTACGCCTCCAGCGTGCCCGCGTCGTGCCGGAACAGCGTGTTGGACAGCGAGCAGTCGCCCCAGAAGAAACCCGACAGGTGCAGCCGGACCAGCAGCTCCACCAGCGCGTCGAGCAGCCCGTCGGTGGGCTGCAGGCCCCGCGGGTTGGAGAAGACCGCCCGGTAGGTGGTCGCGTAGGACAGGAACCTGGTGACGAGGACCGCGTCGCCGTCTTCCTGCGCCGGGTTCGCCTGGTCCAGGCCGACCGCGATGCCGACCACGTCGACCGCGGGGATGCTCAGCTCGGCCAGCGCCCGGAGCAGCCGGTACTCGCGCCGCGCCAGCCGCTCGCTGAGCTCCTTGAGCGCGTACAGGGTGCCGTCGTCGTAGACGAAGCGGACCACGTGCCGCGAGATGCCCCGCTGCCTGATCTCGACCAGCCGCTCGTCCTGCCAGTCGGCCAGCGGCTCGGACCACGGCAGGGTGAGCAGTCCGGCCGCGTGGTCGGCGGGGGGCGTGAAGACGAACTTCATAGCAAACATTTATCCCGAACGGTCGTCCTGCACGCCCTGGTCACCCCGCGTCTCGAGCTGGGCGGGCGCCATGTTCGCCCCGCTGATGACGACGGCCACGTGCTCACCGGGAGCCGGCTTGTAGCCGCCGGTGAGCAGCGCCGCGATCCCGACCGAGGCGGCGGGCTCGGCGGCGATCCTGGCCGCCTGCCACAGCGCCCGCTGGGCCGCCAGGATCGAGGGGTCATCGACCAGCACGACGTCCTCGACGTAGGCCTGGGTAATCGGGAACACCAGCTCACCCACACGCCGCGGAGCCAGGGCGTCGGCCGCGATGCCCTCGGCCGGCGCGTCGGCCGGCCTGCCCTCGGCCCGGGCCGTGGTCAGCGTCGGGGCGCCCACCGGCTCGACCCCGATGACCCGGGTGTCGCCGCCGAACCAGGCGGCGATGCCGCCGATCAGGCCGCCGCCGCCGACCGGCACCAGCACGGTGTCAAGTTCTGTGTTTTTCAGGTCGGGCGCGTCCAGGCCTGCCGCCTGCCCGGCCAGCTCCAGGGCCAGCGTGCCCTGCCCGAGCAGGGTCTCCCGCTGATCGAAGGCGTGCACGCTCATCGCGCCCGAACTCCGCTCCCAGGCCTGCGCGGCGGCCAGCGCGTCCGCGTACCGCTCGCCGGTCACCACGAGCTCCGCGCCGAGCTGGCGGATACGCTCCACCTTGGCCGGGGCGGAGACCGTCGGCACGAAGATCCTGGCCGGCACGCCGAGCCGGTGCGCCGCGTAGGCGACGGCCACGCCGTGGTTGCCGCCGGAGGCCGCCACGACCCCCGCGGGCGGCACGTCCCGCAGCAGCAGGTTCGTGAACGCGCCGCGGGCCTTGAACGACCCGGAGCACTGCAGCTGCTCCAGCTTGAGCGTGACGGCCGGGTCGAGGTCGTTCAGGCTGAGCCGGACCACCGGGGTGCGCCGGATATACGGCCGGATGATGTCGTAGGTGCTGCGGATTTCGTCACGGGAGATCACGAGGGCAGACTAGCTGTCATGAGCGAGCACACGCACCACCACGACGAGGACTCGGCCTGCGCGGTGGCTCACAGCCCCGTCGCCCCCGCCGCCAGCTCCGCCCCGGCCGAGCGCACGCTGGTCGCCGTCTTCGCCTCGCCAGTTGCCGGCTACCTGCTCAGGTACGGCGCCGACATGGGGTTCCGCGGGCTGCTGCTCGAGCCCGACGAGGCGCGCGCGGCCGGCGCCGCCGCCCTCGGCTTCCCCCTGCTCACCGCGGTCCCCGACGACCTCGACGGCTCCGCGGACGTGATCCTCACCGACCACCACCGGCCCGAGCTCGGCGTCATCCTCCGCGACGCGCTGGCCACCAAGGCGCGGTGGGTCGGGATCATGGGCAACCCGCATCACGTCGGGCCGCACGTGACCATGCTCACCGAGCTCGGCGTCCCGCCGGAGGAGATCGCCCGCGTGCACCGGCCGATCGGGCTCAACATCGGCTCCCGCATCCCGCCCGAGATCGCCGTCTCCACGCTGGCCGGACTGCTCGCCGACCGCAACGGCCGTCCCGGGGGATTTCAATTCTGACCTAGCGGGATCCTCCCGGCGGGCATAATCGCCCGCTATGCCCGGTTACAGCGAATAGCTAGGGTCAGTCAAGCGGGGGCGCTTGCCACGGGGAGGCAGGGTTGGCCGGGGCGTTCGTCCGGCACCGGGGTCTCATCGCGTTCGCGGCCGGGGGCGCGATGGCGGAGACCACGTTGCTCACATTCCTCGCGCCCAGCGCCCGGCCGCTCGCGCCGCAGGTCACCGCGCTCCCCCCGCTCGCGGCCTACCACGACCTGCGCTGGCTGTTCGCCTTCAACCAGTCGTGGCTCGGCTTCACCGGCGTGCTCCTGCTGATGGTGGTGGCCCGTTCCGCCGTCGACGCGGTCCTGGTCATGCTGGCCTGGCCGCGCGAGGCGGACTACGGCATCCCGCGGCCGCGCTTCCTGGCCTCGCTGATGTCCTGCGCCGTGCTGACCGTGCTGGCCGGGCTGGTGATGTCGCCGGTGCTCACGCTGATGTTCGGGGTGGCCCTGCTGCCGTTCTCCTGGCCCTACCTGGCCGCGGTGCCGATCCTGCTCGGCACCGCGGTGGCGCTCAGCCAGGGCGGGATCGGCCAGGCCTGGTGGCGGCGGCTGCCGCCGGCCCGCACCGCGGGGTGGGTGATCGCCACCTTCGCCGTCCTGTCGCTGGCCTCGGTGCTGATGACGCGCCTGGACACGCCGGGCATCGTGGCGGTGGCCGGGCTGGCCGGGGTGGTCGACGCGCGGGCCTGGTACGGGCTGGCCGCCGCCGCGGCGCGAGGCACGGTGGAGAGGCAGCCGCACCCGTGGCAGTGGCGGGCCGCGCTGTGGCGGATCCGGCGGGCGCTGCGGCAGAGGATCGACTGGGTGCCGGTAGCCCCGCTGGCGGCGGTGATGGTGCTCGCCGTCGTCGTGGGAATGGCCCGGCTGGCCTTCACCGGGACCGTGAGCTTCGCCTCCGGCGCAGGCGATGTGGTGGTCGGCGCGGTCACCGGGGACGACGGGCCGGCCCCGCCGAACAGCGGCGGCGGCGCCGGCAGCGCTCTCAGGGCCGTCGGCAAGCAGGCGAGCCCGGTCGACGGCGCCGTGCTCGTGGTGGCCGGCTTCGGGTCGACCTGCTGCCACGACGCGGACGCGCTGAGCGGCGCCGAACCCGGCATGCTCGTGCGCCAGTTCTCCTACCTGGGCCTGGACGCCGCCGGGCAGCCGATCCCGTACGGCCTGGCCGCGGGGAACCTGTCCCTCCAGGTGCTCGGCGACCGGATGGCGGACCAGGTGGACAGGCTGCACCAGCTGTCCGGCGGGCCGGTGGACGTGGTGGCCGAGAGCGAGGGCACCCTCGGCCTGTACGCGATGCTGGCCCGCCATCCGCACGTGCCGGTGCGTTCGGTGATCCTGCTCAGCCCGATCGTCGAGCCAGGCCAGCTCGGCCAGGCCGGGGGAACCGTGCCCGGCGCCGCGCTGACCACACTGAACAACCTGGTCGGCGGCATATCGCCGTACGGGCGCTCGGGCGCGCAGGCGCTGATCGACTCCGTCAGCGAGGTCGGCGCCAGCTACTTCGCCGAGGTCAGCCGCGACCGCGGGCTGCCCTGGCTCGCGGTCGTGCCGCTCGCCGACGCGGTCACGCTGCCCGCCTGCCCCTGGCCGCAGAACATGGTCTTCATCGACGCCCTCCACGGCGGCCTGCTCGGCGACCGCTCGGTGCAACTGGTTGTCGAGGCGTTCCTGGCCACCGGCGGGGTCCCCGACCGCGACCTCGACGTGCTGGCCGACGGGTCGCAGCAACACCTGCGCAACGTGGCCCGGGTCATCGCCGCCGCCGCCACCGCCTGGCGGATGCCGAACCTGCACTCGGCTTGCCCGACGTCCTAGACGGCGGCCCGGTGGCGGGAGCGGGCGGCGATCCGCTACGCTGTGCCCCGTGACACGATCAGCCAGGCTGCAGTGGTGGCGCCGCCCCTAGGCGGCGGCTGAATCGCGCATCGACAGAAGCGACCGCCCAGGAAAAGGCGGCCGCTTTTCTGTTTCCTGGCCGCCTCCGGGGCCTGACACCTGAGGGGCCACCGTGGACGCCCAGCGCACCGAGATGACGACCCGCGACGGCGTGCGGATCACCCGCACCGCCGCGCCGTTCGACCCCGCCGAGCTCGGCCGGATCGCGGCGCTCGCCGACGAGCGCCGCGGCGGCGTGATGAGCTCAGGCATGGAGTACCCGGGGCGGTACAGCCGCTGGCACATGGCGTACGCGGACCCGTGCGCGGAGATCGTCGCGGTCGGCCGGCGGGTCAGCGCGCGGGCCCTGAACGACCGTGGCCGCGTGCTGCTGCCGGTGCTGCGGGCGGCCCTGCGCCGGGCGGGACCCTCGATCCGGCCTGTCGACGACGACACCGTGTTCATCGCCGAGGACGACAGGGAGTTCACCGAGGAGGAGCGCAGCCGCAGGCCGACCGCGTTCACGGCGCTCCGCGAGGTCACCGCGGCGCTCGCCTGCCAGGACCCGCACCTGGGCCTGTACGGGGCGTTCGGCTATGACCTGGCGTTCCAGTTCGAGCCGGTGCGGCTGCGCCTCGGGCGCCCGGCTACCCAGCGTGACCTGGTACTGCACCTGCCGGACGAGATCTGGGTCCTGGACCGCAAGCGCGAGGAGGCGGTCAGGTTCTCCTACGACTTCGAGGTGGGCGGAGCGTCCACCGCCGGGCTTCCCCGCGAGACCGCGGGCACCGGCGGCGGGCGTGAAACCCAGCCCGTTCGGGATCAAGAACTGCCCCCGCAGCCGCGGCCGGGAAGCTACGCGCGGGTCGTGGAGGAGGCCAGGGAGCGGTTCGCCCGCGGCGACCTGTTCGAGGTCGTGCCCGGTCACGTGTTCCACGGCCGGTGCGCGTCGCCGGCCGCGTTCTACGAACTGCTGCGGCAGCGCAACCCGGCCCCGTACGAGTTCCTGTTCAACCTGGGCGAGGGCGAGTACCTGGTCGGCGCGTCGCCCGAGATGTACGTCCGGGTCACCGGCGACCGGGTGGAGACCTGCCCGATCGCGGGCACGATCGCGCGCGGCGAGGACACCCTGGAGGACGCCGCGAACATCGCCACCCTGCTCGGCTCGGCCAAGGAGGAGTCCGAGCTGACCATGTGCACCGACGTGGACCGCAACGACAAGGCGCGGGTCTGCGTGCCCGGCTCGGTCCGGGTCATCGGCCGGCGGCAGATCGAGATGTACAGCCGCCTGATCCACACCGTCGATCACATCGAGGGCAGGCTGCGGCCCGGGTTCGACGCGTTCGACGCGTTCCTCACCCACATGTGGGCGGTCACCGTGACCGGCGCCCCGAAGACCTGGGCCATGCAGTTCATCGAGGATCACGAGCAGACCCCCCGCCGCTGGTACGGCGGGGCCGTCGGCAAGATCGGCTTCGACGGGTCGATGAACACCGGGCTCACCCTGCGTACCGCGCACATCGCCGAGGGGATCGCCGCGGTGCGGGCCGGCGCGACGCTGCTGTACGACTCGGTGCCGGAGGCCGAGGAGAAGGAGACCCAGATCAAGGCGCGCGCCCTGCTGGAGACGCTGGACGAGGCCAGCAGGATCGCCGCGGGCCAGGCCAAGGTCGTGGTCGCCGAGCACGCCATCCCGTCCTCGGCGTCGGGCGACTACGCGCCCCGTGTTTTGCTGGTCGACCACCAGGACTCGTTCGTGCACACGCTCGGCGACTACTTCAGGCAGCAGGGCGCCGAGGTGACCACGCTGCGGTTCGGGTTCCCGTCGGCGCTGCTCGACGCCTACGCGCCGGACCTGGTCGTCATGTCGCCGGGGCCGGGCCGCCCCGCCGACTTCGGCTGCGCGGCGCTGCTCGACGAGGTGTACGCGCGGGACCTGCCGGTGTTCGGCGTCTGCCTGGGCCTGCAGGCCATGGTGGAGCACGCGGGCGGCGCGCTGTCCCTGCTGGCCGAGCCCGCGCACGGCAAGCCGGGGCTGGTGCGGGTGTCCGGGGGGTCGCTGCTGGCCGGGCTGCCCGCCGAATTCACCGCGGGCCGGTACCACAGCCTGTACGCACCGGCCGGCGAGGTCCGCGGCGGGTTCGCCGTGACCGCCCGGCTCTGTTCGCCGGAGGGGGCAGACGGCGTCGTGATGGCGATCGAGGATCCGGCCGCGGCCCGGTGGGCCGTGCAGTTCCACCCCGAGTCGATCCTGACCGCCACCGGCCGGTCCGGCCACCAGATCATCGCCAACGTCCTGGCGCTCTGCCGGGCTAGTGCCGGCATCCCCACCTTGGAAGGCTCCCGGACTGGGACTGCTGATTAGGATAATGCGAACGATAGGTGGCTATCCCGTGATCGCTGATGCGTCCGCTCGGGGGGCAGGTCTGGGAAGAGTCAGCGACATTACGTACCGGTCGGTGAGCGACCTGTGCGCGCATAGTCGTATAGCCTTTTGAAAGTGTCACCAACAAAGTTCGACACTCAAAGGTAACTCGGTACAGGCCGAGTCCAGCTAACTCTGGGGATTGGGGAACGAATTGCCCTACGATCTGGCGGATCGTCTTGTGATCGGCATTGCGTCGAGTGCCCTGTTCGGCCTCACCGAGTCCGACGCCGTATTCCGTGACGAGGGCGAAGAGGGCTATCGCCGTTACCAGGAAGAGCACCAGGATGATCCACTCATGCCAGGGGTCGCTTTCCCGTTCATTCAGCGGTTGCTGTCGCTGAACGACCTGGCGAGTACTGACGACCCTTTGGTCGAGGTGATAGTCATGTCGCGCAACGATCCGTACACCGGCCTACGAGTGATGCGTTCAATCGCCTATCACAAACTCGGAATCATACGAGCGATCTTCACCCAAGGGCAGTCACCCTATGTGTTCATGCCCGTCTTGAACATGTCTCTGTTCTTGTCTGCGAACGAGGACGATGTGCGTAATGCCATCGCACAAAGTTATCCGGCCGGCCAGGTACTGGCTTCCGCCTATACAAACGACGGCGGCGATGAGTTGCGTATCGCATTCGACTTCGATGGAGTGCTCGCCGATGACGAGTCCGATCAGGTCTTCCAGCAGCGTGGCCTTCAAGACTTCCAGCAACATGAGATCACCAACGTGGTTACCCCGCATAGCCCAGGACCGCTGCGTGACTTTCTCGCGAACATCAACAAGATCCAGAAACGCGAAGACCAGCGATGTCGCGAAGATGACGGCTATTCTAGGCGGGTCCGTGTGTCGATCGTCACTGCCCGGAGCGCGCCCGCACACGAACGAGCCCTAGCCAGCCTCAAAGCGTGGGGCGTGACAGTGAACGATGCGTTCTTCCTTGGCGGGATAGACAAGGGTGCAATTATGCCCGTACTACGACCGCATATCTTCTTCGATGACCAGAAAACTCACCTGCAGTCGACCGCTCAATCGGTACCCAGCGTCCACGTGCCGTTCGGGAGCGCCAATCAGGGCATTCCGCGTACCGATGCCACCATCGCCCAGAATGCGCTTTCAGTACCAACGGAGTAGCCCGCCGCATAAGACACTTAGCGTAAGGGTCTCATTACCGATTGCTGGCCATCACAAGCACGCCTGCCTGTTCGTTGCCAACACGCCAAACCGTCTTCGACCTGTTCCCGCGTCGGAATGTCGGTACCAACCTGTAGTGTGCTGTGCCATGAGGAGCGTAGAACCGGAAGTCTTCCTGGTAGCTCGCCCGAAGGTCGACTACGACGCCATGGCGGATTACCTGAAGGAGGTGGGCGGGGAACGCTGGCTGGAGCGTCTAGACCGCGACCAACTCGGCAACGACGCGCAGGATCTCGCGGAGTTCGCGGGGAAGATGTGCTACCGCTCTTGGGAACCCGGACTCAACCCCAACGTCCGGAAGGTGCGCGACGACCAGGCGGCGTACCTGCAAAACATCCTGAAGCAGGCGCACGGATCGGTACTCGAACACGCTAGCTTCACGTTCGTGCTGCACAACGTCAGCCGGGTTTGCTGCTACGACGACGATACGGAGGTGCTGACCACCGAGGGCTGGAAGCCGTGGCCCAAGGTGGACGGAACCGAAGTGTTCGGCACGCTCAACCCGGTTAGCAACGAGCTCGAATATCAGAGGGCCACCGAGGTTTTCCACGCAGACTATGCCGGGCCAATGTACCGTGTTCGGTCGCAACAGATCGATCTGCTGGTCACTCCTAACCACCGGATGTGGATCCAGAGGCACGATACTCAAGCAGCGAGGCGCGGTGAGCAAACATTCGCGATCGAGACGGCCAGAGACATCCTCCACAAGAGAGTTAAATATCAGAAGATCGCACGATGGATTGGCTGCTCTCCGGAGAACATTACGATCCCTGAGACGTATAGAACTTATTACCGTTCAGACAGAAACAGGCCGGCAACCCGCACCTATCCAGAAGTTTCCTTTCCCATCGAGCCGTTTGCCAGGTTTCTCGGCTATTACATGGCGGAAGGCTCTATCAACGGTCATCAGATCGTTTTGGCGCAGAACCCTGGTGAGGTTCTCGATGAGATGGTGGATACTATTCGCGCAATAGGGCTGCGAGCATACGTTCCAGAAACAGGTCACGGCAGCGTGCGCACGACGTGCGTGCAGTTGCGTGACCTGCTCGTAGGGCTAGGTCATTCTTACAACAAGCGTATACCCCCTATGGTGGGCGAGTGGACTCCCAAGGTAATCAGGATATTCCTCGAAGCGATGATCCAAGGTGACGGGACGACACACCGCACATTCAATCATCGGGTCATCTACACATCATCCCGCGAGATGGCAGATGAGCTGCAGGTGCTGGCGATCAAGGCGGGTTGGTCTGCGAACATTCGCGTCGATGATCGTACAGGTCTTCTTCGTACCATGCCGAACGGTCAGCAATTTCGTAACCTGCGACCTTGTTATATTGTCTCCATCCTCACCCGTCGCCTTACGCCGCTCGTCAATAACAACCGCGGTTTGCATAGCCGATACTGGAATGAGCAAGGTTACAACGACGGTATAGAGAATTATGAAGGACGTATTCACTGTGTCAAAGTTCCTAACGGCCTGCTGTTTGTGAGGCGTAACGGGAAGCCTGTTGTCTCAGGCAATACCCATGAGCTGGTACGGCACCGGCCAGGGACGGCGGTGTCGCAGGAGTCGCTGCGGTACGTGCGGCTGGACGAGCTGCCTTTCTGGTTCCCGGAGTGGGCCCGCGAGGACCCCGAGCTGATGAAGCGGGCCACCGCCCTGCTGACCGAGCTCGAGCAGTTCCAGCAGTGGATGGCCGGGCACTTCGGGCTGGACGAAGACAGCACCAAGATGCACGAGAAGAAGGCGAAGACCTCGTTCATGCGGCGGTTCGCGCCCGAGGGCCTGGCCACCGGGCTGGTCTGGACGGCGAACATCCGCACCCTGCGGCACACCATCGAGGCGCGGACGGATCAGGGGGCCGAGGAGGAGATCCGCCTGGTGTTCGGCAAGATCGGCGAGCTGATGCGGGTGGAGGCGCCGGCCCTGTTCGGGGACTACACGGTGACCGACGACGGCACCTGGGTCCCCGGCTGGCGCAAGGTGTAGGGGCTCCCGGTGCCCGACGTGACGGTGGGTTCGACGAACGCGTACCTCGCTGTGCCGTTCGGCTCGGACGGCCCGTGGCCGGGCGTGGTGGTGATCCATGAGGCGTTCGGGCTGAACGCCGACACCCGCGATCACGCGGACCGGCTGGCCGCGCTCGGCTACCTGGCCCTGGCGCCCGACCTGCTCGACGGCAAGCTGTGGCTGCGATGCATCCGGAGCATGTTCCGGCAGCTGCGGGCCGGATCGGGACCGGCCTTCGAGGTCCTGGACGCGTGCCGCGGCTGGCTGGCCGGGCGCGACGACTGCACGGGCAAGACCGGGGTGATCGGGTTCTGCCTGGGCGGCGGCTTCGCGCTGCTGTGCGCGCCGCGCGGGGAGTACGCCGCCGCGGCGGTCAACTACGGCGAGGTCCCGGCCGACGCCGATACCGTGCTCGCGGGCTCCTGCCCGGTCGTCGGCAGCTACGGCGGGCGGGACCCGATGGGCGCCGCGCATCCCCGGCGGCTCGAGGCCGCGCTGACCGCGCTGGACGTGCCGCACGACGTGAAGGTGTACCCGGAGGCCGGGCACAGCTTCATGAGCCCCAAGCCCGCCGCGCTCGCGCCGCTGACCGCGCTGGCGCGGCTCACGTACGACAAAGCCGCCGCCGAGGATGCCTGGCAGCGCATCTTCGCGTTCTTCGGCACGTATCTGAAATAAGCAGGGTCCCGCGGGACTAGACGGCCTGGCTCGCCTGCGGGTCCAGGTCGTAGTGGATGAAACGGTTCGGCGTGCCGCGCTCCCGCAGCACCCGGGCGGTCTTGACGATCATGTGATCGGGTCCGCTAATGTAGACGTCCCGTTTGGCCCAGGTGGCCTTGGCGGCCAGTTCGGGGATCGTGCCGTACATGACGTCGTGGTCGCGGGCCGGCTCGTCGGACACCGCAGGGATGACCTGCAGCCACGGATAGGCCCGTTCCATCTCCTGCAGGGCGGGCATGTCGTAGAGATCCTGGTGACGGCGCGCGCCGCAGTAGAGCACGATCTCGCGGTGCCGGCCCGGCTCCTGCGCGCTGATCAGGGCCTCGATGATGGCCTTGATCGGCGCGAGCCCGGTGCCGCCCGCCAGGCACAGCACGTCCCGGCCCGACTCGGTGTCGGCGACCATGGCGCCGGCGGGCGCGCCGAGCACGAGCGGGTCCCCGGCCTTGACCTGGTGCACGAGCACCGGGCTGACCAGCCCGCCGGTGACCGCGCGCACGTGCAGGCGGAGCAGCCCGTCGGAACGCGGGGCGTTCGCCATCGAATAGGTGCGCCACAGCCGGGGCCAGTGCGGCGTCTGGACGCTGATGTGCTGGCCGGGCCGGTAGTTCAGCGGCTGCTCGGGTTGCAGGGTCAGGACGGCGATGTCGGGCCCGCGCAATTCCATCCCGGTCACGGTGGCGATCCACCACGCGGGGGATTCGGCCGCGTCCTGGCTGGCGGCCTCGATCATGACGGTGGCCGCGTGGTTGAACGCGGTCTCCCAGGCGTGCTTTGTGGTCTCGTTCCAGCGCGGCGCGGCGAACCGCTGCAGCGTCGCGATCAGCGCGCGCCGCAGCACCTCGTAATGCCGCTCGCGGACACCGAATTTGCGGTGCGCTCGCCCGAGTTCCTGCAGGTAGGGAACGAGTTTGTCGCGCTCATCCTGACTATTCGCTGTCGCGGCGATCCGGCTGAGAGCGTGGAAGAAACGCCGCCGCTGCACGTCCATGGCAGCGGGGAACATGGCCCGGATTTCGGTGTCCATGGCAAAGAGTTGGGCGTAGAAGTACGTCATTGCCGCATCAGCAGCGGGCTCCAGCAGCCAGAATGAGACCTGTGCAGGATTTCGGATGGCATCGCCAGGACGGCTAGGCGCCGGAATGCCTACATTCTGGCGTGCTGATTCGTCGCCCGCTGACATCACCACACTCACAGTGTCGCACCAGCAGCAGAGCGCTACCATCGATTTCCGGCAAGTCGGGTTTAACCGGCGCTGGAGATTTTCGCAGTGGACGGGCCTGACGTGGGCGTGATGGGCCATTATGGGCGTGGAACTTTAGGTGCAGGAGGACGGATGGGCCGGCCGATCATCGGCATCACCGGGGAGCTTGAAGCCGCTCGGTGGGGCAACTGGATTCGCGAGGCTGTGGTCTCGCCGGTGAGCTACACGCGAGCCGTCGAACGGGCCGGGGGGACTCCCGTCATCTTGCCGCCTGTTCCCGCGAGTTCCGTGCCGGTGCTGATCGCCGGGGTCCACGGCCTGGTGCTGACCGGCGGCCGTGACGTCGACCCGTCGCTGTACAACGAGGCGCCGCACGACCAGGCCGACATCCCCGACCACCGCCGGGACAGGTTCGAGCTGATCCTCACCCGGGCGGCGATCGACGCCGACCTGCCGTTCCTGGCCGTCGGCCGGGGCATGCACATCCTCAACGTCGCCCGCGGCGGCACCTTGACCCAGCACCTGCCCGACCGTCTCGGCAACGAGAGCCACAAGCCCGACCCGGTCAAGATGACCATCCACGACCTGCAGATCAGCGGGACGAGCGCCCTCGGGCGCGTGCTCGGCGAGGCCGCCCAGGTACCCGCGGCGCACCACCAGGGGATCAACCGGCTCGGGAGCGGGCTGCTCACCGTGGCGTGGACCACCGATCAGGTGGTGGAGGCGATCGAGTTGCAGGGCCACCGGTGGGGCGTGGGCGTGCAGTGGAACCCCGAGGACGGCGACGACCCCCGGCTGTTCGAGGCGCTGGTGAGCGTGGCCAAGTCCGCGGCGGCGCAGGCCGCCGCCCCGTCACAGCCCGAGCAGCCGGCCACGCGGTCCAAGCGCGCCGCCAAGCGGCACGCCGCCCGCTCCTCCTAAGCCCAGCGAGTACCGCCGCCGGGCCTGCCGCCGCGCCGTCGGGCGCGCCTGCGACGTGGCGCCCACCAGACCCGCGCCGCCGCCTCGTCTCCGCAATGTCAGACGCTGGCCGTACCGTGCTGGACGAATCATCCGCCGTGCTGCCGCTACGAGGTAACGCAGCGGCCCCGCGAGGTGCTACAGCCTCCATGCTGGCGTCCCGGCACGGCGTCCTTCCCATCATCTTGTGTCACGAGGTTGTTATGCGTAAACGGCGCGCCACTATGCGGGGGACCTCAGTCCTGCGCGAGGATGATCTCGTGACTGCGGGCGTGATTACTGAGCCACTGGCCAACGTGCGTGACGCGGTGAGCCGCGTAGCCGGGTTCCCACGGCTGCGCTACATGGGCTCCAAATACCGACTTGTCCCACACCTGGCCGACGCATTCGCCGAAGTCGGCGGGCACACCGCACTAGATGCCTTCTCTGGCAGCGGCGTCGTGTCCTACCTGTTCAAGACCCTCGGGTACCAGGTCACGTCCAACGACTTCCTCGCCTTCCCCACTGCCATCGCACGCGCCACCGTGGTCAACCACAGCGAGCAGCTGACTGGGGAAGACATCGATTTCATCTGCGGACCGCCCGCAGATGACCGCGACTTCATCCAGCGCACGTTCCAGGGCCTGTACTTCACAGAGGACGACCGGGCTTTCCTTGACTCGGCATGGTCGCACATTGACCGCATGAGCGGGCATAAGCAAGCCATCGCCATCTCCGCGCTCGTGCTAGCAGCAGCCAGGAAACAGCCTCGAGGCGTCTTCACCTTCACCAACCTCCGCTACGACGACGGCCGCCGTGACCTGCACATATCGCTGCGAGAGCACTTCCGGGAGCGCGCCGCTGCCTACAACCAGGTCGTATTCGACAGCGGCCAGCCTTGTACTGCGCTATCCGGCGACATCTTCGATCTCCCGCCGCAGCACTACGACCTGGTCTATCTCGACCCGCCCTATGCCCCGCCGAGGGATGACAACTGCTACATCAAGCGCTACCACTTCCTCGAAGGCCTGTCGGTGTACTGGCGCGGCCAGCAGATCATGGAGAACACCGCTACCAAGAAGCTCGTCAAGCGGTACACGCCGTTCTCCTACAAGCGAACCGTCACCGAGGCGCTAAGACGGACACTGGAGCAGTTCAAGGACTCCACCATCGTCTTGTCCTACTCTTCCAATGCCGTCCCGGACGCCGACACCATCGAAGGGCTCCTGCGGGCCGTAAAAGACGACGTTGAGGTACGGCCGATCGACCACACCTACTCATTCGGCACACACGTTGCCGCGCAACGCCGCGCCGTCTCCGAATACCTCTTCATCGGGCGATGACGCCATGCCCGACGTTCCCCCCTTCGACGACTACGTTCGCTCCCTGGGCAGGCTGACCGCGCACATCGACCCCACCGCTGCTTCTCCCGGAGCGGCGGACATCAAGGAAGCCGCCGCGAGCCTCGCGGCCATGGACGAGATCACAGAACAGACACTGACTGCCTGGGCGGCCGACCACCCTTCATGGGTCAATGTGCTCGGCCTAGCGGTCGGACTGTCCCAGGAGAAACTCAAGAACACTCTCAAGCATCACTTCGACACGACAGGGTGGGTCACTCTCGCCCGCACCCGGCCGGCGGACCTGATCAGGATGCTAGAGATGGACTTCGACCTTGTCCGGCTCGTCACCATGCAACGAAGGCGGCCGTATGACTTCGGTGACGTACTGGTTGCCCGCGCCGGAACACGCCAGACCGCCACCAGGGCAGGAGCATCGGGCCGCAAAGTCGAAGACGAGATTGAGGCCATCGCTCATGATCTCGGCCTGGACTGCCAGACGCGCACTCGGTTCAGGGGCCGTGATAGACGCACCGCACCGTGCGACCTCGTTATCCCGGACAGTGACCACGCCGAGATCGTGGTCGCTGCGAAGGGCTTCGACTCGACCGGATCGAAACTCACCGATGCAGTCCGCGAAATCGAGGAAATGGCCGACGTGCGCTTGCCCCGCCAGTACGTCATGGCTGTGATCGACGGCATCGGCTGGAAAAACCGTCTCTCCGATCTGAACAAAATCTACAGGCTGTGGGAGAGAGACCAGATCAACGGCATGTACACCCTCGCCAACATCGACCAGTTCCGCGACGACCTAGAAGACGCCGCCCGGCGGCTCCGCCTGCTCTGACAGACGCTGCAGCTCTGTCAGTCCGGGGGAGTGTGGCGGGCCGGGAGAGTGCGGGGTCCGCAGGCGCAGGCGATGGAGCGCGGCGTCAGAGGGGGGGCTGGTAGTTGCTGACCCAGTGGACCTGAAGCCAGGCCATGAAGGTGGACCAGGCGCCGGTCACCTCGAGTAGGCCGACGCAGACCAGCATCGCGCCGCCGATCCTGGTAACCAGGCGGGCATGGCGCCGGAAGAACGCGAAGGCCCGCATCGCCGCCTGGAAGCCGAACGACACCAGCAGGAAGGGCACGCCCAGGCCGAGGGCGTAGACGAAGGCCAGCACGGCGCCGCGCGCGGCGGTCCCGCTGGAGGCGGATAGCGCCAGGACGGCGGTCAGCGTCGGGCCGATGCAGGGCGTCCAGCCGAGGCCGAACATCACCCCGAGCAGCGGTGCTCCGGCCAGGCCTGCCTTCGGCCGCGCGGAGGGCCGCACGATGCGGCCCGCGAACGAGAACCGGTCGAGGACCCCGGCGAACAGCAGCCCGAGCACGATGGTCAGCCCGCCGAGGATCTGCGTCAGCAGCCGGGCGTGCCCGGTTAGCAGGTGGCCGAGCCCGCCGAGGGCGGCGCCGTAGGCGACGAAGACAACGGAGAAGCCGAGCACGAACAGCGCCGTCCCGGCGACGACCCGCCCTCGCGGACTCCGGGGCGGCAGAGCCACTGAGATGGCGGGGAGAGGAGGAGCGGCCACCGCCACTCCCGACCCGTCGGGCGCCGTGACCGCCGCGGCCCGGGGGGACGGGGCGGCGGCGGGGGGTTCGCCTGCGCCGGCCATCCCGGTGACAAAGGACAGGTAGCCGGGCACCAGCGGCAGGCAGCACGGCGAGAGGAAGGTGACCGCCCCGGCCGCCGCGGCCACGGGCAGCGCCAGGAGCAGCGGGCCAGAGGCCACGAACTGGGTAACGCTCATCTCACCTCCGGCACGCGCGAAGGGCGGCGCCTTCTGACCGCTCTCGCGATCACTATGCCATGCCCGCTCACGCCGGTCGACGGCGCCCTACTACATCACGTAGTCGACGAAGAGGGCAGGGCGAAGACCAGGACGATATAGGCCGCCAGCGACACCACGAACGCCAGGGCCATGCCGAGGGACGCCCCGGCCGCGCCGTTGCCGATGAATCCGATCCCGGCGAAGCCGGCCCCGAGGATGCCGAGCAGCCCCAGGGCGGACATCCAGACCGTCAGCCTGTGCCGCGCGCCGATTGCCCGGATCAGCTGGCCCACCGCGGCGATGACCAGCAGGAAGAAGAGGATCACGTGCAGGGCCAGCACCGGGCTGGAGAACATCCCGACGGACTTGGCCGCGGTCGGCGCGGTGCCGTACAGGTTGTAGATCATCCCCAGGATGAACTGGAGGATCAGCATGGTCACGAGGCCGAGGCTAGATATCCGCAGCCGGGCCACCCGGCTCACGTGGTCCGGAACGGCCATGCGGGCCGTCGTATTAACGTCAGACATCCCCACCTCCAAGAACGGAATCCTAGCCGGAGCCGCTATGGTTGGCGAGGTGAGATCGGTCCTCACCCGCACGCAGGCCACGGCCGGGGAACAGGGAAAGCCAGGCCGCTGGCTGCTGCTGGCCGCCCTGGGCGCCTTCGCCCTGGCGCTCGGGCTTTACGTGATCTACACGGTCATCCACCCGAAGAGCTTCACCATGGACCCGGTGGACCTGGCCGTGTACCGGTCGGGCGGGCTCATCGTCCGGCACGTCAGGCCGCTGTACGACCCGCACCTGGCGGCGCCGCTCTACGACTGGGTCGGGTACGGCAAGCTGCACCTGCCGTTCACCTATACGCCGTTCGCGGCCATCGTGTTCGCCGTCATCTCCTTCGTCCCCTGGTGGCTCTCCCAGCAGCTGTCCGTGGCGGTGGACATCATCGCGCTGCTCACCGCGCTGTGGCTGACCCTCGGCGGCCTCGGCTATGCCAGGAACAGAGCACGGTTCGGCGCCACCCTGCTCGGCGCGGCCGCCGTTCTCTGGACCGAACCCATACTGCGCACCATCTACCTGGGCCAGGTCAACCTGGTGCTGATGGCGCTGATCCTGTGGGACCTGTGCCAGCTGGACACGGATAAAAGCCGCTGGTGGAAGGGCTTCGGCACCGGGATCGCGGCGGGCATCAAGCTGGTCCCGCTGATCTTCATCCCGTACCTGCTGCTGGCCAGGAAGTTCCGGCAGGCGGCGATGGCCTGCGCGGGCTTCGCGTTTACCGTGCTGTTCGGCTTCATGATCCTGCCGCACGACTCGGGCAGATGGTGGTTCCACGGCCTGTTCATGCAAGGCGGCCGGACGGGCTTCACCGGCTGGGCAGGCAACCAGTCGCTCGACGGCCTCATCACCCGGCTGACCGGCAGCGTGAGCGGCGCCAAGCCTGCCTGGATCGTGGCGGCGGTCCTGGTCGGCGTGGCCGGCGTGGCCAGCGCCGCGGTGCTGGACCGGAAGGGCTACCCGCTCCCCGGGCTGCTGATGGCCGCGCTGACCGGCCTGCTCGTCTCGCCGATCAGCTGGGATCACCACTGGGTGTGGATCGCGCCGGGTGCGGTGACCGCCGTGCACTACGCGGTGCGGGCGGTCAAGCGGAACGACAAGAAGATCGCCTGGGCGCTCGGGGCGCCGGCCGTCGCCGTCGTGGCGTGGTTCGGCGCCTGGCCGGCCCGGCTGTTCACGGCCAAGCTCAACCTCGGCAACGACTCGCTCGGCCTGCTCTGGATCCCCAGGAACACCAACCCGGTCTACTACCAGTGGTACGGGGACCGGCCCTCGTTCACCGAATACCACTGGCACGGCCTGGCC
>WNGL01002506.1_pt1 | contig 22676 bp, 26 predicted proteins | sample 5400591 | NCBI WGS metagenome assembly WNGL01 (sample SAMN13153377, study PRJNA577476) | soil metagenome | isolation source: 80 cm soil or saprolite under Garry oak tree replicate 1 | place: USA:California | collected 2016-06-15 | reverse complement strand
GACCCAGCCTGTTGGTGCGCGCGACGTTCACCGCGGCGACCACGTCCTCGGTACTCGTGCACCGCAGGATCAGGCCGGGCCGCTTGTCGATCATGGCGTTCCACACCTGGCGGGCCGGCTCGTACCCGGCGTGCTCCGGATCGATGAGATCGCCCTTGAACTGCCCGCTCAGCTGGTCCGCGACGCGTTGCCGCAGCGCCGCATCGACAGGCGGAGCGTCCTGGTGGATGGACGTGGTCGAGCTCATGTGAGATCGCCTTCCCGGAAGTGGTTGGGGCGTGGTTGGGCACAAAGTGTATGCAGTTTGCAATGGAAGTCAAGGGTCGCCGGGGCATTGTCCAACGAGCCGGATCTGCATACAGTACGAAGGACAACTGCATACAGTTTGTCACTGGATCATGCCACAGGAGCACGCCATGAGCAGAGACCCCCGCGCCATCTTCGCCGACATCGACAGCCTCGATCCGGACAAGTTCGTCGCCCACCTGACCGAGGACGTCGTCTTCCGCTTCGGCAACGCCGAGCCGTCCGTAGGGCGGGCCGCGGTCCGGGACGCCGTCGCCGGGTTCTTCTCCACCATCGACGGGATGACCCACCACGTCCTCGACGTCTGGGACGTGGGCGACACGACCATCGCCAGGATCGATGTAGAGTATCGCCGCAAGGACAGCAAGTCGGTCACCGTACCAAACGCCGACATCCTCGTCTTCGACGGTGACCTGGTCCGGGACTGGCAGATCTACATCGACCTCGCGCCGCTGTTCGCCTGAGGGAGCCGCCCCGTGATCGAACTGACCGACATCGCTTACGTCCGTTCCGGCGTCGCCGATCTGGACAAGGCCGTGGAGTTCGCGACCCGTATCGTCGGCCTGGAGCTCGCCGCGCCGGCCGACGGTACCGGCGTCGCCCACCTGCGCGCCGATCACCGCCACCACTGCCTCGCGCTGGTACAGGGGCGGTCGGGCGTCATCTCCTCCGGCTTCACGGTGGCCGACGAGGACGCGCTGGCCGCCGCCGAGACCGAGCTGGAGCGGTCGGGTACCACGGTCGTCCGGGGCGACGCCGCGGCGGCCCGGTCCCGGCGGGTCCGGTCGTTCATCGGCTTCGACGACCCGTTCGGCAACCGGCTGGAGCTGGTGTGCCAGCAGGAGACGGTGACCCGGCCGGTCGCCTTCACCCGGCACGCCGGCATCACCGAGTTCGGCCACCTCTGCCTCGACGCACCCGACGTGTACGAGGCGTACCGGTTCTGGCACTCGCGCTTCAACGCCCGCGTCTCGGACTGGATCGGGGACAAGGCCTGCCTCATCCGGGTCGATCCGGTCCACCACAAGCTGGCGGTGTTCAAAGGGGACGGCCCCGGCCTGTGCCACATGAACTTCCAGGTCGAGACGATCGACGACGTGTTCCGCAACTGGCACTTCCTGGTCGAGCAGGGCGTCGAGATCGAGATGGGACCGGGCCGGCACCCGCAGTCCACGGCCGTGTTCCTGTACTTCCTCGGCCCGGAAGGCTTCACCTACGAGTACTCGTTCGGCGTGCGGCGGATCGAGGACGAGGCCGCCTGGCGCCCGCGCACCTTCGACCCTGACGAACCCGGGTCGATCGACATGTGGTTGGGCCCGACCCGCCGCACCACCACCCAGCCTCAGCTCACGCCCCTCGAAGGAGACTGACGAAGGTCGAAGTCTCCGGCGCCGTGCTCATGGGCACGATGGGGTGGCGATGGCGTTGCCGCCCGGGCTCGACACCGTCTGGGCCTACCAGCCCAGCGTCGAGGGGATGCGGGACATCATCGGGCTGTTCGCGGACAACCGCGCGCTCGTCACCATTCCTCGCCGTCGTCGAGCCGTTCCCCGGGATGGGCTAGCGGCGCTCGACCAGTTCGAGGGCGTGCGGCACGGCCTTCATCGGGTAGTACGGGGCGCAGTCGCGCAGCACGCGTTCCGCGGTACGGGCGAGGTGGTGTGCGAGCCCGGACAGCGCGGCGCGGTCGTCGTGCGCGACGAGCGCTTCGAGGATCGCGGCGTGCTCGGCGTCGCCGGCGGACTGCCAGCTCGCCGGATCGGACAACTGGTAGATGCGGATGTACCGGATCGTCCGGTCGGCGAACACGGTCAGCTGCTTCTGCAGCGACGGTCCGGCCCCGGCGGTGAAGAGGCGGTGGAACTGCGCGTGCGAGTCGAACCAGACCCCGAAGTCACCGGTACGCGCGGCCCGCCGCATCGCGGTGAGCAACCGCCTCGACTGCCGCTGGTCCGCCGCCGTGAACCCATCGAACGTCATCGACAGCGCGAGCGTCTCCAGCAGGATCCGGCTGGCGTAGACCTCGTCGAGCTCCTGGGGGTCCAGGCCGGCCACCCGGGTGCGCTGGTTCGGCTCGATCTCGACCAGGCCCTCCTCCTGCAGCATGCGCAGGACCTCGCGCAGCGGCGTGCGGCTCACCCCGAGCTGGTCGGCGAGGGCCACCTGGGACAGCTTGGTACCCGGCGTCAGCGTGCCGTCGAGGATGCACTCGCGCAGGTATGCGTGCAGCGCGGGGATGGACTGCCGGATCTCGGGAATCTCGACCTTGCGGACGCCGGGCACGAGCGTCGGGGTACGGGGCATGCGCACATTCTCCCTGATCGCCGGGCGAGACTGCATACAGTGTCCTACCCCTTGACGGGGCTAGAAAACTGCATACAGTTTACTCATGGAGCTGCTCGGTAGGGACTACTTGGCTCGCGCTGTCCACGCCGGTACCCACGACGACGGCCGCCGACATCGAGCGCCACGTCGAGGAGCACCTCGCGTGGCTGCTGAAGCTGGAGGCCGACGGCGTCGTGTTCCTCTGTCCGGCCCCTTGACCAGCGGACCCGGTACCGGGCCGGGCTCCGGCGTCACTGTGCTGCGGGCGGAGCGCGCCGAGGACGCCCGGGCCATCGCGCGGACCGACCCGTTCGTCGTCGCCGGGCTGCGCACGTTCGAGGTGTTCGGCTGGCGGGTCAACGAGGGTGCCATCCAACTGCAGATCTCGCTCGGCACCGGTACCTACTTATGGGGGTGACAGCCGTGCTGCACGTCGGCGTTATCGGGCTCGGCAAGATGGGCCTGCCGATCGCCCGCAATCTGATGGATCGCGGCTTCGCGGTGACCGGGTACCGGCGATCCGGGTGTGCGGAGCTGGTGGCCGCCGGCGGCGCCGCGGCCCGGTCGTCCGCGGAGGTCGCCGAGCGGGCCGACGTCCTGCTGTCGATCCTGCCCGACGCGGCCGCCCTGGAGGAGGTGGTGTGCGGGCCCGCGGGCACGCTGACCACCGACCGGCCCGGCACCGTGCACATCGAGATGAGCACCGTCGACATCGCGCGCAAGGCCCGGGTCCGGGATGCCGTCCGCGCCGCCGGCGGCGACCTGCTGGACTGCCCGATCAGCGGCAGCCCGGGCATGGTCGCACCCCGGGCGGCCACCACGTTCGTCTCCGGGGAGCCGGACAGCGTCGAGGCGGTGCGGCCGGTGCTCGAGGCGATCTCCGGGCCCTGGGTCTACACCGGCGCGTTCGGCACCGGCACGAGCATGAAGTACGTCGCGAACCTGCTCCTGGCGGTGCACACCGTCGCCGCGGGCGAGGCGCTCGTCCTCGCCGCGCGCCTCGGGCTGGATCTGGAGCTGGTGCAGCAGACCGTCGACAACTCGATCGGCGCATCGGCCATCTGGAAGCAGCGCGGGCCGGTCATGCGGGGCCGGCGCTGGTCGCCCGCGCCGGGGCCGATCGAGACGCTGCACGCCATCCTCGAGCAGATCGCCGACGCGTCCGCCGCGGTCGCCGCGGACGCCCCGGTCTTCACCGCCGCGAAGACGGTGTTCGACAAGGCCATGGCCGACGGCTGGGGGCACCTCGACATCGCCGCCGTCCACGACCAGGTCGCTGGTGACCAACAAGCGCTGCCCCGGGACACCGCATGACGTTCTCGCTGGTCACCTTCCGCGAGGACGGCGAAGCGCGGCTCGGGTTGATGCTCGGCGACGGTACCGTGGTCGCCCCGCCGGTACTCAAGCAGTGGCGGAACATGCTGGACCTGTTGGAGGACTGGGCACAGGCGGCGCCGGTCCTGGCGACGACATCGCTGGAGTACGCGCCGCTCGTCGGTTCCTATGAGCTGCTGACCCCGATCACCTGGCCGCGCAAGGTGTTGTGCGCGGGCGTGAACTACCGCCGGCACATCCGCGAGATGGGCGGCGCGGTACCGGGCGACGAGTGGCAGCCGTTCTTCTTCCTCAAGCCGCCGACGACGACCGTCATCGGTCCCGCCGATCCGATCGTCATCCGGCGCGGCGAACAGGCCCGGTACGACTGGGAGGCCGAACTCGCCGTCGTCATCGGGATCGGCGGCCGCGACATCGACATCGCCGACGCGCTGCGCCACGTGGCGGGGTACTGCGTCGCCAACGACGTCACCGCCCGCGGGTACCACCGGCGCCCGAACGTACCCGCCGAGGCGTTCACATACGACTGGTTCGCCGCGAAGGCCATCGACGGTTCGCTGCCGCTCGGCCCCGGCATCACCCCCGCGTTCAACGTCGCCGACCCGCAGGACCTTCGGCTGCGGCTGTGGGTCAACGACGAACTCCAGCAGGACGAGACGACCGGCGACATGATCTGCCCGGTCGACCAACTCGTAGCGGCGGCCAGCGCCGTCGTCACCCTCGAACCCGGAGACGTCATCGCCACCGGTACCCCGGCCGGGGTCGGCGCCGGCCGCGGCCGCCACCTCAAGCACGGCGACGTCATCCGGGTCGCCGTGGACGGGCTGGGAGAGATCACCAACCGCGTCGTCGACGCGGAAAGGAGCCAACCATGATCTACGTGTCGCACCAGCTGCCGGTCAACGCGGCCGGGCACCCCCACCTGAACCGGGCAAATGTCTGGGACGGCCTGGTCATGAAGGCGAACAACGCGCTGCCGTTCGTACCGGCGATGACGTTCTGCAAGGTGATCCAGCGGCACAGCGATCGGGTGTTCGACCGCGACATCGACTTCCGCGGCCAGCGTTTCACCGAACGCATCACGCTGGAGGAACCGCACCGGGTCGTGTTCACCCGCATCGCCGGACCGGTACTGGGCACGATCGCGAACGAGATCGAAGGCGACGAGGACGACCTGCGCCTGCGGTTCAGCTTCGCGCTCGTGGTCGAGGGCGTCGAGGGTGGCTCCGCCGAGGAAGCCGGCTACGCCGAAGGCATGACCGGCGACTACCTCAAGGCGGTCGCCGCGACGGTGGCCGCGATGCGCCGGATCGCCGCCGGAGAAACGCCGGTACCGGCATGAGCGAGCGTCAGCGAGCGAATCATGGGCGCAGTGCCGTCGTGCCTCATGCGTCCGCGGAGCGCAGCGGAGCGGGCGCGTGAGCGGGCGTCAGCGAGCGAATCATGGGTGCAGTGCCGTCGTGCCTCAAAGGCGCGGGGCTGGGGCCGCATCGTCAACATGACGTCGAACGCGATCAGGTTGGTAATCCCCGGCTTATCCACTACATTGCGTCGAAGATGGCCGTCGTCGGCCTGACCCGCGGCCTAGCCACCGAACTCGCCGAGTACGGCATCACCGCGAACGCGATCGCCCCATCGCTGGTACGCACGGCGACAACCGAGGCCGGCCCGGAGGTGTTCTTCGAGGTGGTACCGCAGTTGCAGGCGATCAAGCGGGTACCGGTCCCGGGCGACCTCGCGGGTACGCTGGCGTTCCTCGTCTCCGACGACGCGGCGTTCATCACCGGTCAGACGCTCTACGTCGACGGCGGCCTGGTCCGCGCGGGCTGAGCGGTAAGGCCGAGCCGCCCCGTTTCAACGGGGCGGCTCGCTGTTGGCCAGGAACCTCTGCGGCGGCGGGGCGCCCCACAGGTGCGGCGGCACGTCCCAGTCCCCGGCGATCCAGCACTCGTCGATCTGGTCGATGTCGGAGAACCACTCGATCCAGCTGCCCCACGGATCGGGGTTGTAGTGGAAGAAGTTCGAGCCGATCGTGTGCCGGCCCAGTCCCCAGCCGGCGTCGTGTCCCTTGGCGCGCATCCGGTCGGCGCCCAGCGCGATCGCGTCGATCGACGGCACCTCGAAGCTGGAGTGGTGGAAGCCCGGGTGGGTACTGGAGATGAAGCCGAAGATGTGGTGGTCGCCCGGGCCGGCGTTGAGGAACGTCACCAGGTCCCCGTGGATCCGGTCGCTGACCGCGAGTCCCAGTACCGTCGTGTAGAACTCGGTCATCCGGGCCGGTTGCCGGGTGAACAGCAGGGTGTGCCCGAGGCGGCGCGGCAGGACGTCGTTGGTGGCTTCCCTCCACTGGGCCATCCCGATGCGCTGGCGGCTGGCGCCCGCGTTCGTCAGCACCTCGGCGACCGGGCGGGGCGGTACCGGAGCGGTGTCGAGCAACTGCACCGCCGTCCCGTCGGGGTCGCGGATCCACAGCCCGTCCTCGGCGGCACCGGCCGGCGGCTCGACCACCGCGGTACCGGCCCGCTCGAGCGCCTCCCGTGCCTGGTCCAGGGTGCCCGGCCGCAGCGTGAAGCAGACGTGGTGCAGCCGTTTCGCGCCACCCTCCAGCAGCCGTACCTGTTCCTGCGCCCGGCCACCGCACTGGGCCACCAGTGCGCCGTCCTTCTCCGTCGTCTCCAGGCCGAAGTCCTGCAGGAACCCGTCCGCGACGGCGAGGTCGGGCACTTCAACCGCGTAGTGGTGCAGTCCGGATATCACGGTCGTCCCCTTCACGCAGAACTGCATACAGTTTAGAGCGTGGAGCGGGATACGCAAGACCGCCTTAGTATCGGCTGCGGAGGCAATCGTGGCAGCGGTCGTAGCGTGGGCATGGCTCCGCGCCCGGGATCCGGGCCTGGTCACCGTCCGGCGGGCCGCCCGGGTCGCGATCGTGGCCTGCGTCGGCTTCTACGCTTGCCGGTACGGGCTGGGCAATCCGGTACTCGCGACCTATGCGCTGTTCGGCACCGTCGCGCTCGGCGCTCTGTCGCAGCTTCCCGGTACCGCGGCGCAGCGCGCCCGTACCCTGCTCGCCGTGCTGCCGGCCGGCGCGGTACTCGTCACCGCCGGTACCCTGCTGTCGATCACCAACTGGACGGCCGCGGCCGGCATGTTCGTGCTCGGCTTCCTGGTCACCTACGCCGGGGTCGGCGGCCCGCGGCTGGTCGGGCTCGTCAACGGCATGCAGTTGCTGTACATCCTGCCGTGCTTCCCGCCGTACGACCCGCACTCCCTCGGGTACCGGCTGGCCGGGCTGGCCCTCGCCGTGCTGCTGCTCGTGGTGGCCGAGCTGACCCTGTGGCCCGAGCGTCCGCCGGTGCCGTACCAGCACCGGCTCGCCCACGCGGTACGCGCGCTCGCCGACTGCCTCGGTGGCCTCGCCGACGCGGTGGACGGGGATTCCCGGGCCCGCGAACGGCTGGCCGCGCAGCTGACCGACGCGGCTGAGGCGGCCGAGGCGATCCGGCCGTCGCGGCTGCCGCCGATCCAGCGGCCGGCCTCGGCGGGCCGGCGGGACCGTGCGCTCAGCCAGGCCGGGGGGGCGGCCCGGCTGGCCCTCGGCCGTACCGTCGACCTGTTCTTCGAGGACGGCCCGCAGCCGCTGGGCGCCGGCGACGTCGCGACACTGCTGCGCCAGGCCGCCGCGAGTGCCCGGGCCGCAGCGGCCGCGCTGGACGGCACGGGATCCGCGCCGGACCTGGATCCGATCGCCGATGCGCTGGCCGGGTTCCGGGCCGCCCGGCTGCGGATGGTACCCGACGCGGTGCACCCCGACCGGCTGCGCCTCGGGGCGCTGGCGCTGGTGGTCGCGGACGGGGTGAAGGTCGTGGTCACCGCCGTCCGGGTGGCGACCGGGGCGCCGATCCACCCGGACCCGACCCCGCCGGGTGCCCAACCGGGACCGTTCTGGTACGCGTACCGGCCCACCGCAACCCTCTGGTGGCACCGGTTCCGGGAGAACCTGACGCCGCGCTCGGTGTACTTCCAAGGGGCGCTGCGGCTGGCGCTCGCGCTCGCGGCGGCCCGGTTGCTCGCCGGCCTGCTGGACCTGTCGCACGGCTTCTGGGTGCTGCTGGCCACGCTGACCCTGCTGCGCACCTCGGCCGCCGATACCCGCTCCGCCCTTCGGCCGGCGCTGGTCGGCACGGTCGCCGGCGCGGTACTGGCCGGCGGGCTGCTCGTGGTCGTCGCCGACCCGCAGGTGTACGTGATCGCCCTACCGCTCGCGATGCTGATCGGCTTCGCCGCCGGACCGCTGCTCGGTCCCGGTTGGGCACAGGCGCTGTTCACCGTGGTGATCGCGATGGTTTTCGCCCAGGTGGCGCCGCCGGACTGGCGGCTGGCCGAGGCGCGGGTACTGGACGTCGCGGTGGGCGCCGGGGTCGGGTTGCTGATCGGACTGTTCGCGTGGCCCCGCGGTGGCGCCGGGGAACTGCACCGGGCGACGGCGAACTTCCTCGCCGCGAGCGCCGCCGTGGTGCGCGAGACGGTCGCGGTGCTGACCGAAGCCACCCCGCCCGGGCCGGCGCTGCCGGTGGCGCGGGAGCAGGGCCGGCTCGCCGAGGCGTCCTACGCGCTGTACCAGAGCGAACGGCACGACCCCCGCACGGTCGCGGTGGACTGGCAGGCGACGCTGGTCGCCGGACACCACGTGGTACGCGGGGCGGAGGCGCTGCTGCGCTCATGCCCGACCGGCCGGATGCTGACCTGCCGGCGCCCGTTGACGGCGGCCGCCGCGACGGTCGCGGGCGGGTACGAGGAGCTGGCCGCGCGCCTGCGGCACGGTGGCCGCACGGCCATCGCGGTACCGCGGTTGCGCCCGGAGGCGTGGCCGGACGATCTGGGTACCGACCTCTACCACCTGGCCGACATCCGGGTCTGGCTCGCGGGCCTCGCGGACGACCTGGCCCCACCTGACCCAACCGTCCACTGCGGACGAACGGCGGGCGGTACCGGCGTTCGGCGGGTGAGTCAGCGCCGGGCCTCCACGCTCAGCGCAGCGGACCCTCGCCGTGGCCGTCGGGATCCTCGACCACGTGCATCGCGGCTTCCTCGGCGCTCGCGCCACCCGCGTCGACCCCGGCGTCGCGCGCAACCGAGTCGGCCTCCCGGTCCGCGCCGAACCCCTCGTCGTCGGCGATCAGCCGGCCGGCCCGCGGATCCTCCTCGTAGCCGCGCCGGATCAACTCGTCCTCGTCGTCGGCGTCCTCGGCGTACGGATCGACGTCCGGCTCCTCCTCGGCCAGGTGCTGCTCCAGCGACTCGCCGGCACGCTGCTCCGCGGCGGTCGTACCGAAGCGGTTCGCACCGGCCCAGCGGTCCGACGGCGCCACGCCGACATCGAGAGGATCGGCCACGGCGTCGTCGTCGAGCGTGTCGGAAGCGTCGAGCACACCCTCGTCCTCGATCGAGTCCCATTCCTCGGTGTCCTCGGCGGTACTGTCCGGGCGGTCGTTGCTGTCCATGCGGACTACGGTACGGCCCACCGCCACCCTCGGGTGACGCTGGGCTGACGGGCGCGCAACTGGTACCGGCGGCGGATCAGGCGAGAACGTCGCCGGTACGTACGGGCGACGCGGGACGGTCGCGTCGCGGGCGGTTCGTGGCACTGTCAGTTCTCCGGGCGGCCGGGCCCGGACCAGCTTTGTTTTCAGCGAAAACTTATTCCCGCTGAGTACCGGGTCGCAAGGGGTAAGCGGCAGCTTCATTGTTGTCGCCGGTAACAATTCGGCAACGTCACTATTGACATCGTTGTATCCCGGCTCCTACCGTCGGCGCTGGGTCCGGCTTGAACGGGACGGGCCCTGTCGGCAACTCGGGTCGGCCGGACCGGAGAGCCACACCGGCGCTGCATCCGTGGCCAGGCGAGCCACGGACCGGGCTCCGGTTGGCCGCGGGTTCGCGGTCGGTGCGACGGCGTCAGGCGAGCGGTCTCGCCAGCCGTGACCGGCGGCCAGGTCGGGTGACGACCGGCGTCCTCCGTCTGCGCCACGACGGGCGCGCCGGTCGCCCACCCCCGTACCGAAGGCCACCGTCACCGCACCCACCTGTCCCTCCAACGTTTCCGCATAGACGGCAGGCGCGCCGGCCTGCCGCTGGACACACCCGCGACCGGTGGCCGCAGACCGCACAGCGATCGTCGACCTGGAACGGATGATGACGATGCATCTCCTCAGACAAGTCCACAAACGCAACATGGCCGTAGCCGTGCTGTGTGCCGCCGCACTCGTCGGCAGCAGCGGGGCGTCCGCCGCCGCGGTACCGGCGATCTCCGGACCGCTCTACCTCGACGCGGGCGCGTCCGTCTCCGCGCGGGTGGAGGACCTGCTGCACCGGATGACGCTTCCGGAGAAGATCGGCCAGATGGACCAGATCGTCACCGGCGCCTTACGGGACACCACCAACCCGGCCAACGGCATGTGCCACAACGCGGGTGGCAACACCGATCCGCTGCAACCGTCCTGTTTGGACAATGTGCTCATCAAGAACTTCACCGGCTCGATCCTGGCCGGTGGTACCGACAACCCGGCCAGCAACACCGGCCGGGGCTGGGCCGAGTGGGCCAACACCATCCAGCACACCGCGATCGAGAACTCCCGGCTGCACATCCCGGTCATCCTCGGCGTGGACGCGGTACACGGCTTCGGCCACCCGTACCAGGCGCCGCTGTTCCCGCAGTCGATCGGGATGGGGGCGACGTGGGATCCGGCCGCGGCGCAGACCGGTGGCGCGGTAACCTCTCGTGGCCTCGCGGCCACCGGGTGGACGTGGGACTTCGCGCCGGTCCAGGACCTGTACCGGGACCAGCGGTGGGGCCGGGACTACGAGACCTGGGCCGAGGAACCGGTACTCAGCGCGGCGATGGGCGCGGGCTTCGTCGGCGGCCTGCAGGGTGCCGGCGGCGGCGGTATGCCGGCGGCCGCGACGGTCAAGCACTTCGCCGGGTACTCGGAGTCCATCAACGGGCATGACCGGGTCGAGGCGCAGCTGCCCATCCGGTACCTGCAGGACATGTTCCTGCCGTCCTACGCCGGTGCCATCAACGCGCACGCCGCCACCGTCATGGTGGATTCCGGCTCCATCGACAACATCCCGGCCACCGCCTCGCACTTCCTGCTCACCACCGAGCTGCGCGAGCGGCTGGGCTTCCAGGGCGTGGTCATCAGCGACTACGGCGACGTACCGGCGCTGGCCAGCAACTACCACATCGCCGCCGACTTCGCGGGCGCCATCGCCAAGGCGGTCAACGCCGGCGTCGACATGTCGATGACCCCGTTCGACTTCGCGGGCTGGCAGGCGGGCCTCCTCCAGGACGTGCAGAAGGGCCTCGTGTCGGTCGACCGGATCAACCAGTCGGTACGGCGGATCCTGCGGCTGAAGTTCGCGCTCGGCCTGTTCGACCACCCGTACGTCGACCCGGACAAGGCCGACGCGGCGGTCACCGCCGGCCGGGACGCCACGCTGAAGGCGGCGCAGGAATCGATCACCCTGCTGCGCAACGAGCACAACCTGCTGCCGCTGGCATCCGGCGCGAAGCTGGTCGTCACCGGACCCAGCGCCGACTCGATGACCAACCAGCTCGGCGGCTGGAGCGTCAGCTGGCAGGGCGTGTTCGGTGCCGGGCACGTGTGCTGCATGGGACCGCCGGACCAGATCCCGCCGGGTACCACCGTCCTCAAGGGACTCCAGGCTGCTGACCCGAACGTGACGTACGCGCCGGACCAGGCGGCCGCCGTGGCAGCCGCCGGCTCGGCGGACGCGGTCGTGGTCGCGGTCGGCGAGAAGGCCTACGCCGAGGGGCTCGGTGACAACCCGGCTCCGGCGCTGCCGGCCGGCCAGAAGGCGCTGATCGCGGCGCTGCAGGCGACCGGCAAGCCGGTGATCGTCGTGGTGATCGCCGGCCGGCCGCTGGGCCTCGGCCCGGCAGGCAACGCCCAGGGTCTGCTGATGGCGTACCAGGGCAGCACCGAGGCCGGTACCGCGGTCGCGGACGTGCTGTTCGGCACGGTGAACCCGAGCGCCCGGCTGCCGGTGAGCTGGCCGTCCGAGGCCGACACGCCTGGCGGTGACTTCTGCGGTACCTGCGCATCGCCGCTGGGCGACCAGCCGAAGTTCTTCGACCAGTTGCCGGACACCGGATCCGGGCAGGGACACAGCTACAACCCGCGGTACCCGTTCGGCTTCGGCCTGAGCTACACGACGTTCCAGACCAGCGGCCTGTCGGTCACCGGTACCGCGTCGCGCAACGGCTCCGTCGGCGTCACCTTCACGGTGGCGAACACCGGCAGCCGGGCCGGTACCGACGTGGTACCGGTGTATGTGGCGCAGCCGGTGAGCGACGTGGTGGTACCGCCGCAGCGGCTGGTGGCCTTCACCAGAGTCACCCTCGACCCCGGGCAGTCGAAGGTGGTCCACCTGTCGTTCCCGGTCTCCGTCCTCGCGGTGACCCCGGGCGACATCGACGCCACCGCCCGCCCGCGGGTGGAGCCGGGCGCCTATCTGGCGCAGGTCGGCTCCGCGTCGGCGGGCTTCACCATCAAGTAGGGCTAGGTCGTGGTCCCGGGTGCGCCCGCACCCGGGACCACCCGTCCTCAGCTCCTGCCCGCTTGAATGACGCGGAGTCCCGCCCCGGTCTCAGGGCCGGGGCGGGAGCTGTTGCACCGCCCAGCGGTTGCCGTCCGGGTCGCTGAAGAACACGAACGCGCCCCAGTCGAAGACCTGGACATCGCTCACGTCGACGCCGCGGCCGGCCAGCTCCGCGCGGGCCGCATCGATGTCGGTGACGACGAGCTGGAGCCCTTCGACGGAGCCGGGCGCCATCGTGCTGAGCCCGGTGCCGATCGCGATCGATGTGGGCGAGCCGGGCGGCGTGAGCTGAATGAACCGCACCCCGCCGCCGGGCTCGGTGTCGACGTCGAGATGGAAGCCCGCGTTCTCGGTGTAGAACGCGATCGCGCGCTCGACGTCGGAGACGGGTACCTGCACGAGCTCGAGCCGGAACTCCACGCTCCCGAGCGTACCTGGCAGGATTGGGTCGTGATGGAGGACGCATTGAACATCGACGTGTCGGTACCACCGAGCGGTCCCGGGTGCGCCGACTGCGAGTCGGCCGGCGGCTGGTGGCTGCACCTGCGGCGGTGCGCTGCCTGCGGGCACATCGGATGTTGCGACTCGTCGCCGGCGCAGCATGCCACGGCACACTGGCGCGGCACCGGCCACCCGCTGGTCCAGTCGTACGAGCCCGGCGAGGACTGGTACTGGGACTACCGCACCCAGGAGGCCTACAGCGGCCCCGGCCTGGCGCCCCCCGATCATCACCCGCTGGACCAGGGGGTACCGGGTCCGGCCGGCCGGGTACCGGCGGACTGGCAGCAACACCTCCACTAACGGCCCGATCCGCAGGCCTTGCGCAAGTTTCCCGGGCCGGCGCTTTCCGGGCCGGCGCTTCCCGGTCCGGGCGCGGCACCACTAGGGTGCGCAGCGTGGCGGGACTGCGCCGGCGCGCGCTCCTGGACGGATCCGCGGCCGCGGTACTGGCCGCTGTTGCCGGGTGCGCGCCGGACCACCAAGGTGCTCGACGGGGTCGCCACGACCGGCTGGTTCGTCGAGGACTTCACCCTCGCCGTGACCGGGCGCCGGGCCGAGGGGGCGGTGTTCCCGCAGTCGTTCGAGCCGAGCTGCCTGCGATTGAACCGGCTGGTCGACCTGCGGGCCGATCTTAGCCTGTGCCGCCGCCGGGCGCCTGCGCCGGCCCGATTCCGCTCTGGCACGATGGGCGCGCGGCCGTCGGGATCGGGAGAGGGAGCATGGGTGTGACCAACCACCACACGGGAACGAGCACACGCCGGGCCGTCCTGGCCGGCGCCGGTGCCGCCGGTGTCGCGGCCGCGGCCGGATGCGAGGGTACCGGCGGCGGCTCGGCGACGACCGCGAGCGGGATCAGAACCCGGGACATCCCGGTCGGCGGAGGGAAGATCTTCCCGGATCTGGACCCGGACGGCGTCGTGGTGACCCAGCCGGCGGCCGGCCGGTACCTGGCGTTCAGCGCCACGTGTACCCATCGGGGTTGCACGCTGCAATCCATCAGCAACGGTACGATCAACTGTCCGTGCCACGGCGCCCGGTACTCGATCACGGACGGTTCGGTGGTGCGGCCGGGCGACGGCATCCCGGCCGAAACCCACCCGCTGCCCCCGAAGACAGTCACGGTCTCCGGTGACCGGATCACCGTGAGCTGACGTTCACCACGCCACGTGTCCTCGCGTTTCCGGCATCCGGTATACAGAGAGCGTGGTCATTCCCGTTCACGACGTGAATCCGGTACGCCGCACGCCGTGGGTCACGTACCTGCTGATCGCCGTGAACGTGGTCGTCTTCCTGCTGACGCCGGCCGCCCGGAATACCGGGATGGCCGCCGTCGGGCCGCGTGAGCTGTGCCAGCAGGAGGCGTTCTACGACCGGTACGCGGCCATCCCGCGGGAACTGGTCGACAACAGGCAACTGCCGGCGACGCCGGACGGGGAGGTCGGCATCGGGCCGAACGGGCCGGGATGCGTGGTACGGCCGTCCGGGTACCACAAGATTCCGGTGCTGTCGGTGCTGTACTCGATGTTCCTGCACGGCGGCTGGCTGCACCTGCTGGGCAACATGCTGTTCCTGTGGGTGTTCGGCAACAACGTCGAGGACCGGCTCGGCCGGGTGCGGTTCCTGGTGTTCTACCTGCTGTGCGGGTACGTCGCGGCGTACGGGTTCGCGCTCGCCAACGCGGGCTCGGCCGCCCCGCTGATCGGCGCCTCCGGCGCGGTTGCCGGGGTACTCGGCGCGTACCTGATGTTCTTCCCGCGGGCGCGGGTGTGGAGTCTCGTGCCGATCCTGCTGTTCATCCCGTTGCGGCTGCCCGCCTGGCTGGTACTCGGCCTGTGGTTCGCGCTGCAGTGGGTGTACTCGGCCGGCTACGCGGTCTCCGCGGCCGGCTCGGTCGCCTACCTCGCCCACGTCTTCGGCTTCGTCTTCGGCTTCCTCGCGGCGATACCGTTCCTGCGCCGCCGGCCGCCCTACCCGTACCAGCGGGCAAGGCGGCCGGCGGGCTGGTGACGCTCAGCCGGTCGGGCCGGTGGCGAGGGTGACCTTGGCGGTGTGCGACTGCCCGTTCTGGTCGATCCAGCCCACCGACACGGTGTCGCCGGGGTGCTGGGCGTCCAGCAGCGTGGTCAGCGTCGTGGCGGAGTCGACCGCCTTGCCGTTCAGCGACTGGATCACGTCGCCCCGGCCCAGCCCGGCCGCCTCGGCCGGCGAGCCGGACAGCACCCCCGCCACCACGGCGCCCGAGGTGGACTGGCCGCCGCTGGCCCGGGTCTGCACGCCGAGGAACCCGGTCGCTCCAATGTGGACGGTCGACGAGGACCGGCCGGCCTGGATCTGCTTGGCGATCGTCATCGCCTGGTTGATCGGGATGGCGTACCCGTCACCGGAGCCGCCGGAGCCCTGGTCCTGGTACTGGAACCCGGCGGAGGCGGCGGTGTCGATACCGATCACCTGGCCCGACGTGTTCGCCAGCGGCCCGCCCGAGTCGCCGGAGACGACGTTCGCGTTCACCTCGATGAGCCCGGTCAACGTCTCCGCGGTACCGGCGGACTCGTCGCTGGCGGTGATGGAGCGGTTCAACGCGGTCACCGAGCCGGCGGCCGCGGCCGGCGTCCCACCGGTACCGCCGGCGTTGCCGATCGCGACCACGCTGTCGCCGGTGCTGACCTTCGAGGAATCCCCGATGGATGCGGTGGCCAGGCCGGACGCGTTCTGCAGCTGGATGACTGCGATGTCCTCGGAGCGGTCGTAGCCGACGACGGCGGCCTGGTACGTCTGCCCGTTGCCGACGTCGGTGACGGAGATGCTGGTGGCGCCCGCGACCACGTGGTTGTTCGTGAGGACCAGGCCGGACGAGCTGAGTACCACGCCGGTACCGGCCGCCCGCGCGTTCTGGTACCCCAGGACGGTGTTGATGTCCACGACGGCGGGGTCGACCTTCGCGGCGATGGCCGACACGTCGGCGGGGGTGCCCGGGTTGGCGGGAGCGGCCGGTGCGCCGGCGGTGCCACCGGGCGCGTTGTTCCACCCGGAGGAGCCGGCCGAGCGGACCGCCCGGCCGACGCCGATCGCGAGCGCGAGGCTACCGGCGATGAGCACGACGAGACCGATGACGATGGCGCCGATGGCCCACCCGGGCAGGCCGGTGCGCCGCGGCGGCGGTGGCGGCCAGTACGGCTGCTGCGGTGGCCAGTGCGGGGGCGGCGGTGGCGGCCAGCCGGGCTGGCCGGCCGGATAGGTGCCCGGGTGGCCGGCGCCCGGCCAGGTGGCGGTACCCGCCGGCGCGTAACCCGGACCCGGTACCCCGGGCACGGTCGGCTCGGGTGCTCCCTTGGGTCCCTGGTACGTCTCGTTCATGGCGGCTGCGCCCCTTTCCCTCGCGGCCCGTCGGGGCCGTGCTTCCAGTAGAGCTCGGGTGGCTGGGAGCTGGCTGGATGCCGGCTGGACGGCAGCGACCAAGTCCGGGGGAGTCCCGCACCGCCGGCCGGACAGGACCGGCCGGCGGTACCGCGACGGGTCAGTGCGCGCAGTCGGCACAGGCGTCCGCCTGCGGTATGGCGAGCAGGTGCGCGATCGGAAGCTCCGCCCCGCAGTAGAGGCAGGTGCCGTACCGCCCGGTGGACATGCGGTGCAGCGCAACCTCGATGTCGCCGAGCGCGCGGCGGGTCGCATCGGCCATGAGCTCGTCCACGTCGAAGTCACCGCGGTGGGCATCCGCGGCCAGCGGGGCGGTGCATCCGGACAGTTGCTGGGTGAGGAACTCCCGTTGCCGGTTCAGCCTGGCCCGCAGTTCGGGCAGGTTGGCGAGGAGCTCGGGCCGGCGCCGATCGGGCGTCGGCATGGTTGTGCTGGACATGATGGTGTCTCCCTGCCGGGTGTTGGACGGGTGGGGTGGGCGGGTCACCCGGCAGGCGGGGCCCGGCTCCGGGGCGGGGAGTGGGTCGACGGTACCGGTAGCTGCCGCCCGCCGGCCGGGTCGGCAGCGGACAGGACCACCGGTGCGGCGGTCGTGGTGGCCGCGACGGCCGGTACGCCGCGCCGATGCTGTTGCAGGGTCTGGTCGGACCGGCGAAGTGCGAGAGCCTGCGGGCGGTGCTGGTGGCCTTGCCCGACGGCGCCGGTACGGTGCGCCAGCGACGCGCTGCCGGGTACGCTGCGCAAGGCTCCGGCGAAGACGGTGAGCAGGATGAGGACGGCGAGGGCGAGGGTGGCCGCGACGGTTTGCCGCCGCCCTGCTCGTCGCACGAACTCACCTCCCGCGGCGGGTGTCCTCGCGTACCAGTTGCCGCCGTAGTTGCCGGCGCGCGGCCCAGACCAGGACGGCGGCGATCGGCAGCTCCACGAGCGCGGCGCTGACCAGGCTGACGGTGGTGTCGGTAAGGCCCGAGGCCGTGGTGACGTCGAACCACGCGTCGCACAGCAGCAGTACCGCCGTCACGAGCGCCGCGGTCGGCACCAGGTACTCGCGCCGGGCGAACACCCACGCGGTGGTGAAGAGGCTCACCAGCAGGATGACGTCGAACCCGACCCAGGCCACGTTCCAGTGGCCGGCGACGTACCGGTCGGGCAACCGGACCGCCAATGCGATGATCCATCCGACGAAGCCGGCCGCGGCGATGACGAGCGGAAGGACGAGCCGCCCCGGACGCCGCGTTCGCATCATCACGCCGGTAGTCATGGCTACCACCATCGGCTGGCGGGCTCGAAGGGCCATGGGAACCGCCTGTGACTTAGCTGTGTGCCGCAGAACACCAGGCGTCTAAGCGCTGCGCGACGGCGGCCCAGGCGGCGCTGGCCGGGTCGATGAGCGCGAAGTGCCCGACCCCGGGCAGGGCGAGCAGTTCATCCTGTTAACCGTAACCGTCCACAGCGTCCGCGGCCGCGGCCGCGACCTGACCAACCGCGTCGACATCGACTGGCGTACCAGCTGACCACCACCCGGGGCCGCGTCGGGCCGGAGGGGCTCGCACGTCGGCCGCCAACGATTGCCTCCGTGCTGTGGGGTGCGCGGGCGGTGGCGGGTTGCCCCGGCGACCGGAGTTGGCGTTGGCGCGATGTGCCCCCTCCAAGTTGGGCGTGGTTCCTCGCTCTTCCGGGTCCAGGCGGCGAGACACGATCCTGAGCAGGTCGGCGGCAGCCCGATCTCCTGGTGCCGGTGTTGTCGTCGTGTTGTCGTGGACCGCACCCGGGGTGGATCTCGGTTGCCGGCTCGGCTTGTCTAGAGCCTGGTGCCCCGTACCCTGGAGGGCGACGACCCGCACAATAAGTGCGGCCGGCGCCGAAGGGGAAGGGGCGCAAATGTTCGCGTTGGTAGTTCGATTCGACATTCGCGACGAGCAGGCGGCTCTTAGATTCGACGAGCTGACCGCCGAAGTGGTCGAGCAGATCAAGAAGCATGAGCCTGGCACCTTGGTCTACGCGACCAACGCCGTTGAGGGTGAGCCTCTTGCCCGTGTTTTCTTCGAGGTGTACGCCGATCGCGAGGTTGCGTTCAAGGCTCACGAGGAGGCTGATCATGTCAAGGCCTTCCATGCCGCCAAGAATCCACTGCTGGTCGATCACCGCGTCGAGTTCCTGTTTCCGGGCGCGGGAAAGGGCTTGCCGGGCAACTGATGGGCAAGCTCGACGCCTCGGCCGCCTCGCTCGGTAGGAAGATCGCCTTCCATCGGGCCCGGCGAGGGCTTTCGCAGCGGGACTTCGGCGCCATCATTGACCGGTCCGAGACCTGGGTCTCGCAGGTTGAACGTGGTGAGCGCCGCATCGATCGTATGACCGTGCTGCGACAGGTCGCCGAAGCTCTGGACGTGCCGCTGGGTGAGTTGGCTGCTGATACACCGATCTTGGCTGAAGCAAGCTCGCGACCGGCTCCCGCGTCAGCGCTGCGGATGCTGCTTTCCTCCAGTCTGACCCTGTCGCTGGCGGTCGCGCCACCGGCCACCAGCGTGCCGCTGGCCGAGTTGCGCGAGCATGCCGAACGCGCGTGGCGTCTGGCTCACGCGGCGGAATACGACGAATTGTTTCCGCTGCTGACCGACCTGTTGCCGCAGGCCGAGGCAACCGTCAGGCTCGCTAGGGGCGGCGCCTCCAAGCAGGCATTTCGGATCCTTGCCCGTGTCTATCACGCCGCCGCGGCGGCTCTGGTGAAGCTCAACGAATTGTCGGCCGCGTGGGTCGCCGCCGACCGCGCCATCGCCGCCGCCGAGCGGGCTGGGGATCGGCTCCTGATGGGTGAGGGCATCTTTCGGCTCACTCTGGTTTTCCAGGCGGGCCGGCAGTACGAACAGGCTGAGCATGCCGCATCGACTGGCATCGAAGCGCTAGAAGCAATCGCCCGGGCCGGGGTAAAGGAAGCGATCTCTCTACAAGGCGCGCTGCACCTCCAACTCGCCATCCTGGCCAGCCGGCAGAACCTTGCCGAGCAGGCGGTGGAGCGCTTGCGGCTCGCCCGTGTCGCTGCCCGCCGACTGGGCGAGGACCGAAACGACTACGACACCCAGTTCGGTCCGACCAACGTCGCGATCTACGAGGTAGCCGTGGCCGTCGAGCTGGGCGACGCCGGCACGGCCCTACGGGTTGCTGCCGCCATCGACGCCACCAACCTGTCTGCGGAGCGACAGGGTCGGCTACTGCTGGACGTGGCCAGGGCTCACCTGCAACGACGCAATCCCGGCGGTGCCCTCGCTGCGTTGCTCGATGCTGAACGAGTCACCCCGGAACAGACCCGGAGTCACTGGATCACTCGTAACCTGCTTCAGGACTTGGACCGCACCGCTCAGGGCCGTGACCCGCGTGTTCGCGAGCTGATGGAGCGCTGCCGCATCGTGGCACACTAACCATTTGCGCTGCATGAAGGCGTAGTGGCGAGAGACTCCTTGGCGGTTCGCTGACATGGGTCCGTGTGGTCAAGGTGAGTGCGCGTCCGGCCGCCCCGCCTTTCCGGGTACGCCGACCGGGGATGAGATGAGGTCTTGGGGGTCGGGCGGCCGGGCGCGCGATGTAGGTGCGAGGGAGGGAGGGTGTCGCGGATGTCGGTCGCGGTGACGCGGGCTGAGTTCGGTGATGTGGCCCGGTTGGCGCGGGTGGTTGCGGCGGCGACGTTCGACCTGCCGGTGTCACAGTTCTTGATCCCGGACGAGGACGACCGGCGGCGGATGTCCGGTGAGGTTGCTCGGATGGTGTATCTGCGACCGGCGTTGGCCGGTGGGGCGCTGTGGTGTAGCGCGGATCGGATGGCGGTGGCCGGGTGGCTGCGGCACAACCCGGGCCGGGCGGCCGAGGTGCATCCGCAGGCTGGCAGCGAGTTGCGGCGGCTGACCGGGCGGTGGTATCCCCGCTTCCAACGTTTGGCCGAGTTACTCGGCGAGGTACACGCCCCGCTGGCGGATCTGCCACATGACCGGCTGTCGGTATTGGCGGTGCACCCGGACCGGCAGCGCCACGGTTGCGGCGCCGCGCTGCTGGACGGCTACCACGAGCATCTGGATGCGATCGGCCGCCCGGCGTATCTGGATGCGGCCGGCCCGGAGTTGGTCGGCTTCTACGGCTATGTCGAGATCGGCGACCCGGTCCGGCTGCCCAATCGCGCGACGCTGCATCCGATGTGGCGCCCACCGACACCGCACGGCGACGTTGCCCTGCCCGTGTGGGTTGAGGGAAAGGAGGGATAGCGATGGACCAGCCACAGACCGGCCCCGACGACGCGGGGTTGACCGTCGCGAGCGGGCCGATGCCGCGGGAGATGGCGCACTGGTACATGGACCTGACCGACGGCCAGTTCGAAGCGCGCCAGCACGCCAACGGCCGGTGGTACCTGTACACTCCCCAGCCGGCCGAAGTGTCCGGGACGGCCGCGGTGCTCAGCGGACGGGTACCGCCGAAAGACCAGACGCGGTGACCATGCCGCACGCCACCGGTACCGAGGAGAACGACATGTGCGATACCGCCCTGACCCAGCTCAGCGTCAACCGCGTACCGCGCGCCGTCACGGCGCTGCACAGGCGGCGCCGCTGGTGGCGGCGATGAAGGTCTGGCAGATCGCGGTGCGGCTGCTGTGGCTCACGGCGACGCCATCGACGGGCCAGATGTCGAGGTGAAGCGTGCAATGAGCAGCACCGGCTGGCTGCTGTGGGACTGGACCTGGGTCGGCGGCCGCGACCGGTACGTCACGCTCAAGGCCGAACCTGAGCAACTGCCCCTGTCTTCACGAGCACCGCAACCCGGCAGGCGGTGAGCATGTACCCGCGACCCTGGTACTACTGGCGCGACGGTGTGCGGCTTGCCTCCTGTTGCGACCCGCACACCGCGCTGACCGTGGGTGACCTGCGCCGTGGCTGGGCGGATGTCGACGAGGCAACGCCGATTCTGGTGGCCCACGACAGCCGTCAGGTCGACTGGGCGCAACCCGTCCTGGTGCAGAACGAGATCGACGAACACGACCTGGCGGTGACCGGCGCCCACAGGCCTCGGCTACCCGGGTCGAGGTTCGTCCTGGTGACGGTCACACCACAGGTCAGCACGTCCGAGCAGAGGGAAGGGAAACCGTGATGGGTGCCTATCGCAAGGGGCAGCGGGTGAAGGTGGCCACGACCACGATCCAGCGCACGAGTGGTGCGGCGTGGCGGGGTGAGGAGGGGGAGATTGTGGCCGAGTCCGGTGACGGGTACACGGTGCGTTTCGGTAGCGGGTTCGTCGCGGATCGGGTGAAGGACAGCGACATCCAGCAGACCTGAACCCGGCTCCCGCACGCGCCTCGTGGCGTTGGCAACCGGGCCACCCTGACCCGCAAAGATGTAGGTGGCCCGGCTGGGGACTGAACCCCAGTTCTGTCCCCGGTACCTGATGGTACCGGGGCTGCTGTCGTGCTGTCCCGGCAACGAACACACGGGAAGGTTGCGGTTCGGTGGCTGAGCGCCCGGGGTGCCCTACATCACGGTGGCCGGGGTGGGCGTGGTGGAGCTGGGCCGGGTGACCCCGGACTGAGGTGCCCCGCTGTTTGATGGAGGCTACGATGCCTGCATTCCGGTCTCTGGACCCGGACTTTGATGTTGATTGTAGTAGCTGGCTTCGTACTCGCGGGTGGGATGTTGCCGCACCAGGAATGAAGCCGACGCTGGTTGTACCAGTCCACCCAGTCCAATGTGGACAGTTCCAGGTGTTCGAGGTTGCACCAGGGCCCGTGCCGGCGGACCAGTTCGGTCTTGTACAAGCCGATCACGGTTTCCGCGAGCGCATTGTCATACGAATCTCCGACCGTGCCAGCGGAGCAGTTCATCTCGGCAGGCGGCAAGTGTTGCGGTGTAACGGATCGACAGATACGGGGATCCGTGGTCGGAATGGTGGACGGCCTGTCCCTTGTGGACGTCCCGCTGCCACAGCGCCATCTCCAGCGCATCCAGGGGCAGGTCGGTGCGCATGTGGTCGGCCAGCCGCCACCCGACGATGAACCGGGAGTAGCAGTCGATGACGAACGCCCCGTACGCCTTGCCCGCCCAGGTGGCCACCTCGGTCAGGTCGGCCACCCACCGGGTGTTCGGGGCCGGGGCGGTGAAGTCGCGCTCGAGCAGGTCCGGTGGCACCGGCCGGGCCGG
>WNGL01002411.1_pt1 | contig 22680 bp, 20 predicted proteins | sample 5400591 | NCBI WGS metagenome assembly WNGL01 (sample SAMN13153377, study PRJNA577476) | soil metagenome | isolation source: 80 cm soil or saprolite under Garry oak tree replicate 1 | place: USA:California | collected 2016-06-15 | reverse complement strand
CCGGGAACCAAATCGGCGAACATCCAGCAGCAGAGTTATTTTGCCGATTTGGTGACAAAGGTACTCCTGCCGATGTTCAGGAAACGCGGCAAACCGTTCTTTCTTGTCTTCTGGTCCCGTGATCCCGATGGCACGCAGCACACCCAGGGCGACAGCCTGAATCAACTCAAGCCGGGAATCAACGGCCCCACATCGCTCGCAGCGATTAAAAATGCGGACGACGTCCTTGGAAAGATTCAAACGGCGTTGACCGAACTCGGAATGGCCGCCTCCACGAATATATTCGCCACAGCGGACCACGGTTTCTCTACCATCTCGACGGAAAGCGAAACCAGCCCCGCCGCGCGCGTCTCTTACAAGGACGTTCTTCCCGGCCATCTGCCCGCGGGATTTCTGGCATTGGATCTGGGGAAGGCATTGGGTCTACCCGTGTTCGATCCGGACGACAAGAACTCCCGAATTCTTCCAGGATCACATTCCGTTCGCGGCAATGGCCTGATCGGCGAAGATTCCACCCGGCCCGACGTCGTTGTCGCAGCGAATGGAGGCTCGGATCTGATCTATCTGCCTTCGATGGACCGTGACCTTGCGAAACGGATCGTACGCATTCTTTTCGAGCAGGACTACGTGAGCGGCGTTTTCGTGAACGACGGCTTGGACCGGATTCCCGGCACTCTACCGCTATCCGCGATCAAGCTGAAAGGCCGCAGTCTCACACCGGTACCCGCGCTTGTGGTGAACTTCCGGACCTTCGATAGTGGTTGCGGCAAGCCGTCCAACTGTGGTGTCGTCGTTGCCGATACGTTTTATCAGCAGGGCCAAGGCCAGCACGGCAGTTTTGGCCGCGCCGATACGTTCAACTTCATGGCCGCAGTTGGGCCCGACTTCAAGCATGGCTTCGTGGATCCAGCGCCGGTTAGCAATGCGGACGTCGGCCAAACGCTCGGCGAAATTCTTGGACTCCGAATCAAGCCACGCGGCAGGTTGGTTGGCCGCGTCATCCGCGAAGCCATGCCCGGGGGCACAACACCGCGTTTTGCAGCCCGGACGCTCGTCTCAGAACCGGGCCACAACGGCCTGGCGACAATCCTTAATTACCAAATTCTGGGCGACACGAAATATTTCGATGCAGCGGGCTTCAGTGGGCGCACGCTGGGATTGACGACTCCTCCGGGAAGATAGCGGCGCCCTCCATCCCCCTCCTCTGCGAGCTCTGCGAGGAGGGGAATATGGGGTCAGTAGCGGTTGGCGATAGGCAGCTCCTTCGCCGGATAAAGCGAAATGATTTTCGCTCCTTCGGGTGTCAGAACCACCATCTCTTCAATGCGCGCAGCAGAAATTCCGTCGGTAGCTGGGCAGAAGGTTTCAACTGCAAAGACCATGCCTGCTTTCAGCTCGTAAGGTTCGATGAATGAGTTCAGCCGGGAAATGAGCGGCCGCTCGTGGAGGCCAAGTCCGAGCCCATGGCAGAAGTTGAGACCGAATGCCGCCATCTCACTTTCGAAACCGATATCGGAGGCTTTGGGCAACTGTTCGGCGGCCTTGTCGGTGCCGAGGCCCGGCTTGAGCATGGCGATCGCGTCGTCCATCCATTGGCGCGCGCGCTTATAGGCATCGCGCTGCGATTGCGTCGCGCTGCCGACGGTGAATGTGCGGTAATAGCACGTGCGATAGCCGATGAAGGAATGGATGATGTCGAAATACGCCTGATCGCCCGGACGGATCAGCCGGTCGGTGAAGTTGTGCGGATGCGGGCTGCAGCGCTCGCCCGAAATCGAATTGATCGCTTCGACACAATCGGATCCCATTTCATACAAACGTTTCGTTGCGAGCGCGACGATCTGGCTTTCCTTCACACCGGGCTTCAGTTCGGCCGCAATATCCTGGTACACTCCGTCCACCATGCTCGATGCGATGTTCAGCAGCGTGATCTCGTCGTGGCTTTTGATCTCACGCGCAGCGAGCATCATCTGCTGGCCGTCGCGGACCTCGATGCCTTGTTCCTGCAGGGCGAACAGCATCGGGGGTTCGCATACGTCGAGGCCCAGCGGCATATCCTCGACGCCCTCCTGCTTGAGAAGGTCTTTGATTTCCTTTGCGGCTTGTTTGAATAAGCCGACCTCGGGTCCGATCGCTCCCCGCATTCCGGGATTCCCGGCGCGAATATGATCCTCGTGCAGCCATGGACAATAAATGCGATGATGACGCGCCGCCGATCCGAAGTCCCAAACCCAAGGATCGCCGGTTCCCGTCAGCAGGCAATACCGGATCAGCTTGTCACGAGCCCATTCGCCGATAACAGTGCTCGAGATGTAACGGATATTGTATTGATCAAAAGAGAGCATCGCGCCCATGCCGGACTTTGCCAGCGCCTCGCGCGTGCGGGCGAGCCGATACCGGTGCAAACGCCGGAAGTCGACGCGCTCTTCGAAATCCACTTGCGTCGTTCCGGGAGCCTGAAGCGGCCGGTGCCACCGGTGCCCCGGTTTGAGATCGTCTTCGTTGACGGGCAGGAATTCGGGCCTGTTGAGTTTCTTTGCCATGATTCCTCTTTTTAAGTCCCGCCATGGGTAATGTCGACTCCACGGAACCGTCCCCGCGCAGCGCAAGCGCGATAGCGCGAAGCCTCAAACGTAGAGTCAACATCATCCGGAGCGGGAGTTAGATCCATTGATCCATTGTCCCGGCGTGCGCAGCGCGTCGGCCAGATCGTTGAGAAAAAGTGCTGCTTGGGCGCCGTCGACGACGCGATGATCACCGGAAAGCGTCAGTGTCATCATCGGGCGGACGGCGGGTTGACCATTGAGCGCAACAACGCGATCCGCGATGCGCCCCACAGCGAGAATCGCGGCCTGAGGCGGCGCGATGATGGCGTTGAACGCATCGACGTTATACATGCCGAGATTGGTGATCGTGAATGTGCCGCCGGCTACGTCGCCCGGTCTTAGCCGTCCGTTACGGGCGCGATCGGTCAGTTCCTTCCGCTGAGATGCAATCTCAGTGATCCCTGTTTTGTCGGCATTCGGAATTACTGCTCCAACTACACCATCCTGAACTGCCATGGCAACACTAATATTGATGCTGGAATTCAGACGGATGGCGCCGCTGTCCCATGTTGCATTCAGCTTCGGATGTTTTGTGAGCACTCTCGCGACGAGCGCAACCAGGAGATCGGTGTGGGTGACGGTTTTAGACCCCAACGTTTCGCGGAGTTCGATCAAGCCGCCGGCATCCACGTCCCGAACGAGGAAGAAGTGCGGAACTTGAGTCCAGCTTTGAGTTGTGCGCTCGGCCATTAACCGGGCAACGGCGCTGAGCGTGGAGGGCGCTGCGACGGGCGTTGCGGCGGGCGGGGCTTCGGCGGCTTTGAGAACATCTTCGCTCGTGATGACGCCATCGGGCCCTCGGCCAACGATTTTCGTTATGTCGACACCTTTCTCTTTGGCGAGGCGGCGCGCCTTGGGAGAGATTTGTGGAGAATTGGAACCCTCGCTCTGTTCTGTAGGGGCGGTCTGCGACCGCCCAGGGCGCTCATAGAGCGCCCCTACAGCCGCACGGGCCGCAGGAGGCGCCGCAAGCGGCTCTGCCGGAGGTTGTTCGCCGGGCGAGACGAGCCAGGCGATGGTCTGGCCCACGGGAACCACATCACCTTCGCGCGATTTCACGCCAGCAAGGACGCCGTCCGCGGTGGCCTCGACTTCGACGACCGCCTTATCCGTCTCCACTTCAAGAAGGATCTCGCCTTTGCTGACGGTATCGCCTTCTTTTTTCAGCCAGGAGACAATCTTTCCGGTTTCTTGCGCCATTTCGAGCGCAGGCATCACGATGCTGGTAGCCATTATCGGCCGCAAAGTGCTTTTGCCGCTTCGAATACCGTCTGTTCGTTGGGAACAGTCGCGTCTTCGAGCGGCGGTGAAAATGGAATGGGAACGTGCATCGCTCCGATACGCTTTACCGGCGCTTCCAGATCGAAGAATGCCCCTTCGGCAATCACGGATGCGATTTCCGCCGTCACTCCATATCGTCCATATCCTTCATCGACGACGATCACGCGCGAGGTTTTCTTCGCGGATGCGATCAGTGCCTTTTCGTCCAGCGGCCAGACGGTGCGAGGATCGATGACTTCCGCGCTGATGTCGTGCTCCTCCAGCATTTGGGCCGCGCCTAACGCAACCTGCACCATGCTGCTCGTCGCCACGATAGTGATGTCCGTGCCCTCGCGCTTCACGTCAGCGACGCCAAACGGAATCGTGTAGTCCTCTGCAGGCACGGAGCCCTTCAGCTTGTACATCATCTTGTCTTCGAAGAAGACCACCGGATTGTCGTCGCGAATCGCGCTCTTCAGAAGACCTTTCGCGTCGTACGGTGTCGATGGCAATGCGACCTTCAATCCGGGAATGTGGCAAAACCATGCGTGCAGCGACTGCGAGTGTTGCGCAGCCGACCGGCGGGTCGCGCCGAGCGTGGCGCGCATGACCATTGGCACCTTCCACTTGCCGCCGGACATGTAATGGACTTTCGCGGCCTGGTTCACCATCTGGTCCATGACGAGGGTGGAGAAGTCGCCGAACATGATATCGACGATGGGACGCATGCCCGTCATTGCGGCGCCGACGGCAATACCTGTAAATCCGGCTTCGGATATCGGCGTATCCAAGACGCGTTCTGTGCCGAATTCGTCGACCAAACCTGTAAGGACCTTGAACACGGTGCCCGCTTCCGCTATGTCTTCACCGCAAATGAAAACGCGAGGATCGCGGCGCATTTCTTCCGCCATGGCTTCGCGGACTGCTTCGGCCATTGTGAGTTCTCGAGTTTCAGGCATAAACGTCCTGGTCCGCTTTGTCCGGAGCCGGATAGGGAGCAGCGATCGCAAATTGGACCGCCTTCTCCACTTCCGACTTCACTTCCGATCGAATCTGATCGAAGCGAGCGCGATCGGCAAGATTCTGAGAGATCATCCAATCACTGAGTAAATGGATCGGGTCCCGCTCGGTCTTCCACATCTGCTCTTCCTGCTTCGACCGATAGTATTCACGATTGATGTCGCCGACGTGGTGTCCCATGAACCGATATGTGTTGCACAGTAAAAACGTTGGGCCGGCGCCCAAGCGAGTTCGGTCCACGATCGTCTTGGCCATTTGGTAAACGGCGCGCACGTCCTGTCCATCCACCGTTAGGGCGGGCAGACCGAAAGCTATGGCACGCGTCAACATATCACCTGCGGCCGTTTCTGAATTATGGGTGTATTCGTTATAGAGGTTGTTTTCGCAGACGTAGACGACGGGAAGTTTCCAAAGTGACGCCATGTTCATCACTTCATACAGCAAGCCTTGTCCAAGCGCGCCGTCGCCGAAGAAGCACACCGCGACTTGCCCGGTCTTCAAACGTTTCGCGGAAAGGGCCGCGCCCGTCGCGATTCCTGCGCTGCCGCCGACGATGGCATTGGCTCCGAGGTTTCCCGTATCCGGGTCCGCAATGTGCATGGAGCCGCCCTTTCCTTTACAGTAGCCGGCTTCTTTGCCGAGCAATTCGGCAAACATTCTGTCGAGTGCAGCACCTTTGGCGAGACAGTGTCCGTGGCCCCGATGGGTGCTCGTGATGTAATCGGCCGGCTCGAGCGCCGCACAGACGCCAACGGCAACCGCTTCTTCGCCTATATAAAGGTGGGCGAGACCGGGCATCAGGGCGCGAGTATAGAGGTCATTGACCTGCTCTTCGAAGAGCCGGATCATGACCATCCGCCGGTACATGTGAAGCCACTGTTGCGCCTCAATTTCGGACTGAGTTTTTGGCCGATCGACAGCGGTTGTCATTTTGAAACTCCAGATATCTTTTCCAATACCTTGAAGATGATCGCGAAGTCTTGCTCGGCAAGGCCCATGGCGCGCGCAGCCGTGAGGAATTCATTCGCGATGGAAGTTGTCGGCAGCGGCACTTGGACTTGCCGGCCCAGCTCCAGAGCGAGCTGCATGTCCTTCTGCATCATGTTCACGTTGAACCATGCCTCATCGGGCATCTTCAACACGAACGGTCCGCGATATTGAAGCATCGGCGACGCCGCGACGCTGTTCAAGAGCACCTCCAGGGCAACTTCCCGCGGGATTCCGCTCTTTTCGGCAAGTAAAACGCCTTCAGTGAAGGCCAATAGCTGTACGGGCAAAGCGAGGTTGGTCGCAATCTTCATCACGAGGGCCAGTCCATTTTCGCCGACGTACGTGACCTTCGGTCCAAGATCGAGCAGCAGCGGCTTGACGCGCTCAAACGTCTCCGGCCGGCCACCGACCATGACGGAGAGCTTTCCCTGTTGGATCGTGAGGACGCTTCCCGACACAGGCGCGTCAACCATGTCAGCGCCCGTTTCGCGAACTCTAGCCGCAAGAGCGCGGGAGACGGCGGGACTGGCGGTGCTCATGTCGATCCACACTTTACCCGGACCGAGTCCCTCGATGATGCCGTTCGGACCTTCAGCAATTCGGGAGAGCGCTTCGGAGTTCGTCACCATTGAAAGAACGAAATCCGTGGAGGCGGCGACGGCACGCGGAGAATCGGCGAACTTCAGCCCTTTATCAATGAGCCACTGTGCTTTGGAACGCGTTCGGTTGTAGCCCGTGACGGAGTGGCCTTTTTCGACGAAACGATTCACCATCTGGCCGCCCATCGTCCCCAAACCGACATATCCGATATTTGCCATTTACTCCACCCAAACCGTCTTGATATTCGTAAACTCCCGTATCCCGTGGACTCCAAGCTCGCGGCCGTGGCCGGAGGATTTTACACCGCCAAAAGGCATTCGAGGATCGGAAACCACCATCTTGTTGATGAAAACCATTCCGGCCTGGATCTCGTTTTCGAACTGTTCGCGTTCCTGGGGATCGTTGGTCCAGGCGCTGGCGCCCAGTCCAAATCTGGAATCGTTGGCGAGCCGGATGGCGTCATCAATATTCTTCACGCGAAACACGGAAGCCACAGGACCGAAGAATTCCTCACGATAGGCGGGCGAATCTTTCGGGATGTTCGTCAGGACGGTCGGCTCGTAATAATTTCCAGGACGTTCGATGGGCCTGCCGCCGGTTAAGACACGCGCGCCCGCCTGGATTGTCTTCTGAACGTCGGCGTGAAGCGATTTCACCGCATCGGCCGTGGAAAGCGGGCCGAGCTCGGTTTGCGGATCCATCGGATCGCCGACTTTGAGGGACTTCATTCTGGACACGAAGCCGCTTTCGAATTTTTCGGCGATTTCGTCCAGGACGATAAACCGCTTCGCAGCAATGCACGACTGCCCGTTGTTGATAATCCGGGCTTCCACGGCAGTCGCGATGGCTTGATCCAGACTTGCATTACGAGTAACGATGAATGGATCGCTGCCGCCTAGCTCCAGTACGACCTTCTTTATGCGTTTCGCCGCAGACACACCCACCTGAATGCCCGCACCTTCACTACCGGTCAATGTGGCGGCAACGACGCGATCATCCGACAAAACCGCATCGACCTGCTGTGCGCCGATCAGCAGGGTTTGGAAAGCCCCCTGGGGAAAACCGGCTTGTGACAAAATTTCTTCGATCTTGAGCGCGCATTGCGGCACATTGGACGCATGTTTCAGCAGTCCGACGTTTCCTGCCATCAATCCCGGAGCAACGAAGCGGAAAACTTGCCAGAACGGGAAATTCCACGGCATCACCGCCAAGACGACTCCGAGCGGTTGATACCGAATAAAGCTTTTCTTTGCAGGCGTTTCGACAACTTCATCGGCTAGAAACCGTTCGGCGTTCTCGGCATAGTACCGGCAGACCCATGCACATTTGGCCGCTTCAGCGACAGCCGACTTCAATGTTTTGCCCATTTCTGTCGTCATCAGGCGGCCGAGCGCCTCTTTTTCAGCTTCCAGAATCTCGCCGGCTCGAGCCATCATTCGGGCACGTTCACTGAATGAAAGTTTTCGGAATTTTGAAAATGTATCCGCGGCAAGCTGCAGCTTTTTCTCGATTTGGGCATCCGAGAGCGGTTCGAACGTTTTCAGAACCTGTCCCGTCGCTGGATTAATGCTTGCAATCGCCATAATGGTTTTGCTTCTCCTTCCGAATTGGACCAGACTAGTCGAAAAGTCCGTTGCGGATCAAGCAGGCTCCTGAGATACCATCGTTAATTCAAAAACCAATGTCGACACCTACCCGCTCCCCGGAAGACGAGAAAGAACAAGCGGCGATACCGCCGGAAACATTCGCGGCTCTGCATGCTGAGATCGCGCGACTGTTGACGGAGCTCGAGGCGCTCGGAGCAGGCCTCAAACAGAACTTTGAGCGGTCGATATCGACCGTTGCTGTCGCTGTTGAGGACCAGATTAAGCAGGCTGTACGTGCGGCCGAACGCGTAGCGCGGACGCAAACGCAACTGGAACTCCGTACAAAGTACGGCAAAGAGTTCGAGATGGCTATGGCTGAAACGGCGTTGATGGAGCGCCGGCTTCAGATTGCGAACAAACAGTTCGAAGAGCAAAAGCGCAATACGGCGGCGAAGCTTGAGGAAACCGAACAGGCTCTCAGCAAATCTCAAGCCGATTACCGCCAAATGGCCGATGAACTACGGGAACTCCAGGATAAGCTGCAACAGGCCGCCGAGAAGCTGTCCGCAAGCGAGCAGAGTCTTGCCGAAGCGCAGGCTCAGACCCGTCAGCTCAGCGCGGAAAAGACCGAGATTGAAACAAGACTCCAACAGTCCGAGGACAAGCGTAGCGAAGCGCAGCAATCGGTTAAACGGCTGCTGGCAGACACGGGTCAAGCGGAAACGGGAAGGAAAGAGCTGGAAACTCAGCTCAAGGAAGCCCAAAGGCGGCGCTCGGAGGTAGAGGAAGCCCTTATCAAATTGCAGGCAGAGTTGAAGCTTACAGAGGCTGAAGCTTCAGCGGCAAAGGGTGAATTTGAAACCCGGCTGAAGGAAACGTCTGCCAGTCTTTTCGAAACCGAGCTCGCTTTGGGCAAGCTCCGTATGGATTTCAATCAGCTTCAAGGTGAAAACCAGCGGCTGGAAAGCAAGCTGGGCGATGCCGCGGCACATCGAAGTGATGCCGAAATCCGCCTGCGGGAGGCAGCCGAACGCTTTGCCCTGGCCGAAGAATCGATCTCGTCGTTGCGAGAGGAAACAAACCGGGCAAACGCAGGACGCACAGAACTCGAAGCCAAGCTAAAAGAAGTTACAAAGAGCCGCGCGGAACTTGAAGAACGGTCAAATCAGACTGAGGCGGCGCGGTCGCAACTCGAGGCGCAGTTAAGGGTCGACCGCGATCGCTGTTTCTTTTTCGAACAAGAGGTCCAAAAGCTTGAAGCAGAATTGCGAGCGGCCAAAGCGGCGTCCGCCGCGGCTGCTCCTTGGCAGGAAATTACAGCACCGGGTTTGGGTTCCGGCTTGACGACTGATTCCTCGAAGATACTGGAGGAGGTGGCTCGCAGCGAAGTCAGGCTCGCTGAAGTCCTCAAGCTGATCGACGATCCGGCGTCTGCGCTTTCCACAGTCATGCGTAAAAACGTCGAGAAAACTGAGATCGAGGCTTACCTCAGGGGTATTCGCTTCGCTACCGGTGAGACTGAATCCAACTAGGGTGATTGCCAGCCCCACATGTCAACTGTTAAATGGCTTGTTGTGCGATGTCGAATGTACTTGTTTCAACTACCAGATTACCGAATGACCCATTGACCAGGTTGCCATTTGGCGGTTTGGTAATCGCACCAAGTGCATTCGACATCGCACAACAAGCCATTTTACAGCTAACATTTGTGGCGGGCCCGTACCACTCGCCCTTAAACATTGCACCTACTTCTCATTTTCATCTATCCTCTCGGCTACGATTGCTGAAATAGGAAGGTATAAATGATGCGTCTGATTCCATTTGTTCCTTTTGTGCTTATCGCAGTTGCCTCACTGGGGGTGGAGGCCGGGCAGGTCCGCTCGATCTCGGACCGTGTGTACTCCGATGCGCAGGCATCGCGTGGGCAGGACATTTACAAATCGCAATGCGCCGAATGTCACGGCAATGCAATGGAAGGAGTGAGCGGGCCGCCGCTCGTCGGCGGCGATTTTCTCGCGAACTGGAGTGCGCGGCCCTTGACGAATCTTGTGGACAAGATTCAGAAGACGATGCCGTTCACGTCGCCCGGAAGTCTTTCGCGGCCTCAATCCATCGATCTCGCTGCGTACATTCTCCGGAGCGGAAAATTTCCTGCCGGGCAAACAGAACTCAATGAGGCCGCGCTGGCTCAGATTGGGTTTCCGGCGGCGCAGCCGTCTGCCGCGCCTACTGTGACGTCCTCCGGCGGTTCTCTTCCCCCGCCTGAGGGAAATCTGGCGGAGTTGATGCGGGCCATTGCCTTTCCCAATGCGAACATCATTTTTAATACCCAGCTCAAAGATCCGGGAGCCCAAGCGAAAAAGGAACTGGCGAAATCACCTTTTGACTACGTTGAGTGGGGAGCCACCGTTTACCCCGGATGGCTGGCCATTGATCAGGCCGCCGTTGCGCTTAGCGAGAGCGCGCCTCTTCTCTTGACTCCCGGACGCAAATGTCAAAATGGCCGGCCCGTACCCGTCGATCGCGCCGACTGGAAACAGTACGTTGCGGCCTTGGTAGAGGTGGGGAAGCTCGCTCATCAGTTGTCACAAAAGAGAGACTACGACGCGTTCCTGGACATCAGCGAAAAATTGAACGACGCGTGTGCAAACTGCCACAAGGTTTATCGGGACAAGGGGGGTGCGGAAGGGAGCGGAGCAACCCGATGCCAGTAATTGAAGGAGGGCGAGCATGCGATTAAAATTAGCTTTTGGTCTTGCGGCGACCTGTGCCGTTGTGTTCATTTTGCCGGCGTGGTCACACCATTCCCACGGCAATTACGTCGACACGTTCATGGACATTGAGGGTATCGTCAAGGAAGTACACCTGATCGTCCCCCATTCCTGGGTCTACTTAGAAGTCAAGGATGCCAGCGGCGAACCGCAAATCTGGGCTTTGGAAGCAACCGGCCGCGCCGGCCTTCAAAGAGCGGGCGTGACGGCCGATACCGTCAAGCCCGGCGACACCGTCAAGGCACGATGCCATCGCCTCAAGGATGGATCTAACGGCTGTCTTTTGGGATTCCTGAAACACAAGGACGGCAAGGTCGTCGACTGGGACGGCAATAACGCGCCCGCGCCCACAGATTTTTAGCCAATTCGGGGACAGACACCTCAATCACCCAAATTCAACAAGAGCCTTGCAACGAATTTGGGTGATTGAGGTGTCTGTCCCCGAATTGGCCCCCCTGGGAGTCGAATCTTCCTTATGAAAGTCGGTTTCATTGGCTTAGGCCGCATGGGCAAAGGAATGGCCCGCCGCATTCTCGGCGGAGGTCACGATCTGGCCGTTTACGACATTGTGCGCGAAGCGACCACGGAGCTCGGCGCGGCAGGCGCGAGAATCGCGTCATCGGTTTCAGATGTGTCCAAAGGATGTGACGTGGTGATCACGATGCTGGTTGAAGATGAAAGCGTGATCAACGTGGCTCTTGGTCCCGGCGGGATAAGGGACTCGTTTCCGCCGGGATCAATCCATCTGGCGATGGGGACATACGGAGTGGCTGCGATTCGAACTTTGGCGGATGCTCATGCGAAAGCGAATCAAGTTCTGGTGGCCGCCCCCGTTTTGGGCCGCCCGGACCTTGCGGCTTCAGGCCAACTTGGAATCGTAGCTGCCGGTCCCTCCGGCGCCGTGCGGCGATGCGATCCGCTGTTTCAAGTCATTGGCCGCCGGACTTTCGAGGCGGGCGAGAAGCCGGAATTTGCCACGGCGATCAAGTTGGCCAACAATCTCGTGCTTGGCGCTGCTATCGTGGCGCAAGCGGAGGCGTTCTCGCTTATACGCAAATACGGAGTCGCACCGCAGGTCATGTACGATGTGATGACCGATGGATTATTCGCCGGAGCACCGGCGTATAAGGGTTACGGCAAGACGATGGTCGATGAAACGTACGACAAGGTCGGATCTCCGGTTCAAGTCGGAATCAAAGACGCCAATCTGATATTGGCGGCAGCGGATCTGGCTCGCGTCCCACTACCGACCCTGGATATTTACCGCGATCGTCTTTTGGGTGCGATTGCACACGGCGATGGAAACAAGGACCAGGCGGTTCTCGCGCGAGAGCAGGCGCGAGCATGCGGGCTGGAATAAGTACAGTTAGCAATCAGGAGCAATCATATGGATCTGGGCAAAGGTCTCGGCCATCTGACATATTCGACACTGGTTCATCCCGGCGACAATTGGAGTGAAATCTGGAACAGTCTGACGACATATGTTCCCAAAGTGAAAGAGCGCATCGCGCCAAAGGAACGATTCGGTGTGTCCTTGCGCCTGGCGGCGGAGTCGGCACAAACGCTCGTCAGCAATCGGGCCGAGCGCGACAAGCTGAAGAGGTTTCTCGACGACAATGACATGTATCTCTACACGGTGAATGCGTTTCCTTACGGTCCTTTCAAGGGACGCATCGTCAAAGAGCAAGTCTACGAGCCGGACTGGCGCACCGAAGAACGGACGCAATACACAATCAATGTTGCTGAGATCCTGGCGGATGTCGCGCCCGAAGGAACGACGCCCTCGATCCAGAGTCCACCTCTCGGGTTCAAGCCGCGCGTCACCGGACCCGAGGTCGTTGCCGAATTCACGGAACATGTGCTGCGCGTTGTGGCGCACCTCGTGGAACTCCAGGACCGAAGTGGCCGTACTGTTGGCCTGGCGCTCGAACCCGAACCGTATTGCTTCCTCGAAACGACCGACGAGGTCGTGGACTATTTCACCCATCACCTGTATTCGGGAACGGCTGCGGCCAGGGTTGCGAAGCTTGCCGGAATTCCAATTTCCGAGGCGCACTCAGCACTGCGGCGTCATCTGGGCACGGTGTTCGACATTTGCCATCAAGCCGTCGAATACGAAAACATTTCGGTCTCGCTGCAGAAGCTCGTCGATGCGGGCATTCCCGTTTTCAAGCTGCAGGAGGCAGCCGCCATTTACGTGTCCCAGGTGACTGAGAAAGCCATCGACGTGTTGCATCGCTACGCTCAAACCATTTATCTGACCCAGACGCTGGAGAAAAAAGACGGCAAGTTCACGATGTTCCTCAATCTCGAAGACGCGTTCGCCGCGTGGAAGTCGAACCCGGGTCCGCGCGAATGGCGGACACATATTCACGTGCCCGTGTTTTTGGATGACCTCGGACCTTTTCGGACTACGCGCTTTGCTATTGAGGATGCTCTCCGGTTCCACAAAGCCAATCCGGTGTCTCGACAGCTCGAGATCGAGACGTATACGTGGGACGTACTCCCGGACAGCCTCAAAACCGGCGATATCGTGGATTACGTCTGCCGTGAACTCGAATGGGTGCAAGGCCAGTTACTCTAAGAAATGACAACTGAATATTGAGCAGTGAACAATAAACATTTCTCCAAAAATGTTCATTGCAAAATCCATCTGGCAAATTTCTTGTCAACCTGAACCGCGTGGAGTAGCAGACTGTTACAGGCTCGCGGCCGATCGGCTGAAAAACGTATCGCGGCGTCTCAAAATTTATTGTTGACAGAAGCACATGCATATTCGATATACCGGCTCTAGTCCAGTGGATTAATCGCTGGGGCTAATCCGGCGGTAGCCTGGATGCGGACCACCACGCTTGTGCCGACCTCCTGAGAAATTCTCATTCGTTCATGCAGACGAGTATTGGCGCTGTACGCGAGATTTCTTCGTTTAGGGTCCATTGACCGAAGCGACGTAGCGGATGACTTTTCTGTCGTGGCGCCTGATCGAGGAAAGCAAAGCCGCGGGCTTCAACAGGATAGACTTGGCCGTTCCGATTTGGAAAGTAATGATGTGTCGATCAGCAAGGACAGGTTTGGTACTAGAAGAAAATTGATTACGTAAGCGGTACCAGAATCCTGCCAGACAGTCCACGATTCCGTGGGATTCCAAACCAATTCGACAATTTTTCTCAACCCAGCGCATACCGGCACAATCGCGTAGGTATTTCCGTTGTTCTGCGATTGGCCAGTGGGGTGCGCACATATGGAGACCTGTATGAGTTTCATTTTCCGACTTGTGGCCATTCTCAAGGCGGCCATGACCGCGCGGATCGCGGGCATGGCTGGTGGCGACCCTGACTGTGACGATTGTCTTCGGCGGCTCAGCCGTATGGGGGCAAACAGGCCCCTTAATTGTCGTAAACAGTCTTTCTCCTATTGGCACCGCCGACAGTCCCGGTGGGCCAGTTACCACGTTTGATTTTGCGACTGGCGCTACTGTGGCCAGATTCATTCCGCCGCGTTCGTTCGACATGTACTCCGGCCACGGCGTTACTGTTCTGGACAACGAGATCTATTTAACCGCGTTAAACCAGGCCGACCGGTCTTCAGACTCGATCCACGTATTTCCCGTTAACGGAGGGGCTGGAGGGGCCGAAGTTCGAACCTTACCCAATCCTCGGCCTGGACTCGGCATTCAGAATTTGAGTTTTTCTGGAGGCGTATTGTACGCATTGACCGGATGGACTCGTGGTCCGGCTCAAATTTTCGGTCTCAACCCTGTTACGGGGGCTGTGTTGACCGGGCCGGTGCCGATCGCGGCGGCCACGCCCAATGGCTTCACCGTCCTGCCGAACGGACACTTCCTCGTCAGTAGCGGGCCCTGCACCTACACTGAGTTCGACTTGGTGACCGGCGCCTTGATCCCCGGCACGACGATTGGCGTGCCTGGAGGCGTGACGTGCACAGGCGTAGACACCGACGGCGACTTCTTGTACTTTCAGCGCAACGACAATAGCATCGTGAAAACAACGTTGTCCGGCGCCTTTGTTGCGAGTATGAGTGTGTCCGTAACAAACGCCAACTGCCCTTCATCTGTTACGGCCTGTCTCGAAGATATATCGCTTGTCCATTTGAGCACAGGACATCTGACCGGCTGGACCCGCCTGAGAACGTCTGGCGCGGAGGTGACCACATCTCTGGATCTGCCGTGTAACGTGAGCCAGTTTCCCAAACAACTTGACGTGAACTGGGCCGATGGCAATCGTTTCAACCTGACGAGCCTCATTTCAGCGCATTGCGTCGACACACCGAACCTGTTTAAAACAGGGGACGCCGGATTTGATACACACATTGGCTCTGGAGTGGGACTGTGCAATGGGCTACCCGCATCCGCAACATGGACTTTCAGAGATGGTGGTCGTACCAAGAATGATAGCTTTGTGCTCAATATCGCCGGTGGCTGCAGTCTGTCTGTCTCCGGCAACCTGCGGCGGGGAAGCCTTCAAGCCCTTTCGCACTGATAATTACAGGGTGTAACAACGGCTTCCCTTCGGCGGCCTATCTTCTGAGTAACAAAGCTGCCTTGAGAACTGAAAAAGGGAGATGCGACGGGATGCGGAACGGTCGCAACCGTTGGAGCTCTTAATCCATTGTTCCCTGTTCAATGTGCAATTCCCTCATTTATGAGGGGCGGATGAAGGAGTAGCGCGGGTCCGCGGCTAAGCACTCTGCCTCTGGAATGCCCAGCTCTTTCCGCACGATGTTCGTTCCGCGAACCAGGGCTACAGTCTTGTAAAACGCGTGACGGCGGCTCATTCCCTCGCGTCCCATACCGCAGTCGGTGCATACCGCCAGGCGCTCGGGTGAAACGTATTTGAGCGTCTGGCGTAGAAGGCCCGCGACTTCTTCCGGAGTTTCGACCTGCAGGGTGTGGTGATCGATCACTCCGATGGCAATCTTCTTTCCGGTAATTTGCTTGCAAACCGCTTCGAGGTCCATGCCATTCGAACTTTTCATTTCGAATGTGATCAGATCGGCATCGAGCTGATTCAGGACTTCTAGCGCCGGCCTGTAGGTTTGCACCTCGGCGAACATCCGCTGCTGCGACGGGTTTCCCCAACAGGTGTGGCACCACACTTCGGTCTTCTCGCGCAGTCCCTTTACGGTATTGTTGAAGACTTTCAGCATGAAATCGAGCGTGATGTCTTTGTTGGGGACAGGCCGCGCAGCGAGCAGGTGAAGTTGCGGATCCTCGATCTGGATCACGGGACAACCGGCATCGGCAAGGTCATGCAGTTCCTTGTTAAAGGCGTCACTAACGGCCATGATCCGCGCCGGCAGGTCCTTGTAGTGTTCGTCCTGAACAGCGTATGCGACCAGTTCCGGCGCAACAGTGCCGAACTTGACAGGCCGCGTGGTGAGGCGCTGCGCCGCCTTCCATATTTCGGCATACTGCATTTGACCTGGTCCCACAGGTCCCACGATCTTCGGCATGACCCGCGCTTCCAGATAATCGTGGAGGATATGCCCGCGCGGAAACCCGATTCCGCCGGCGCCGGCGCGCGCCAGTTGAGGGTGACCGGCTTCGAAGCCGGACATATGTCGCGGTGGATAACTGGTCCAGGTTTGGCCGCCGACATCCTGATCGAACCGGCAATCACCGTCGGTCACAATATCGAGCCCTGCGACTTCCTGATCCCGCAAATAGACGCCAAGTGCATCCGTGTATTGCTCGCGGAATTTGTTGTTGGACATAGCGTCGACAAACGAGCGTGTGCCGAGATTTTCCGTGTACCAGCTTGGCCGCGGCAGCGAACCAATGATGGTGGTTGGTAATATTTTTCCTTTTGTCGCCTTTAACACGATCTATTTCTCTTTCTTAGTCAACAGCAGCCAAACGACGGTTCCCAAAACCGGACACAGTGCAACAATCCACCAAGCCTCGGCATATCGGTGTTGGTTAAACAGGGGGCCAAGACCCATTACCGGCGTCTGAAGGAGGATGTAATTGACCAGGGCAAAGGATCCGGACGCTATGCCTGTCATCATCGCCGCCTGTTCGCGCGGGAATGAATATGAGGCGGCCTTCAAAGCAGCCATCTGGAAGCCGCCGGCTATGAACGTTGACCAAGACATTATCGCCATCGTGATCGCGATCGAACCAGTCCAACTGGTGGCGCCGAGAACGAGTGCGAACGCCGTCAGGATGATAAAGAGCGCTACGGGACGCTTATTGTCCTGAGCGTAACGGTCCGCAATCCATCCCCAGAAGAAATATCCGACGCCCCAGGCCAGCGCCGGCATCCACAAGAGGTAAGCGAGGCCTCTCTGTGAGACTCCAAGCCCGGCGCTGAGGTATACAGAAAGGAGAGTCACGATCGGTCCCGCTGAAATGGCCGGCAATCCATAACTGAATATCAGCGCCCAGACTCGGCGTTCCCGGAAGTTCGGTAACGAAAGCTTCATTGTTTTCTGTTCGGTTTTGGGAAGGAATGGAGGACGCGAAACGGCTGCCCAGAAAATGAGCCAGGCAACTCCGAAAGCACCGGAAATGACGAACGCCGTACGCCATCCGTATTGCAGGGCCAACGGCACAATAATTAAAGGCGCCGCCACACCGCCGAGTGTTCCGCCGCTGAACGACAATGCCATGGCGCGTGCTCGCCGGGTGGCCGGAAGTGATTCGACGGCCGTTCTGACGCCTCCAGGAAACGTGACGCCTTCCCCGATGCCGAGCAAAGCGCGAGCCATTGCAAAACCGACGAATGCGGTCATCCATCCGTGAGACACGCTGGCGAAGGTCCAGATCGCAACTCCCAACAGCATCCCTATGCGCAGGCCGACGTAATCCAGTATCGATCCCCAGAGCGGGTTTCCCAGCGTGTATGCGACAAAGAAGTACGCATTGATGCTGGCGAACTGCTGCGCCGTCAGTCCGGTCTCGTTCAGAATCGTCGGCGCCAGGGCCGCCAAGATCGTGCGGTGGAAAAAGGAAAGCCACGAGCACGCGGCCATGGCCAAACACGGCACCCACATTTGCCACGTCACGGATGGACCGGCTGCTGCTGCCGCCGTCGCCGTGACTGTTTTCACACCCGTTGTCGTCGACATAAATTTCTCCTCCGGATTACGCCACTTTCTCAACCTTTCCGGAACTGGCGGATCGTATCACGGCCTCCGTCACTGCAGCGCCGTGGATCATCTGATCGAGCGGAATTGGAAACGCCGGGCCGCCGCTGGCTGCTCTCGCAAAGGCTTCCAATGTGACGCGGCCGGCGTCGAGTGTTTCCGCCTTCCATACCTCGGCATCACCTTTCGCCGGTTGAAACTTACACGTCCCGAATAATCGCGTACGCCGTTCTTCCGAGGAAGCGCCCGCGACATGGGTCATGCCTTCCAGACGTACCCACCCTTTCGAGCCGAAGACTTGAAAACTGAACCCCGGGCCGGTCGCCGTCAGCGTACCCAGATAGCCCGACATGCCTTCCTTCATGCGGAAAAGGATCGACGTCGTATCGTCGCTATCGATGTCGACCGCGCGCCTGAAACTCTGGCAATAAACGTGATCGATCGGACCACAGAGGTCAATCATGCCGTCGATCGCATGGACGCCCATTGGCGTCAGTCCGCCGCAGGGTGTTTCTTCGCGGTTGGCCCGCCACTGCGTAGGCTTCAACATCAATGCATTCGGGAACGTCATCGTCGCCTCAACGTGCATGAGGACGCCCAGCGCGCCTGACCGGATGCGCTCGCGAAGCTTTGTCATTTCCGGATGAAAACGTCGGTTATAGCCGAGACCGAGCGTAATACCGGCTTTGCGCGTCGCATCAACGGCTCGTTCGGCATCGCTCTTGTTAAGAGCGAATGGCTTCTCGCAAAACACGTGCTTTCCAGCCTGTGCCGCGGCGACCACCTGCCGGGTATGCATGGAATGCGGTGTGCAAAGCACAACGGCCTGAACAGTCGAATCCTTCAGAAGTGCGTCGAAGTTTTCCGCTAGGCGAAGCTTGTAAGTGTCGGCAAATGCCGTCACCTCCGGTGAGACCGTGCGGGTTGCTCCCGCAACGAACCGAATGAAATCGCTGCCTTGCGCGGACTCCACAAGAGTCCTTCCCCACCATCCAAGGCCAACAATGGCTGCATTTACCATGATGAACTCTTCTCCAATTGTCTGCGCGGGTATAGTAAGTTGAATTGGCCACAAAAAGGCACAAAAATTCACAAAACGATTTTGTGTATTTTGTGCCTCTTTGCGGCTATTTCTGCCGTAGAAATTACTTCTTGTTCAGTCCGCCGGCGGGATTTCTCGTTCTCTGGTTGAACGACTGCTCATCGATTGGGGCGCAGAATTCTTCCCGAATTTCGCGTTTCGGCTGCAGTCTCCACGTCTTCTTTTCGCTGGTCCAAGGTCGCGTATAGAACTTCGGATCATCCATCACCATGGTGACTTCCATGTTGTCTCGATCGAGGCGGCGCCAGCGTTCTGTGAGGTGCATCTCATCGCTGTGGACGTCGCCAAAATGATCGACCCAAGTCCTGTCGTCAACCCCGACGGTTTCAACGACGAATGTGTCGCCCTCCCAGCGACCGACGGAGTATCCATACCATCTCAGATCGGGATCTTTCGGCAATTGCCGGCCATCGGTCCAAATGGTGCGCCACACATGCGTCCACTCCCAGAACTGAACCACACGATCCGGAAGCTGGACGATTTCGACGGGACGCCCGAAAAAGAACAGACGCGGCCAACCCAGCGGATTGCAGTCGCCAATGGGATCATTTCCTAACGCCGGTGGAACGCCCCGGCGCCGGCTGATATGTTCTTCCGGATGAGCGGCAGCATCGGCACTCCCAAGCTCGCGCCCGTATGAGGGCTTGTTCAGGTCGAATTTCCGTTGTCCCTCCGGAGTTAATGGTGGCGGCGTGCGGCTTAGGGAAAGATCTGTCCCGCCTGCCAAATTCCAGATGCCCGTTAGGTCGTGCGGATCATGCGGCGGTGAAGGAGCAGCGGCAGCATTGCCTCTTCCACCCCTCTGCGCAGCTAACGGAAGCGACAACAGGGCGAGCGCGAAAATGACGAAACTGACGCGGATTCGCATTGGGAAACTCCTTACTCAGTCCCGTACCGGATTACGTTGCCATTAGTCGACGTTTCGTCCGGCTGGGACCACTTCCTTGCCGTTGGATATGATTGGCTTCGAACGGTCCACAACCCCGACCGCAGTACCGGCCTTCGAGGGAAATACACTCAGGGTGACTTCATCTCCGGGCACAAACATTTTTCGGGTCCATCCTTGTCCGGTCAGGACGCCGGGAGAATTCAGTTCTCCGGCCCAGTGGACGATGTTCCCGCTTTCATCCTTCACATCGAAATAGAGCTGCGCGTGGGGATTTCGCCAAACGAATTCCGTTACAGTCCCCTTTAAGGTTGTGGGTTTGGAGTGGTCATAAGAGATGTTGGTGCCGTGATGGCCGAACACCGGTGTCGAAACAACAGCCGAGGCGATCGCGAAAAACACCAGCAACGCCACATTGGTTTTCATAAGACACCTCCTGTGAAATTCGGGGTGTGCCGAATTCTCGATTCGTCCGAACGTTAGCGCAATTGCCGGTCATCTGGCAAACCGAATATACTGGCGCAACATTTGAACTGATGGAGGACACGACCATAAACGACAAAGCCATCGTTCTCGCCACCGTCTTACTGCTGGTCGCCGTTTGTCCCCAGCCTGGACAAGCTCAAAGGCCGCCGATGGCGGAGGAGGTGTTCAAGAACGTTCAAATCTTGAAAGGCATTCCCGTCGACGAATTCATGGACACGATGGGAATGTTTGCGGCCGCGACCAGCCTGAACTGCACGAGTTGTCATGCGTCGGACAACACGAATACCTGGGACAAATTTGCCCTCGACACACCGTTGAAGCAAACAGCACGGCGCATGATGAACATGGTCAGTACCATTAATAAAGAAAACTTCAAAGGCGTGCGTTCAGTGACGTGCTATACCTGCCACCACGGCGACCAGCGGCCCAAGATCGTTCCAAGCCTGATCGTGCAATACTCCGCGCCTGTCGAAGATCCCAACGAGATCGAAATTCCTCCAAACACGAAAACCCCGCCGGCCGACGAAATTTTTGCGAAGTACATTCAAGCGCTCGGCGGGGCCGAGCGCATCGGCAATCTCACCGGTTTTGTAGCGAAAGGAACGTACTCGGGCTACGAAACGGATCTCGCGAAAGTGCCCGTGGAAGTCTACGTCAAAGCTCCGGCGCAACGTACGATGATCGTCCATGCGCTGTTCGGCGACAGCGTTCGCGTATTCGATGGCCGCTCCGGTTGGGTTGCCTCGGCCGACAAGCCGATGCCATTGATGCCATTGACGGGAGGCAATCTGGAAGGCGCAAAGCTGGAAGCCATGGTGTTTTTTCCCGCACAACTCAAGCAGGCGTTCAGCCAATGGCGCGGCACCTCAACAAGCATCGATGATCGCGAGGTCCAAGTCCTGCAGGGAACAAACCCCAGGCAGCCGCCGGTAAATCTCTACTTCGACCAATCCGGTTTGCTGGTCCGCCTGGTACGCTTTGTCGATACCGCGGTCGGCCGCGTCCCAACGCAAATCGACTATTCCGATTACCGTGATGTGCGGGGAATCAAGTTGCCCTTCAAATGGACCGCCACCTGGACCGACGGGCAATCTACTGCCGAGTTGAATGAAATCCAGATAAACGTATCCATCGATGGCGCGAAATTCGCACGGCCCGCTCCCGCGCCTCCGCCGAAGGGGAATTGAAAGCGAATTTCGCCTACCGCGGGTTGTCGTGATGCGACCCGTCGATAATGTGTTCGAGATCCTGATCCTCGCAGCGGGCAGGTTCTTCCAACTCCTGATCCGTGAGTTTCAGTGTCCGCGGACGTGCCGTCCACGGTTCGGCCAGCACCGATGGATCGTATGCGGTGGCCTGGTACTCGATGGTATCTCCGACACGGCGCAAACGCTCCACGACTTTGAGGTCCTTGGTGTGGAATGCTCCGTTATCGATCAGCCAGGTCTCTTCATTGAAGTTGACGGTTTCGACAACCAGGGTATCTCCTTCAAAGTGCCCGATGGCATCGCCGAAATAACTTGCCGGAAGTCCATTCCGATGCGGACGCCCGTCGGTGGGAATGATCCTGAAGAACGCACCGTTAACATCGTCATAAAGAAACACAACCTCGCGCGCGTTTTGTACGATCTTGTGCGGTGGTCCGATGCGCGGCACGCCGGGAGCCTGGCACTGCAAGAGCGTATCCGTCTGCACCTGACGGTCGCTTAGATCTTTGACCTTGGCCAGGAACTCGGGCTTGTACTTGGGAAAGTTCGGCGCCGGACGAGCGCCGGCACCGCCGGCGTTTGCTCTGGGAGCGCCCGGTTCTTGCGGACAATCAATCACGCAAACAGAACCGCCGGGTAATCGCTGCGCCCTTAGGAAGGCAAATCCACCACCTTTGTCCCAGGTGCCATTCAGGTCCGGCCGGCCATCCCCCAAATGCGGTGTTGGTTTGGATGGAGCTTGCGCATTGAGGTCTGAAACGAATGCGTAGGCCGCGACAAAAACTACAGCCACGGCAACTACAGTAAAAGGCAACAAACGATGATGTGTCATAGGCCCTCTTCGATGCACCTCTATTGGATTGGCATGGCGCCGCCCAGCGCATAGTAACGGCCGTCCGCGTAAGTGATTTTTGAAATCCATCCCATGTGCTTCGTCCCATCCCTGGCCGGAACAATTTGCACTGTTACGACTTCCCCGGAGGTGCCCATAACGGCTTCTTTGCTCAAACCTGCCCGGCGCATCATTGCCGTCGGCAATGTCTCCAGCGCCCAAGTGG